>SMVB01096041.1_pt1 | contig 11381 bp, 8 predicted proteins | sample 2456461 | NCBI WGS metagenome assembly SMVB01 (sample SAMN11095934, study PRJNA526329) | marine sediment metagenome | biome: Marine sediment; feature: Surficial sediment; material: Deep marine sediment; isolation source: Hadal surficial sediment | place: Pacific Ocean | collected 2014-05 | depth 0-1...
CTCGCACCTCGTCGACGGCCGTCGGTGGCCGTGACGTATCGGTGGCCGTAATGCGGAACAGGTACACGCTGCGGTCAGTGTCACGGAGTGGTGGCCCGGAGACGCCCTGCTGGATCGGGATCACCGCAGAGCCGCCGAATGCCTTGGCGCCCAGCACCAGCGTCGTGAGGCTGACCGGCGCTTGTCCGAACTTGTTGCTGTTGGCGGTCCCGATGCCCTCCAGTTCTCGCAGTTCGTCGCCCGCGAGAAGCCCGCTGCCCGTTGCCTTGTAGTGGGGCAGGGCGATCCCGTATTCCGACTGGAGGTCCAGCGCGAGCTGCTGGAACGACAGGCCGGTCCACCCGTCGGGCAGCTCTTCGTATCCGCCGCGTTTTCCGAGACCCCGTCGCGCGAAGCGGAGCTGATCGTTGGCGGTTCGCTCGATCTTGTCGAGGGTCTCCAGCGTGAGGCGTTCGAGCAGGTCTTCGCGGACCGCGTCTGGAACCGGGGTTCCGGCGTCCGGCGGATCGAAGCGGCCTTTCCGGGCTTCCAGCGTCCAGTGCTTGCGGAGGGGAACCGGGTTCAACTGGTCGCTGTTGCTGATCATCTCGCGGACCGTGTCGGCCGGGATCGCCAGCCACTCGATACCCGCGCGGTCCGGCAGGCGATAGCCGAATCCCATTTTGCCTTCGCCCGGCGCGACGTCGGCGTACTTCTCCAGCTGGTCGGCGAGTTCCTGCTCTGTGAAGCTTCGGCCGCCGTCGGCGGTCGCTTCGATTACCACCGGTCGGACGGTGACGCGGTGGTACAGCCGCCGGGCAAGATGCTTCAGACGCCGGTCGGAGTACTTGTCGCCGTCGATATACAGTCGCAGGAGCTGCTGGACGCCCTGCACCTTGGCGAGTGTCTGCCGGACGAATCCGGTGCTCTCGCCGGTCACGGCGGCCAGGAGTGCGAGCTGTTGTTGAGCCTGCCCGGTCGCGAAGAGCGTCCCCGGCGCGGGGACGACGCCGGCGTTCTGGGCCTCCAAGGTCAGCAGATACCAGTAGTCGGCCCGATCGACGGGGATGGGCATCTGCAGCTGTGCGCCGGCGGCGTCGAGCAGCCGCATTTCGCGTTGCAGGATCGCCAGGTCGTCAAAGGTGACCTTTCGCTGCTTCTCATGCCCGACGGTTGCCCAGGTGCCGCGCGGTCCCCCCCCGGTGCCTTGCAGCAGCTGCGTAAAGGCATATGGAATCAGGAACGTGATGAGCAGCAGCGTCCCGCCGACGGCGAGAATGTACTTGTTGTACTTGCGTAGGAACTTGAACACTTACCTGTAGAACTCGACGATCAGATTCGTGTTGACGTCGAACGGAATCTCCTCGCGTGTCGGCTGCGCGACGATCTTGATCGTCAGCTCGGCCGGGTTCACCTCCATCCATCCCGGCACGATGTGGCCGGCCATGGACTCCATGTTGTCCTTCGCGAGGTTGACGATTCGTTTACGCAGGGTCACGACGTCACCCGGCTTGACGCTATGGCTGGGCCGATCGGCACGGTGCCCGTTGAGCTCGACGTGCTGGTGTACGACCATCTGCCGCGACGCCCATACGGTGCGTGTGAAGCCCGCCCGCCGCACGACGTTGTCGAGTCGGCGTTCGAGCAACTGCAGGAGCACCTCGCCCGTGTTGCCCTTGCGTCGCGCTGCCTCGTGGACGTACCGGCGGAATTGCTTCTCGAGCACGCCGTAGTGATACCGAAGCTTCTGCTTCTCGTTGAGGCGAATGCCGTAATCGCGCAGCCGGCGGCCTCTGTAGCCGTGCATACCGGGCGGCGTAAGCTGACGTTTGGCGGTGTGCTTCGGAATGTCGGCGATGGGCACACCCACCCGACGGGAAAGCTTCACCTTTGGACCAAGGTAGCGGGCCATGAAATAGGTTCCGTAAAGACAAAGTGGACGGCGGCGCGGGCCACCATCGGGGAAACCGACCATTTCAGCACGGAAATGGCCTCAGGTCAAGCTGAGATTGGTCGCCGGTCTAATTTCCCGCCGAAACCAGCCGGAGGCCGGGGACGTCGGTGAGGGTGACCGGGACGGCTGCCTGGTCTGGCGTGACCATGGCGGACGCCACATCGCAAATCTCGATGTGCTGCTGGAGGTCTCGCTGCTCGGATCGGGGCATTTCTGGGCCTGACGCGGCCAGGATGTCCCCAAAGATCGTTCTCGCGTCCCGCAGCAGTCGTTGCAGGCGGCCGGTGTGGGGATCGGCCCCGGCGCGGCGGGCGCTGCATTGGTCCAGCAGGAGCCGTCCGAAGAGTCCCCGGCACCACGATTCGGTCACGTCGGACTGTTCGACGGGTTCGTCGAGTCGCCGTAGACGACGCAGTGCCCGTTCGGCCAGCGACGGGCGGTTCAGCATCGCGGCGGCCACCATCAACACCGTGGTGGCCCGTGCCCGGTAGCCCCGGATCCTCGCCAGCGTCGCCATCCGGATGGCCGCCGTGTGGAAGGCGCCCATCGACAGCCACGCATCGCCGGCCCTGGCCAGGACGTCGGGGTGGTCGCTGGACACTTCGACGAGGATCCGGCGGAGCCTGCTCAGGTCGCCCTGTGCTTCGAGCCTTGTGATCAACTCGCAGAGGATGTCCTGGTACTCGGCACCGTGGGCCTCGCAACGCGCCCGGTCCAGCGTGTCTGTCGCTTCCAGCAGGCGGCCTTCGGCGGCGAGCAGCCGCGCGGTCAGCAGTGGCGGCGGATTCTCCATCTGCTCGACGACATCGCGGGCGGTCCGGGCCCGCCCCGCGGCGAGCCAGGCGTGTGCGACCAGGGCGGTGGCGCGGTCGCCGGGGCGGCGTGTGGCCGCGCGTTGGAAATGCCGCACCGCGCGGAGCGGCCGATCGAGCTTCATCTGCACCTGTCCGGCGAGTTCCATCGCACCGGCGTGATGGGGCCGCTGTGCAAGCACGAGACGCATTTCCCGCGCGGCGGCGTCGAACTTGTCCTGGGCGAACAGGCTGCGGGCGCGGAGCAGGCTCAGTGACGCGTCAGTCGGTCGCTTCCGCAGGCCGCGGCCGATCAGGGCATCCGCGGCTTCGTAGTTGGCGTGCGCCAGGAGTTGCTCGATCCGAAGCCGCTGCGCCACGCGGCGGTCGGGCATGGCGGTGAACGCCCACTCGATCGATTCGTCGGACGTGTCCGTGATGTGGGCCGCGTGTAACAGCACGGCGGCCGCGGCGCGGTCGATGGTCGGTTGAACCGGTACGGTGCAACGCGATCGGTGTCGCCTGCTCATGCCGCGGCCCTCCGGGCCCTGTTCGACGCGTCGGTGTCGCGCGTCGGCTCCAGGACGCTGACGACGCCGCTGGGATCCGGCGGTGTCGGGCTGCCACCGAGCTCTTTGACCAGGAGCACCAGTGCCGCCGACATCGGGTTTGCGGCGAGCCCCTGCTGGGCCCAGCTGCGGGCGGCGTCGTATTCGCCCAGCAGCACCGAGAGGCGGGCCATGGCGTGCATGGCCGACGAGCGGTCGGACAGGTCGGGAAGCGCCTGCTCGATTGCCCGGACCAGCAGAAACACCGTCGGCAGGTGCGGTCGCCGTTGCTGTGCTTCGGTCAGTGTCGTGATCGCCGGTTCGAACGTGATGAGTTCCATCGCCAGTGCGTTGGCCTGGTCGGTGGTGGGTTCGGCGTCCAGGGGAAGGCCCGGCATGCCCAGCGACTGGAGCATGAGGTCGGAGATCTCCGCCGCGCCCTCGCTGCCGCTGCGACCACCGTCGCGGAGCCGGTCGGCCCACACCTTGGCCTGTTCGGGCCGCTGGCGTTGGGTGCTGATGAGCAGCAGCGCCTGCAGCGTCCGTGGATCTTCGAGGTGACGAAGGTTCCGCAGCAGCGTCCGCACGGCAGTTGCGTCTTTCCCGTCACGCTCCATCAGGCCCAGCATCAGCCGGGCATCCAGCGGCGCCGACGCCCGGGCCGACCAGCGGTACAGGTCGAGATGGGCTTCGGTGCGGGACCCGAGGAACAGCTGGCACGTCGCGCGGAGCATCCGCAGCGATGCCGGCGGTGTGCGGCATGTCTCGATCATCCGCAGCGCGGTCTCCGGATCGCCCTGTGCAAGGCGGAGTCGCGCGATCGGTTCCACCAGCCGCGGGTAGCCGGTGGCCAGCGGTGCGGCCGTCCGGGCAAGCCGGTCTGCGTGGTCCCACAGACCAAGGGCCACCGCGCGGTCGATCGCATCGGCAAGATTCCTCGCCATGCGTTGCTGCGGTGGCGTGACTGCAGTGCGGGGGTCACCGTCGTGGGCTGTGGTGACCCACCGGCGTAGGGGCCGCAGAATCGGTCTGAGGATGCCGACCATGGCCTCGGGTAATCGGACCACCCGCCGGGCCAATTAAGCACAATACCGGACTATATCGCAGTGAGTGGCACGGCCGAGGGAGCGAGAGCGACCTCGCCCGTGTCTTCGGACGTCCCAAAGCGACCTCGCCCGTGTCCTCGGACGTCGCTCCACGGGCGACCTCGCTACCGCTCGGTCGGCCGTGCCACCCCTTTATTCGTCGGTTACGGGTAGCAGGGGCGGCGTCGTGGGCAGTTCGTACGCCCGGTCGTCGATCGCTGCCCGCCAGTTCAGATACGACCGCCGCAGGACGCGGTAGCCGCCCGGCGTCGGGTATTCGCCGGTGAAATACCAGACGCCGGCATGGTCGGGGATGGCCGCCCGGAGGCCCTCGACCGACTGGTAGATGATCTCGATGGCGCCGTTCCATGCGAGGTCGGGCGGGTGAACCAGTTCGGCGACCTTCGCCGAGATCTCGTCGAGCGTGAACCGCTCGTAGATTGCTGCGACCGGGTTTGTCGCCCGATCGGCGCCGGGGCCGTCCTGTTCGCGGCATTGTTGCTCGACCTGTTCGAACAGCGCTTCGTCGCCGCGGTCCTTCACGAGCGCGACGGCGGCCTGGAACGCGATGAACCGCCCGAACTGGCTCATGTCGATCCCATAGCAGTCCGGGTACATGATCGGCGGCGACGAACTGACGATGATGATCCGACGCGGGTTGAGCCGGCTGAGCATCGTGATGATGGACTCACGCAGCGTGGTCCCGCGAACGATCGAGTCGTCGACGATCACCAGCGTGTCGTCCGGACCCAGGACGCCGCGGGTGATGTCGTAGATATGCGCGACCAGGTCGCGGCGGGCCGCGTCGTGGGTGATAAAGGTGCGAAGACGCTGGTCCTTGTGCGCCACCTTCTCGGTGCGGGGTCGACTGTTGAGAATCCGTTCCAGGTCGGCGCGGGAGACGTTGCCGCGGTTGATCATCGATTCGAGCTCATCGACGCGGCGGCACCGGCTGAGGCGATCGACCTCTTCGACGAGTCCGAGGTACGCCGCTTCGGCCGTATTGGGGATGTAGCTGAACACGGCGTGTTCGAGGTCACCGTCCAGCGCCTCCAGCACGCGTGGCGCGAGCGTGCGGCCGAGCGCCTTGCGCTCTTCGTAGATATCCGGGTCGCTGCCACGGCTGAAGTAGATTCGTTCGAAGGTGCATGACCGCTCCGGCAGCGGGTGTGTGAACGGCACGTGGTCGATCCGGCCGTCACTTTTGACGACCAGGACATGAGCGGGCGCGATCGCCTCGACAAGATCCGGGTCGACGTCGAAGACGCTGGCCAGCGCCGACCGCTCCGATGCGGCGGCGACGACCTCATCGTCCATGTAGTAGTACGCGGGGCGGATCCCGGACGGGTCGCGGCAGACGAACGCGTCGCCGTTGCCGATCAACCCGACAAACACGTACCCGCCGTCCCAGTTTTCCGAGGCCTTGCCGAGGATGCGGACGAGGTCGATCTCTTTTGATATCTCGCTGGCGAGTGCCTTGCCCTGGAGGCCCGCGAACGACTCCGGCCCCATCGCGGAGATCAGGTACTCGTGCTCGCGATCGAGGCAGTAGCCCAGCCGCTCCAGGATCACCTGCGTGTCGGAGTCCCCGGTGGGGTTCAGGCCGTACTCCAGCAGCTGCTCGAAGAGCTCCCGGGAGTTGGTCATGTTGAAGTTGCCGGCAAGCGCGAGGTTGCGGCTGGCGACGTTGTTGGTACGCAGGAAGGGATGGCAGTTGGACAGGTCACGGCCGGAGTGGGTGCCGTACCGCAGGTGCCCTGCGTAGACCTCGCCCAGGAAGCCGCACCGCCGTTTGAGCATCCCATCGGTCAGGTCGTCGAGTTCCGATTCGCTGACTGTCGAGACGTCCTCCATCACGCTGTCGAAGATGCGCTCCAGCGCGTTGTGCTTGTCGGACCGGACACGCCGGATGTATTCGGCGCCGGGTGGCATGTCGAGTTTCACGACGGCAACGCCCGCACCGTCCTGTCCGCGGTTGTGCTGCTTCTCCATGAGCAGGTACAGCTTCCGCAGGCCCCATGCCGGATCGCGATACCGCTGGCAGTAATAGCTCAGGGGCTGGCGAAGCCGCACAAAGGCGAGGCCGCAGTAATGGTTGATCGTGTCGCTCATGGCAATGCGGGCATCGGATTCTAGCGAGAGAGACTCAGTCTATTCGAGGAAACTCAACTGCTGTCCGATCGCCACCGGCCCCTTCGAGTTCGGCGAGATATGCAGCATAGGCGTCGGCACATGCTGGTTGGTGATCGTCAGCCGATCCAGCAGGTGCGGTGCCTGCCTGGCGTACAGGTCCAGGACACGCCGCGGGTCATTGCACTGCCGCGACAGGTGCAGCAGGACGACGTGTCGAAGCGAGCCCGACCGGTCGATACGCAGGATCGCCTCCAGCGCCTGGATATTGGACAGGTGCCCCAGCCCGCCCATGATCCGCTGTTTGAGTGCCGCGGGCCTGGCCGCCGCCTGCTGGAGCGGCGAATCGTAGTTGGACTCGATGGCCAGGGCGTCCAGGCGCGTGAAGCGATCGAACAGGCCCGTGGTGGCACGGCCCAGGTCGGTCGCGAAGCCGAGCCGGACGCCGCGGTGCTCGACGACGAACCCCGTGGAGCCGTCGTGATCGTGCGGCAGCACGATTGTCTCGACGAGGGTCTGGTCACCCAGCTCGACGACCGTCTCGAACGGCTCGGTCCGGCGGACCGGTATGCCGGCCTGGATCACGCGGCGGATGTGACGGTGATGGGCACGCCAGGTGAACGGCGGCGGGTCGGCGGCCTCGATCCAGCCGCGGTGCAGGTGGTCGGAGTCGATGTGGGTCAGCAGGACGTCAGTGATGTCGCCGGGCGCGACGCCCAGCGGTGCGAGCCGCGCCGCGGTCTTCCGTGGCGAGAGGCCGGCATCGATAAGCACGTGGCGATAAACGCCATCGGTTTCGAGCTTCAGGAGTGTGCAGTTGCCGCCCGAGCCGCTGCCCAGGACGCAGAAGGAGATCGCCATTGCCGCCCCAGTATAGGATTGTCTCGTGAGCGCACGCTCGGAGCAATTACTTGTCGTTCGTGACCTGGGGCAGATGCCCTATGGCCAGGCGCTGCGGATCCAGAGGGACCTGCAACAGCAGGTCATCCAGGGGCGCCCGACGGCCGTCGGCGGCGGCTACCTGCTTCTGGTCGAGCATGATCCACCGGTGATCACCGTCTCACGCCGGGCCGGCGCGCGGCAGCACCTGGTCGCCACCGAATCGGAGCTTGCCAAGGCCGGCGTCGAGGTCGCCGAGACCGACCGCGGCGGCGACATCACCTACCACGGACCGGGGCAACTGGTCGTGTACCCGATCCTCGACCTCAACACGCTGGGGCTGCGGCTGCTGGGCTACATGCGATTCCTGGAGCGGGTCGTGACGCAAGCCCTGGCCGTCTGGGGGATCGAGGGCCGACGCGATGAGACCGCGACCGGCGTGTGGGTCGAAGGATCGAAGATCTGCGCGATGGGTGTGCGGCTCTCGCGGTGGGTCTCGATGCACGGGCTCGCGCTCAACGTGACCACGAACCTGTCGCACTTCGACCTGATCGTTCCCTGCGGCCTGACCGGCCGCAGCGTGACCAGCATGCAACGCGAGATCGGCGACGCCTGCCCGTCGATGGCCCAGGTCAAGGACGTTGTGGTGCGCGGCTTTCAGCAGGCCGTCCTCGACGCGACGACTGCTACTGCACTTCCAACGCCAGCTCCTCCATCACCGCGTCGGTGATGTCGAGTTGCTCCGGATACTTGAGCACGACACGGGCGCGGACCCCCGTGTAGGACTGTGGCGGGTTCGCCGCATTGAAATCGTTGCCGGTCGGGATGAACCGGTAGACGATGTCGATACTCCTGCGGGCCGCGACGACCTCGACGGCCGCGACCAGGTCCCGGTAGGCTCGTTCGATGTGATCGGCGGCAAGCTGGCCGAGTCTGCGGGCGGCGGCGACACGCATCTGCTCGCGTCGCTGGATCATCGCCTGGAATGTCTGTTGCACTTCGGCCATCTTCGGGTCGTCCGGCGTGATGTCCTGGTGCTCCTTGCGGAACGCGTCGATCGTCTCGGCGACTTCCTCGTCGCGCTTGCGGAGCTCGTCATCGAGTTCCTGGTACTCCTCGACGTATTCGTCGGCTTCGAGCAGGGGGCCCATGGCCTGGCCGACGTGCACGAACGCGACGCTGAAGGACCGGGCGTAATCGTTGTCCGACCATGCGAGCCGGCCGTCGGTGTTGCGGAGCACGAGCATGTCGTCGTCGGCGCCGGCGAGCGTGAGAGAGTCGGCCGGACCGAGATGGGTCAACTCGGCATCGGCCTGGGCCCACGCGGACCCGCCGCGGGCGTTGGAAAGCACGGTGATGTTCGCAGCGGCCAGCAGCGCCAGTGCGCCGAAGATGACGATTCGTTCACGGTTGCTCATGGCGTTGTTCTCGATCCGAAGTGGCGGTGGCGATGGTCACGGACGGCGGGAGGCTGAGCGGGTTCACCCAAGACGCTACACGTTGAGTGAACCTAGTCCTCGGTGGTGAGCACGGCGAGGAACGCCTCCTGTGGAATGTTCACCGAGCCGACCATCTTCATCCGTTTCTTGCCCCTCTTCTGTTTCTCCAGCAGCTTGCGTTTGCGTGAGATGTCGCCGCCGTAGCACTTGGCGGTGACGTTCTTGCGGACGGACTTGATCGTCTCGCGGGCGATGATCTTGCCGCCGATCGCCGCTTGCAGGGGTATCTCGAACTGGTGGCGGTCGATCTGCTTGCGCAGCTTCTGGAGAATGAGTCGGCTGCGTTTCTCGGCGGACTGCCGGTGGCAGATGAAGCTCAGGGCTTCGACGGATACGTCGTTGATCAGGATGTTGACCTTGACGAGCTTGTCCGCGTGGTAGCCGATGACCTCGTAGTCCATGGTCCCGTAGCCGCGTGTGATCGACTTCAGCTTGTCGTGGAAGTCGTAGATGATCTCGGCCAGCGGCACCTCGAAGTCGAGCATCTGCCGTGTTTGCGAGATGAAATGCTGACCCTTGTAAATCCCGCGGCGGCCGTCGCAGAGCTTCATGATGTCGCCGATCTTGTCGGTCGGGCAGATGATCTCGAGCTTGACCAGCGGCTCGCGGATCGCCTCGATCTGCGACGGGTCGGGCAGGTCGGCGGGGTTGTGGATTTCCTTGACCGAGCCGTCCCGCAACGCGATCTCGTAGGTGACGGTCGGCGCCGTCTGCACGATCTCGACACCGCCCTCGCGTTCCAGACGCTGCTGGACGATCTCCATGTGCAGCAGTCCCAGGAAACCGCAGCGGAACCCGAAGCCAAGCGCTTCGGAGTGCGTGGGCTCGTAGATGAAGCTGGCGTCGTTGAGTCGGAGCTTCTCGATCGCCTCGCGGAGCGTCTCGAAGTCGCCCTTGCGGCCGCTGTCGCTTGTTGTTGTCGCCGGGTAGAACTCGCAGAAGACCATCTGCTTCGGTTCCTTGTAGCCGGGCAGAGGTTGCTCGGCCGGGTCGGCGTCCATCGTGATCGTGTCGCCGACCCGCACGTCGGCGAGCTGGCGGATCGACGCGACCAGATAGCCGACCTCGGCGTGCGCGAGTTGGTCCGTCTTGGTCGGTGTCGGCGTGTAGCGGCCAAGCTCCGTGACGGTGTACACACGGCCGGTGCCCATCATTCGGATCCGCGCGCCCACCTTCAGCGCCCCGTCGAAGACGCGGCAGTAGACGATGACGCCGCGGTAGTCGTCGTAGTGGCTGTCGAAGATGAGCGCGCGGGTCTTGTCGGTCTCCGGTGGAGCCGGCGGGGGGAGCCTCTCGCAGATCCGATCCAGCAGGTTGGCGATCCCCTCGCCCGTCTTCGCCGAGCAGTAAAGGCAATCCTCGGCCGGCAGACCGAGCACCTGCTCGATCTCCATCGCGACCTCTTCGGGTCGCGCCGTCGGCAGGTCGATCTTGTTGACGACGGGGATAAGCTCCAGGTTGTTCTCGATGGCGAGGTAGGCGTTGGCAACGGTCTGGGCCTCGACGCCCTGCGTGGCGTCAACGATCAGCACCGCGCCCTCGCAGGCGGTCAGGGCCCGCGATACCTCGTAGGCGAAGTCGACGTGACCCGGCGTGTCGATGAAGTTGAGCTGGTAATCCTCGCCCTGCCAGGTGTGGTGGACGGTCACCGCGGAGGCCTTGATCGTGATGCCCCGCTCACGCTCGAGATCCATGGTGTCCAGAAGCTGGTCGCGTGCCTCGCGGTCCGTAACCGCCTCGGTGTACTGCAGCAGCCGATCGGCCAAGGTGCTCTTGCCGTGATCGATGTGCGCGATGATGGAGAAGTTGCGGACTTGCACGGCAGTTGGCATGGATTGTAGAGCGGTTGGCGAAGCTCAGCTTCCCTCGAAGGGAAGAGGCGTTGGTTCGAGGCGGCCATCCTGGGTATCCAGGAACAGGCCGTCCTCGTTCACGAGCACGCGAACCACCGTGGTCGGGATGCCGCGGGAATCCGGCCGGAGGACCAGGAAGTCGTCCTGGACCTTCCAGCCGCCCTCCTCGCTGGCCAGCCTCGCGGGACCGCTGGTGCGTTTCTCGTTCCGGGAAAAGCTGTACCGCAGATCCGAGCCGAGCACGAGCGAGCCGATGTCGCCGGACCAGCCGCCGATGAGGTGATCCTCGATCACGTCAGGCGGACCTTCGAGGGCGGTCATCGGCTGCAGGTTCCGCATGTCGAGTTCCAACGCGTCGCCGACCCGGCGGATGGAGATGCGTGTCGGATCACGCGGAAGCTCGGCATAGGGCTCGATCCACAATGCCGCGTAGTTGCGACGCGACCACCGTCCTCGTTCGATGGGCATGCGGTACCGGTTGATCCCGTCGTGCAGGCGGTAGACGCCCGTCTCGCTGAGCTGGAGCAGTTGCTTGCCGTTGGTCCACCATTCTGCGATCTCGTAGGTGTCGGTCGGATCCAGTGGCAGCGGTGTCGACAATGTGAGCGGATCCTGCTCTTGCTTCTTGTCCGACGCGCACCCCGGCCCCAGGATCGCGATCAG
>SMVB01105825.1_pt1 | contig 11379 bp, 8 predicted proteins | sample 2456461 | NCBI WGS metagenome assembly SMVB01 (sample SAMN11095934, study PRJNA526329) | marine sediment metagenome | biome: Marine sediment; feature: Surficial sediment; material: Deep marine sediment; isolation source: Hadal surficial sediment | place: Pacific Ocean | collected 2014-05 | depth 0-1...
AAGCAATGATTACCGGTATCCTCGGCTTTATGTTGAACGCGCTCTCCATTATTGTCATGAGTGCAGTTACAATTATCGCATTGATAATTCTCGCTTTTTATTGTCGCGCCATTCGTATTCATAGCCTGTCAGCCGAATCGCGGCAAACCGGATTATGGATTCTGGTGTCCTCTCCCTGGCTGATAGGCGGGCTGTCGTCCACCTTGGTAATGCTCCTGAGCACTCCAGGGATTTCCTATTTTGCCGGCAATCAATTCGTGCACTGGCACCACCCAACGCAGTTTGCAGTGGACAGCTGGCACGGCTACTTCGTGTCGCTCATATTGGGATTGGCACTCCTGGTGGCACTGCGGGCATGTTTTCGAGTGGCAAGATCAAGCAGTACCATTCGCACGTTATCATCACTGTCGAGCCCTAGACCAGACGGCGTTCGAATACTCGATACCAACACATCAGCGGCATTTACTGCTGGCATTAAAGACCCTGGCTGTTATATGACCAGCGCTTTGCTCGATCAAATTAGTGCGGAGGAATACTCGATTATTCGCCTGCATGAGATGGCGCATATCAAGCGCAATGATCCTGTGAAGAAATCCCTCTTCCACTTGCTGACGACCTTCTTCCCTACCCCACTTGCCCTATCGTTCAACCGAGCCATGACAACAGCCATGGAGCAAAGTGCGGATGCAGCCGTTGTCAGCAAGCATCACGACAAAGCAACTATCGCGAAAACACTGCTTAAAGTCAGACGGCTGGCGGCACAAGAAACTGCTGACCAATTTCGCTTGCCCCAGATATGTCATTACGGGCTGGACAATATTGACCAGCGCATCCGCTATCTGCTGGCGGACAAGAAAGGTGGTGAAATTCCTATATTGCCGGTGGTGGCTTTTATCGGATTACTCGCGATTTGCTGCGCATTAGGAACAGACACGATTCATCATGCAGTTGAAATCTCCCTATATCACTCCTGATCACAGTAAAACAACACGATAGCCCTGATTATGGTAGCCAAATATTTTCAGATACCAAGGCACGCTCAATCTCGCCTGCTGGTTGGTAGAAGTGGTACTTATATGAAGGCAATAATTTGTCTGTTGTTAGTAGTTGCGGCCTTACTTCCTGGCGTGGTGTTTGCGCACGGCGTCGATGAAGGAACACAGAAATTTCTTGCTAATAACGAAGGGATTGCGATCTTGCCGTTTCTCTATATTGGTGCGAAACACATGGTCACCGGCTACGATCATCTATTATTTCTGATCGGAGTTATCTTCTTCCTCTATCGCCCAAAAGACGTACTGTTGTATGTCAGCTTTTTCACCCTGGGACATAGCCTCACCTTACTGGTGGGTGTGTACCAGGATATTCAAGTCAATGCCTACTTGATTGACGCGATTATCGGCTTGTCAATTGTTTACAAGGGCTTTGATAACCTGGGTGGATTTCAACGCTGCTTCGGTTTCCAGCCCAATACCAAGGCGGCGGTACTAATTTTCGGCTTATTTCATGGCTTTGGCTTAGCCACCAAATTACAAGGATTTGAATTTGCACGTGAGGGCCTATTGCAGAATCTTTTGGCCTTCAACGTAGGGGTGGAGATAGGCCAGTTTCTCGCATTGACGTTTATTGTTATCGGTCTGACATTCTGGCGTCGATATGCCAGCTACATGAAATTCGCAGCTACCACTAATGTAGCTTTGATGAGCGCTGGATTGCTATTGACCATGTATCAGCTTACCGGCTATCTGGTTTATTAATTCTTCTAAGCTAAAAGAAGCAACAATATGAGTGAAGTACAACATCCTATTCAATCTACGGTCGGCCTGATCAAGGCGCTTATTGTGGCGCTGATAATGGCTACCATCCTGTTTGTCACGATGGTACTGCCCGCCGAGTTTGGCATCGATCCAACCGGGATTGGTAGTCATCTGGGATTGAATAATCTGGTCTCCATAGAAACCGAACCGCAGATAGTGTCGCGTCCAGGAGAGGGTGATCTGCCATTTCGGGAGGATGAAACGGTAATCATTGTGCCGGCCAATAAAGGTCTCGAGTACAAGTTTCACCTCGCACAGTACGCCAGCCTTATTTATGAGTGGAGCAGTGATACGGCTTTGTATTTTGACCTGCATGGGGAGCCGGAGGGTGACACGACAGGTTATTTTGAAAGTTTTGCTGCAGCAACCGGTGGCGAAATGAAGGGCTCAATCATCGCGCCATTTGCCGGCTCTCACGGATGGTACTGGCGTAATGACACCGATGTCGATGCCAGTATCACATTGAAGACACAGGGCAATTACGAGGTCATCGGACTCAAATAGAGAATTACCACCCATCTTGAACAGAAGGAAAATACCATGAAACAACTAACTAGAGTATTGGCATTGTTTACATTTATGTTAGTGGCAAGCATCGGCCTGGCGCATGAAGGACATGAACACGCCGTTCAACTCGATCAAGCCGCAGCGCTAGAAATGGCTTCGACCAAAATGATGGAGCTGGTCAGAGACGGCAAGCTTAGGTCAAAGTGGGCAACCAAGGTGCCTGTGGGCGCTGAACTGGTGCGTGTTGATGGCCTCCAAAACTGGGTGGTCTCCTATATGGACGAAGATCAGAAGGAACGCCTCCAGTTATTTTTCACCACCACTGGTGAATACATATCGATGACTCAATCCAACGTTTAATGATTCGGTCCAAACAATGCGCGCTTTGACCTTTTATAGTTGTGTTTTCTCGCTAATGGCGATGGTGAACCCTTTGCTGGCTCAACCTGCAGCGTCACAGTTGCCATTGGATCTGAACACCGCTATCACCAGAGCACTGGCAGACAATCCTGCCCTGAAAGCTGCTGGTTACCAATTACAGATTCAGGAAGCGCGCGTAGTGCAGGCCGGCATCAAGCCGAGACCCCAGTTGGAAATTGAAGTCGAGGATGTATTTGGTTCTGGTGTTAATGACCTCCTAAGGGGCATCCAGACAACTGCAAGCATTTCCTGGATCCTGGAACGTGGCGTACGTAAATCACAAATTTCGGCAGCTCGTAACAGGTCCAGCCTGATTGAATCGGACATCGCTATTCAGCGTCTCGATGTCGCTGCTGAAACCGCGCGTCGCTATCTGGAAAGCCTGGACCTACAGACGCGACAGATTATTGCTGCCCAGGGTATCGTTCTTGGCGAAGCGGCGGTGGCCGCAACTGAGCTACGCGTTAACGCGGGTTCTGCTCCTGCGGCAGAGCTGGCTGTGGCGCTGGCCGATCTGCGCAGGCGGGAATTAATTGAAGAAGATATTGAGCATGAGTTGTTATCGGCAAACTACCGACTCGCAGCTCAGTGGGGAGCCAGGGAACCAGATTTTTCTCGTGTATTGGGCAACTTACTGGACATACCCGATATCGAAAGTTTTGAGATCTTTGAGTCGAGATTAGATCAGAATCCGAATCTGGAGCGCTACCTCACTGCCGGGCGAGTCTATGAGGCGCAATTACGATTGGAGCAGGCAAGGAATCGCCAACCGTGGCGAGTGTCAACTGGCTTTCGCTGGCAGAACAAGCTCAGCGACCATGGTTTTGTCGCCGGGCTATCGATTCCCTTGGGTCCTGCAGACAGCAATCGCGGTCGGGTTGCCGAGACCCGCGCCAGGATTACGCAATCGAAGTTAGAGCGCCAGTCTGAGCGACTGCTTCTGCGTACGGAATTGTTCGTGATATACCAAGAGTTAATACACAGCATCCAGCTTACGGAAGCCATTGCTCAGGACATCCTGCCTCTGTATGAATCCGCTTTGGAGCAAACCCAGGCTGCGTACGAAGCCGGCCGCTACAGTTATCTGGAATGGAGTACCGCCCAGATGAATCTACTAAGCGCCCGTACTGATCTGATCGAGGCGGCGCACGGCATCTATCACAACTTAATAGAAATCGAACGGCTCACAGGGGAAACAGTTGAAGTGCCCCGTTTATTCCGGTGAGGAAATTATGAAGCGACTGACACTATTTACCTGCCTCTGCATCGCCGTATTGTTGCTTCCGGGTTGTGATTTTGACAACACAATACCTGAAGAGCCAACGGCGGAATCTGTCGATGGCGATTACGAGCGCGGTCCAAACGGTGGCAGGCTTCTCCAGGAGGGCAACTTTGAAGTAGAGCTGGCTATATTTGAGACTGGTGTACCGCCCGAGTACCGAGCATGGGTGAGAGCCGATGGCGAGCAAGTTGCCCCGAGTGCCGTTGATCTGCAAGTGACCTTGACTCGACTGGGCGACGTGCGCGACCTGATAAGATTCTATCCTGAAGGAGATTATCTGCGCGGTGATCAGGTTATTTATGAGCCTCATTCTTTTCTGGTAACGGTTGAGACCCGATATCGAGGCAATCAACTGCGCTGGGAGTTCGAGAATTTTGAAGGGCGCACCACCATCTCGTCTGCAATGATCGAAGCCTTCGGCATTGAAACCGAGATCGCAGGGCCGACAACATTAAGGCAGAATCTTAATGTCATTGGCAAAACAGCTGCGCATCAAGAGTACTCACGACAGATCAGCGCTCGCTTCGATGGCATGGTAACCGCCGTGTATGTCAGCCTTGGGGACCGCGTCAGCGAAGGACAGCGCTTGCTTACAATTGAAAGCAACTCCAGCCTTACCCCCTATACGATTAGTTCCCCTATTAGTGGCACCGTATTGCAACGCATCGCCAACCCCGGGGAACAAACCAACGACCGGGTATTGCTCGAAATCCTCGATACCTCTCGCGTCTGGGCAGAATTATCCATCCACCCATCCCAACGCAGTCAGGTTGAAACCGGAATGCCAGTAGAAATCAGCTCACCCATTAGCCAGGCAACAGCCGCCGGCACGATTAGCAGCTTTGATCTAACCGTCCGGCCGAATCAAACCATCGTCGCTCGAGTGTTGATCGACAATACCAACAATGTATTTGCTCCGGGCAGTTTTATTGAAGGGCACATAAATATGGGAGATTTTGAAGTCCCGCTGGCAGTCAAACGTATCGGCCTGCAACCGTTTCGGGATTTCACGGTGGTCTTCGCCAAGATCGGTGACAGTTACGAAGTCCGCATGCTGGAGCTGGGTCGCCAGGATGCTGAATGGGTCGAGGTTCTAGGTGGGCTCGAACCCGGTACCACCTATGTCACCACCAACAGTTATATCCTGAAGGCGGATGTGGAGAAATCCGGCGCCTCCCATGATCATTAAGTTACGGTCCTAAACTAATCGGAAAATCTGACTAAAGATGCTTGAAGCAATCGTCAATATGGCACTTGCCCGTCGCGGGCTGGTAATTGCCCTGGTATTCGCCCTCATGGCATTGGGAGCATGGAATTTCACCCGACTGCCCATCGATGCCGTCCCCGACATTACCAATGTGCAAGTTGCAATCAATACAGCGGCGCCGGGTTATACGCCGTTGGAGGTTGAGCAACGCATCAGTTTTCCCATTGAAAATGCTATGGCGGGATTGCCGCTCCTTGACAGCACTCGTTCAGTTTCTCGTTATGGCTTGTCACAGGTCACGATCATTTTTGAGGAGGGCACTGATATTTATTTTGCCCGTCAACAAGTAAGTGAACGCATCGCGGCCGTGCGAGGGAAACTTCCAGCTAATTTAGATCCAACACTTGGCCCTATCGCCACCGGACTCGGTGAAATTTTCATGTTTACCGTTGATTCTGAACCTGGCGCCACCAACGCCGATGGCTCGGTGGTTACACCAATGGATCTGCGAACAGTACACGATTGGATTATCCGTCCTCAATTGCTGCGTGTGCCCGGTGTTGTGGAAGTGAATCCGGTTGGTGGTTACAAGCGCGAAATCCAGGTGGGGTTTAACCCAATAAAACTGCTCTTCTTTAACTTGACCCAGACCGACCTGATCCAGGCACTGCGATCAAACAATGAGAATCGTGGTGCCGGATTTATTGAATATAACGGTGCTCAATGGCTTATTCGTGTGGAAGGCCAGGCGCAAACTCTTCAGGATATCAGCGACATTGTGGTGGGAGAATACAATAGTGTCCCCGTACGGGTACGGGATGTAGCAGAAATCACCCTGGGTGAACCGCTGCGTAGTGGTGCTGCTACACAGGACGGGCACGAAGTGGTAATGAGCACTGTATTCATGCTGATTGGTGAAAACAGCCGCGTGGTGGCACGAAATGTTGCGGTAGCTCTTGAGGAAATTCAGTCCACTTTGCCAGTTGGTATCACCGCAACAGCGGTCTACGATCGAACTACCCTTGTGGAGCAGACACTGGTTACGGTCCGAACCAATTTGATCGAAGGCGCACTTCTGGTCGTCGCCGTGCTATTCCTGCTGCTCGGCAATATTCGTGCGGCCTTGCTCACTGCGGCTATCATCCCTATCGCCATGCTCATGACAATAACAGGAATGGTACAAACGCGAGTCTCCGCCAACTTGATGAGCCTGGGAGCACTGGACTTTGGTTTGATTGTCGACGGCACTGTCATCATTGTTGAAAATTGTCTGCGCCGATTAAGCCAACCAGCTAACGCTAAGACATTGTTGCTGCAGGAACGTCTGAAGATCGTGTCCAGCGCCACCCTGGAAGTCATGCGGCCTGCCATTTTCGGGGTGTTTATCATTACGGCTGTCTACATTCCCATCCTCAGTCTTACCGGTGTCGAAGGCAAAATGTTTCAACCCATGGCGATCACCGTCATCATCGCTTTGCTCAGCGGCATGATCCTGTCAATAACATTCGTCCCAGCTTGTGTTGCACTTTTTTTTCGCAAACCGATAATAGAACGCCGTAATCCGATTATCGCAACTGCCCAATTTGTATACCAACCATTGTTGAAACTATCCCTACGCCTTCATTGGCTGGTCATGGTGCTGGCTATCGGTCTGGTCATTTGGTGTTACAGCTTGTTTACTCGTCTCGGCTCTGAGTTTGTACCGAATCTCGACGAAGGCGATATCGCCATGCACGCGCTGCGTATTCCCGGCACCTCGCTGCAACAGGCGATACAACTACAAATACAATTGGAGAACGAGGTGAGTAAGTTACCTGAGTTGGAACGGGTGTTTTCCAAGATCGGCTCAGCCGAGATCGCTACCGACCCCATGCCACCAAGCGTGGCCGATACATTTATTATTCTTAAACCGCGGAAAGAGTGGCCTGATCCTTTAAAATCCAAGGAGCAAGTGGTAGCAGACCTCGAAGCCCTGGTGACACCGGTACCCGGAAATCGCTACGAATTCCTGCAACCTATTCAGATGCGTTTCAATGAATTATTGGCTGGTGTACGAACAGAGTTGGCTATCAAGGTGTTCGGGGATGATTTTGATCAGCTCATCGCACTCGGTGGTGAATTGGAGAGTATTGTTGCCGGCGTAGCTGGTGCTGCCGATGTGGCAGTCGAACAGGCAACCGGGCTACCTATACTTACGATGTCACCCAAGCGCGACATAATGGCCCGCTACGGCATTAGCCTGCAACGTGTTCAAGATACCGTGGCAGTCGCGCTGGGTGGCGTGACTGTAGGTACTTTTTACGAAGGTGACCGCCGCTCGGACATCGTGGTGCGACAAGCCGCAAAAGAGCGACAAAATCCAGATACATTTGCCGACTTGCCGGTAATGACTAAAGACGGTGAGGTTATTCCATTGGGCGAACTGGTGTCCTTCCAGGTCGAAAACGGCTACAACCAGGTATATCGTGAGAACGGCAAGCGGCGCGTCGTGGTCTCGGCCAACGTGCGTGGTCGCGATCTTGGTTCTTTCGTCGAGGATGTTCAACGGGCAGTGGAAGCCAATGTAGAGATACCTCCGGGATATTGGGTGGAATATGGTGGTACCTATGAGCAACTTCAGTCCGCCACCCAGCGATTACAGATTGTAGTACCGGTTACGCTGGTCTTAATTCTTGCCCTGCTGGTCATGGCGCTGGGCTCAATTCGTGATTCCCTGATTATCTTTACCGGCGTACCTCTAGCGCTGACAGGCGGCGTATTGGCGCTGGTTATTCGAGATATTCCTTTCTCTATTTCAGCGGGGGTTGGTTTTATCGCACTGTCGGGGATAGCCGTACTTAACGGTCTGGTCATGCTGACATTTATTCGGCGCTTACACGATCAAGGTGCAGATCTGCACTCGGCTATCATGGAAGGCGCGACTTCTCGTCTACGCCCGGTGTTAATGACTGCGCTGGTGGCGTCACTGGGTTTCGTTCCTATGGCGCTTAACACGGGTATTGGCTCAGAAGTGCAGCGACCCCTGGCCACTGTAGTCATTGGCGGCATTATTTCCTCGACGATTCTGACGCTGTTTGTGTTGCCGGCTCTTTACCGCCTGGTGCATTTTCGTGAAACCTGGCAGGAAATTAGAACCGCTTAGCAACAGGATAAATCATGAATTCATTCTCTTTTCTCGCCACCAAGTACCTTGTTACTGCAGCGCTGGTGGTCCTCATCTCGGAGGTCGTTAAATACACCGGTAAATTTGGTGCCTTGATTGCTGCTTTGCCAGTAGTCACGGTTATGGTACTAATCTGGCTCCATATTGAGGGCCAATCGGTAGAGCGAATTTCAAATCACGCCTGGTACACGTTCTGGTATGTAGTGCCTACACTGCCTATGTTTCTGTTATTTCCTTATCTAATGAGCCGGTTAAGCTTTTGGATGGCTCTTCTAGCTTCGGCCGCGATAACCATAGTTTGTTTTGGGGTATTTGCTCTGATAGTGCGCGAAATCGGGATTGATCTATGGTAGTCGTGATCGCTTAAATTTCTTCATTTTGAATTAGTTAATAACAATTCAAAAATGTAATTATTATATTATCCCCATTTATCAAATAGATAGTGGAGATGTAAGAGTCCTCTCCTGGCATCATCTCCCAAAACTACTGTATTTTTACTCTGACCCCATTTATTCGACCTCAATTCTACTGCTGCAATTTTTTGCACCTCAATCAAATATCATCTCTACGACTACTACGAACGGACCTTTGTCATTCTTTCGCCCCATGAAGAAATTCTCTCCGACAGACATCGACTCACTGTTCACAAATTCCGATAACGCTTCCTCATGATTCGTAGCGAAGTTAAGACCAAAATCCAAACCCTCGCCAGTCTGGTCCAGCATCTTCTTACGAGCACCTTTATTGGCAAATGCAACAAAGCGCTCAGCATAAATATCTGCGAGTAACACACTGCCAACAGCGGCTTTATTGCGAATATCTTGTATTGTTTTCCGAACATCTGCTTCCGACAAATACAGAGTGACGCCTTCCCAGAGAAAGAGTGTCTTCTTACTAGTATCGAAGCCAGACTCAATCAATTTCTCAAGTGCATTCTCATTGCCAAAATCGACACTCACGAAACTCACATGCTCACAGGAAATACCTGCTGATTCCAAGGACGCAAGTTTGTGTTGCTGCAGATTAGCCTGATCGAGTTCAAAGAATGAAATGCTTTGACGCTGCAAGTTTCCATATGCTCTCATATCATAACCTGCACCCATGACTACGAATTGCTCCACCTGCTCCATGGCTCGTTCGATAATACGATCGAAATACAGCGTTCTGGCTATAATAAGGTCAGCCATAGTCTCTGAACCGGGTTCCGGCGCGCGTGGGTAGATGGCATTTTTTCCTGAAATTTTGTATTTCACCCACAGCGGGAAGAGGCACATCCAGAGTCCAAACAAGGAAGTATTCGGCAAGACTGCTGCGAGCCTTGCTGTTGCCTCATCATCGCGCATACCGAAAATGTCCATGGTCCAGCGACCGTTTATTACTTCTATCGCAGTCAGGGAAAGTCCGAGTCTATTGCTTACCACTATTTGTTTATAGGCAACGAGCATCGTGCCCAAAATGGCAATTGGAATAAATAGAATCTGAAGTGGAATATAAATAGCCAAGCTTAGGATGTTCAAGGATGTGCCCGCTGCCTACTGAGGATGATTATATTTTGTAAATGTATCTGATTAAGGTCTGGGACGACACCTGCTGATGGATTTAGTGAATTCAAAATCAGAGGCGTCAGAGTACCGTGATCAGAGCACTTTGCACAATTTTATCTAATTCCATAGCACACTTTGATTTCGCGTTTATAATCCATTGATTCAACTAGGGCATCGGTCACGCGCTCTACTGAAAATCCTCGTGTCGGTAGTTCGATTTACTTCACAGCGAGTCTGAATTGTCGAGAAAACCGAAAACAAATGGGTGCTACTTAGAATCGTCCCCCTGGGCACCACTTCTTCTCGGCCCCCTGCATAAAAATAAATCTGTCCCCTTTTATCCCTTAACTCGCTTGCTAGTCAGACTCAGCTGGTCAAGAGCATCTGTTGCTGTACCTAGTTGAAGGGGGATCAAAGTACTCTGACCCCCTTTGATTATCGGCGACAAACTTTCCGGGGCGCTTTGGGTGACGAAGCCGTGGACTTCGAAACAAGTAGCTTCTATTCTTAGTGTTCACACAGTCCCTGGACTGTAAAGCTGAGACAGAGGGGAATGACCCTATGAAGCGAGCTGCCATTTGGATGCTGACCATGCTGGTGCCGCTGGTCTCGGTTGGTGCCGAGTCGGACACGGCCCGATCCCTGTCCGTTGCCGCGACGGTGGCCTTCACTGAGGGACCCACGGTAGCTGAAGATGGGACAGTATTTTTCACCGATATCTACAATAATCGAATAATGCAGCTATCCACCGACGGCGTACTCTCGACCTTTCGCCAGCCCAGCCACCGCGCAAACGGGCTGCTCTTCGACAGCGAATGGCGACTGCTGGCCTGCGAAGGTGGCGATGGGGGGTCGGTGTTGCCGCGAGTTACGCGGACGAACATGGACACAGGTGTGATCGAGGTCCTCGCCGATGGCTACAATGGCAAGCAACTACATCAGCCGAATGACCTGACCTTCGACGGTCGCGGACGGATCTATTTCACCGATCGACCGGGGGCTAACATCACACCCGAGCAGACCGGTGTACACGGTGTCTACCGGATCGATCCGGATGGCAGTATCGAGCGCATCCTTACCGAGCCGGAAGTGATTCGCCCCAACGGCATCGTGATCTCACCGGATGACAGTACCTTGTATGTCATCGAGACTGAGCAGGGTGAGCAGGGGCCACGGCTGATCCGCGCCTATGATCTGAGCCCAGCCGGCACCGTCAGTAATATGCGGGTGTTTCACGATTTCTTTCCGGGACGCAGTGGCGACGGCATGACGATCGATAGCGAGGGCAATTTATATGTCGCTGCGGGGCTGAACCAGCTGCGTGGGACTAGCGAAACCTTAGCTACCGTAGCCGGTATCCATGTGTTCGCGCCATCGGGTGAACTGCTCGAGCACATTCCGATTCCCGAGGACACCATCACCAATGCTGCCTTTGGCGG
>SMVB01104459.1_pt1 | contig 11377 bp, 10 predicted proteins | sample 2456461 | NCBI WGS metagenome assembly SMVB01 (sample SAMN11095934, study PRJNA526329) | marine sediment metagenome | biome: Marine sediment; feature: Surficial sediment; material: Deep marine sediment; isolation source: Hadal surficial sediment | place: Pacific Ocean | collected 2014-05 | depth...
AAACGGCGTGTCCCCGGCAATGTAACGCAGACGCGGCTCGACCGGACCCATCAGGTAGATGTCCGCCGCGATGCCCTTCTGGCCCAGCGTGCGCCACATGGCCAACGTCGAACCGATCCCGTCGCCATCGGGCTTGGCGTGGGTGGTCAGCAGGACACGCTTGGCGGAGGCGATCCGCTGCGCGATCTGGTCAACGGTGGCGTTGGAACAATACTCGTTCATCTTCAGCGGGTTGCGGGTCGTGTGTGTGTCCATGACTACCTGGTACCTTGGTCGCCATCGCCTCCTGTACCCGAGCGACGTCGCGATGCATCTGCTCGACGAGGTGATCGATGCCCTCGAAGGCAACCTGATCCCGCAGCCATTCGTGGAACTCCAGCCGCAGGGTCCAGCCATACTTATCGGTGTCCGGGTCGAGCCCGATGAGGTGGGCTTCGCAGACCCGTGGATTCTCGCCGAATGTCGGCTTTGTCCCGACACTCACGGCGGCCGGGTAACGCAGCCCGTCCGGCCCCGTCGCGAGGCCGGCATAGATACCGTCGGCCGGCAGGGTCTGGCAGGGGTCGATATTCGCCGTCGGCATGCCCAGGTCGGGCCCGCCCCGGCCGTCACCGCGCACCACCGGACCACAGATCACATAGGGGTGGCCCAGCAGCAAGGCGGCATCACGGACCCGACCGGCGCAGATGAGCCAGCGGATGATCGAACTGGTAATCCGCACGACGCTGCCATCGGTCAGTGTGCCCTCGACGTCGTCCACGGTGATCGCCCGGTACCCCGCCGCACGCGCGTGCGCCGCGATCGTCTGGATGCAACCGCTTCGATCCTGGCCGAAGCGGAAGTCCCGGCCCTCGACGATGACGTCGGGCGAGTACTCGCTCATGACCCAGTCGAGGAACGCCTCGGGCGACTGTCCGAGCAGCTCGTCGGTCGGCTCCAGCGCGATCACGTCATCGGCACCCGCCGCGCGGAGCCAGTGGCACCGCTGGCGAAACGTCGAGAGACGCAACGGCGCCGCATCCGGTCTCAGGACCGACAGCGGATGGGGATCGAAGCACAGGACAACCACCCGCCCACCGTCACCGGCGGCATCCCGCGCGGCCGCGACGAGCGCCGCGTGCCCCCGGTGCACACCGTCAAAGGTGCCGATGGTGATCGCTGTCGCTGACATGAGCGTTCACGATAGGCAGGATAAAGGACTGATGGTCCCTTTTCCTACTCGACGAGTCCGTAGAAGCCGTTGCCTGCATCCTTGAGCCGGCCCCGGACAACCAGCTCCTTCCAGATGGCGTCAGGGTACTGATGCGGCGGCATGATCGCCACGACGTCCGACTTCTTGCCGCTGGTGAGCGGGTTGCGACCCAGCTTCGACTCCTCGTTGAGCCGGGTGAGCTTAAGCCGCTTTCGGAACGCCTTCATGGCGCGTTTGATCTCCGCCGGGTCGAGGGGCGACTCGCTCTCGGCTGGGGGTTCGTCTGTCATAGCTTCGTCATACCGGGATGCCCTATTCAAGGCAAGTTGCCGGGTGCGGGTGGCACGGCCGACGGAGCGATAGCGACGTCGCCCGTGTCTTCGGACGTCGCTCCACGGGCGAGCTTGCTATCGCTCGCTCGGCCGTGCCACCCACGCTCACAGCGTGGTTCTGACGACAACGTACGCCACGGCCATTGCCATCGGTAGCGTCACGACCCACGCCAGCATGATCTGACCGACAACGGCCCAACTTGTCCGGTCCGTCCACAGCCCGATCCCGAAGATCGCCCCGGTCGACACATGGGTGGTCGACACGGGCGCACCAATCAGCGATGCGCCGATGACGAGCGTGCTGGCCACGATATTTGCAATGAATCCCTGGCCGCGGTTCATCTGGGTGATCCGCCTGCCGAGCGTCTCGGCGATACGTCGCGAGTGGATGATGCCACCAGCCGCCATGACGATCGCGATCACGCCCAGCGCTATCGGAATGGACAACCCGCTCCACCTGGCCGCAACCAGGAGTGCAAGAACCTTTGGTGTGTCGTTGAGTCCGCGCGCGAAGCCCAGCGCGAACCCCGATCCCAGGTGGCACGTATCGACGATCCGCTGCGCCGAGACGCCAACCACGTGCCCGTGGTACATCGGCCGGCACTCGCCCGCCAGATCCGCGGTAAGGCCAACGCCGGTGCGCGCCATGACCAGACCGCCGTCGTCGCCGACCGCCACGGGCTCGATACGCTCGGCCACGCATACGCAGGTGACCTCCTCGATACCGAGTTTGCGTCGGACGGCCCGGGCGACAGGGTAAATGCACGCGGCCAATCCAGTGGCAACCACGGGGCTCAGCAGCAGCGGCAACGCGTAGCGGCCGCCAAGGCTCGACCAGGAGAGGCGATCCGGGGCGATTGCAAGCCCGGCGCCGACCAGGCCGCCGATCAAGGCGTGAGTCGTCGAAACCGGCAGACCGAGTCGGGTCGCGGCCAGGACGGTTACCGCTGCCCCGACCGCCACGGCCAGAAGAAAACTCGGCTCTGCGACGGCCTGGTTCGGCAGCAGGCCCTTGCCGCCGAATGCCGCGACCAGCGCCCCGGCCACGAAGACCGACACGACCGAGCCTGTCAACTGCGCGGCCGTGGCAAGACCCAGCGCGGCCCGGTAGCTCAGCGTGGACGACCCGTAGATCGTTGCGACCGCCTTGAAATTGTCGTTGGCACCGTTGGCATAGCCCACAAGGAGCACCGCCGCGAGCAGGAGCAGAAGCAGGATCGTCATCGGACAAGCCAACAAAGGCCCGCCGGGAGATGTTCCCCGAAACTGGTTTGAGCGCTCCGTACGGCCTGCGGCCGACACTCGCTCTCGTACGACCCGCCGAATTCATCGGGTGGCACGGCCGACGGAGCGGTAGCGACGTCGCCCGTGGAGCGACGTCCAACCACGGGCGAGCTCGCTCTCGCTCGCTCGGCCGTGCCACCCAATTCATTCGGCGGGTCTGAGCGGACGTGCACGGACAAACGCGCTGCGTCGCCCCGATGGAGCGCTCAAACTAGAACTCGTCCTCGTCGCAGTATCGGTCCCTCGTGGCCCGGTACGCGGATCAGCTGCCGAACTCGTCCTCGTCGTCCGGCTCGACGTGATCGATCATCCCGATCGGCCAGGTCCTCTTTGGTTCTTGTACGGCCTGTTCCATGTGGCGATACCGGCTGCGGGCACGACGCTTGCCAAGCGGCACACGCTTGCGCTCGGCGAGTTGCAGGTAGCCCTGGAAGATCTGCGGCACCCCTTCGATCGTGTACGAGGTGCCGTCGAGCTGGACGACGTGCAGGATCTCGGTCTCGTGGATCTGTCGAAGCGCCTCGGTCCGGCGGTTTGGTGAACTGCTGCCCGAGAAAAAGATCGTGACGGTCTCCCCGGACTCGAACCGGACCTCGAGCTCGTTGCTCGGCGGCGGCAACAGGCGGAGATCGAACTTCGATCGCGGGTTCTCGAATGCCGCATCGAGCCACATGGCGATCGTGCTCACCTGGGTCGGGTTGGTGATCCGGAGGATCCGGTCGGAGTCGGCGAACCGGGCGAGCATCGCCACCGGGGGGTCCACGAAGTTCGGCTTCGGCGCGCGGGCCGACGTCGACACGCCAGCGATGATGACGAAGGCGAGACTCGAGGCTGTCGAAACTGCCAGTACGGTATCGTGCTTCATTTCACCTGATACCTTTTCGGCTCAGGCAGGCGGGGCTGTGAGCGCGTCCGGCCACAGGGGGCGAGATTCACTTGAAGCTGCCGGGGAATCTCGGACTCAGGGCTCCCGGCAGCCCCGGTCGACTTTGCGGGTTGTAGCGATTAGACCCAGCTCGCCTCCCCCGGCTGCTCCTCGATCACGATGTCGCTGAGAAACGCGACGGCCTTCTCCAGGCCTTCCCGGGACGACATATACGGGTCCTCGTGCTCGATGGACAGGACGTGGTCGTAGCCGTACCGCCGCAGCATCGAGACGAATGGCTTCCAGAACTCGGCACCGTGACCGTATCCGCAGGCGCGGAACGTCCAGGCACGATGCTTCAGGTCGAGATATTCACGCGTGTCGAGGTAGCCGTTGAGCGGGCCTTCGGCAGGGTCCAGCTCCGTGTCCTTGGCGTGCACATAGAAAAGAAGGCCGGCTTCGCCGAGGTACCGCGCCGCGAGCACCGGGTCGATGCCCTGCCAGAAGAAGTGCGACGGGTCGAGGTTCGCGCCCAGCGGCGTCGGCCCCTGGATTCCGGCCGCCGAGGTTGCTCGTTCCGAAAGACGCACCAGCGTGTCCGGGTTGTACACGCTGAAACCCGGATGAGCCTCCCACGCCACACGCACGCCGTTGTCGCGGCACAACTTCGCCTGGTCGGCCCAGTACGGCACGAGCACCGTGTCCCACTGGTATCGCAGTATTTCCTGGAAGTCCGGCGGCCAGGCGCTGGTGACCCAGTTCGGCGTCGTGTCGGCCGACGACCCGCCCGGACAGCCCGAGAAGGTGATCACCACATCGGTTCCGAGTTTGGGCGCGAGCCGGACCGCCGTCTCGAACGCATCGTGATCGGACCGTGCCCGCGTGGCGTCGGGGTGAACGGGGTTGCCGTGGACGGCCAGGCCGGACAACGCAAGTCCGTGATCGGCCAGCCTGGCCTTGAGATCCGCCTGGGCCTGCTCGGAAGCCAGGACGGCCACGGGGTCGAAAAAGGGCCGGCCCGGATAACCACCGACCGGCAGCTCGATCGCATCGAGGCCGAGCTCGGCACAATAGGTCAGAACACCGTCCAATTCGCTACCGGCAAACATCGCGGCCATCACGCCCAGCTTCATGGTTATCCTCCAGACACCGGTCCTTCGTACCTGCCGAGCCACGCCGGAGGCAAGTTTCCCAAATCGGGGGCACACGGCAAGCCGTGGCCGTTGACCCGACCCACCCACCCTGCCGACAATAAGAAGGTATGACCCTGCTGCACAGCCTGATTCTCGTGATGGCGACCCTCGGCGTCGGACTAGACGCCGGGGAGACCGACGACGGGCCCGGTGAACGGGTGATCCTGCACATCGGCCGCGACCAGGTCGTGATGGGGCACGTCACCCTGGAGGACAACGACATCATCGTCGTTCGTCACCTCGACAACCGGCTGGAGAGCTACTCCAAATCACGCATGCTGAAGATCATCCGGCTGGTCGAGCCGGAACCGGGTCAGATGGGCGTGGTCATCCTCAACGGCGGGCAGAAGCGTGTGGGCGTGATCGTGGAGGACACGTTTGAACACGTGATCGTCAAGATCGACGGTATCCGCACGAAGCTGGTCCGCGAGGCTGTCGACTTCGTGATCCTGCATCCGACATTCGATCAGCAGTACGCGAACTACAAGTTGTCGGCGCGGACACCGCGACTGCGGCTGCAGCTGTGCCAGTGGCTGGTCGATCTACATCGCTACGTGCTCGCCTCGGAGGAACTTGCCGAGCTGATCCGCGATCACGCGGAACCCGAAGCGATCCAGCTGCACAATATCGTCAAGGCGCAGCTCGCCATGACCCGCAAAGACCCGACCTCGGAACCGGTTAAACCCGGCAACGGCAGCGACGCAGACGACAGAGCGAACATGCTGCCCGCGCAGATCCTGTCGCCCGAGGACGTCAACCTGATACGTGTTTATGAGATCGACTTCGACCGCCCCCCACAGGTGGCCGTCGACCCGGCGACGATCCGCACGATGATCGAGCTGTACGGAACCAGCGGCGTCATCCCGGCGTCAGAGCGAGACCGACGGGCCTTGTACAGGGCCGACTCGATCGACATCGTCGAGGTCCTTTTCACGCTCAAGGCCCGCAACCTGTACCCCGACGTCAATGTCATCACCGAGCCCTACGCGTTGAACCTTTTCCGGCGCCGCGTGCATAATGCGTGGCTGCTGAACACCTGCGCGACCGCTCGTTGCCACGGCGGCGTCGACGCCGGCCGATTCTTCCTGCACCGTCGCCGTCACAAGGACGAGAGGGTCCGATATACCAACCTGCTGATCCTCGAGCGGCTCGAGGTGGATCCCGAATGGCCCCTGGTCAATTACGACGAGCCGATGATGTCCCTCATCGTTCAGTACGGTCTGCCCAGGCACCTCGCCCGGCAGCCCCACCCGGACGTCAGCGGCTGGAAGCCCGTTTTCGGCCGCGGTGGCCAGCGGTTGCTCAGGGACACGGTGACCTGGATCGAGTCGATGATGCAGCCGCGGCCGGACTACCCCGTGGACTATGACCCGCCCCGGCTGGGTCGGATCAACGACTCGAACACCGGTCCCGGCGACGACGTTCAACGAGCGCCCAGGTAGCTGCAACCGCTTGCAAGAGGTTCCCGAACCCTTCCGAGGCACCCTTCGGGTGTCGCCGGCGGCTACACTTGCGTGTCCCTATTGCGAAGGAATCCCATGATCGCTGCCAAACAAATGACCGCCATCGCGGCGGGCTGCGGACTGCTTCTTCTGGCCGGCTGTAACGACGGCCCGGCCAAACGTCGAGCCGAAGTCCACGAGATGATTGCGACCGTCACCAGCGAGATCCAGAGCATCGACGCGGTGCTCAGCGATCCTGGGCAGACCGACGAGGTCCGCCGGCGATTCGGTCGGGTCATCTCGGAGCTGGGCAACACCCAGGGTGCCGCGCCCGGCCAGCGGGCGGCCGCCGCTTCGATTGCCGCCGGCGTGCACCGCCGGCTGGCGGCGATAAGTGCTGACGACGCCATGAAGCTCGAGGCCGAGCTTGGCAGCCGGCGGACGGTGCTGATCGGCATGCTCGACGCCGTCGACCAGTTCTACGGGATGGTTGACGGCCTCGAAGCGATCGACATCGAACCAGCCGATGCAACGCTTGTCGCCGCACGCGAGGAGACCGAAGAGACCCTCGCCGCCACGAGCCGCCGGCTGGCGGAACTCGACGGGCCGATCGCCGAGCTCAGCCGCGACAACCGAACCGACCAGGACGAGGCACAACGGTTGCGGATCGAAGCCGCGCTCATGCGACGCGAGGCGGCCGGACTCGGTGCGGCCGATGGGTACGGCGCTTTCGAGGAAGCCCGGCGGATCGACCGCGAGGCCGATGGTGTCGAGCTCCGACTGGCTTACCGTGAACTCGATCTGCGTTACAACTACGAGCCGGAACATGAGATCGCGCAGATCAAGGTGGACCGGATGCGTGAGCGTCTGGACTCGATCGCCGTGACACGTCAACAGTTGCAGGATCGTTACGCCTCGGCGTCCGACGAGGCCGGCACGACCCACGCACGGCTCGAAGCGATGAGCAGTGCTATCGGGGCCGAACTGGACGAGTTGCAGGCATCGATGGTGACGGTCGCGGGCCTGTACGAGGAAGCGGCGATGGAACTGGACCGCGCCGCAAGCAAGGCCAAGGCCGCCGCAGGTCTGGCCGACAAGGATTTCGCCGATGTCGCCCGGATCCAGGCCGCCCAGGCCTACCAGGAGCTTGGCAGCCTTCACCGCAGCCGCGCCCGTGGCCTGCAGAACCAGGTCAGGCTGCTGGAGCGGGTTGCCCAGGTCACCGGCACCGCCACGGGCGAGATCGAGGGCGCCAAGGGGGCGCACCAGGAACAGTTGCGCCAAGCCGCCGAGGCCTACAAGAACGCCGGCATCGAGTTGGGCCGCGTGTCTGGCCGGACGGCGCGGCAGCGGTTGGAAGCGCTGAAGATCTCCACGAGTGCGCTGGAGGCCGCCGACGTCGCCGAGGAGCCGCTTCCCAGCGCCGCCCCGGCAAGGCGGAGCGGACGTTCGGCCAGGTCCGTCCCGACCACCGGCGCCGGCGCCGAGTCGCCGGAGGCCTTGCTGGCTGCGATGCTGGACGAGGCGTATGCCGATCCGATCGATCTCTACTACTTCGGGAACCTGACACCTGCACAGGCCGGCATGGTCGACCTCTTCAAGGCGTCGGAGACCACCAAGGCCGCCCTGCTCGCGGCGCTCCGCGAGCGGTTTGCTGATGAAATCGCCACGGCGGACGGATCCCTGCTCGCGTCGATGGCTAGTGTCAACTTGAGTCTCAGCGCCGTCGAAGGCGACGAGGGCACGCTCATCCGGTCGGTCGGTGGGATTGAAGTACCCGTCAAGATCGTGAGCATCGACGGCCGCTGGTACGTCGACGCCATGTCGTCGATCGCCGAGACGGCCGACAAGGCGACGGCAATGGGCCAGGACCCGGCGGATCTCATGAAGTCGTTCAACGCGTTCATGCGTGAACTGGCCGGCCGGATCCAGGCGGGCGACTTCGACAAACTGCAGGACGTCGATATGGCCTTCATGCAGGCGTTGCAGACCAACTTCGGCGCCGGCGGCTGAACGGCACCGACGCGGAACTTCCATGGATTCCACCGCCCAACAGCCCGCAAAATCGCTGGTCGGTTGGCTCTTCGCAGCACACGGTCTTTACGTGATCATCGCCGGGTTGGCCCTGGCGGTGTTCGCCTGGATCATTCCCATGCTCCTGGTGAAAGTGGTCAACTCGGACATCATCGACCCGCAGTCGGTCCCCCGTGCGGCGCGGTTTGCAATCGAGAACCGGGCCCTGATGCCGCTGCTCGCGGTGCCGGCGATTGCGTTCGGCGTCGCCGGGATCTGCAAGATCCGACCGCACTGGCTGTGGGCGACGCTGGGCTTCCTGGCACTGCTGCTGTCGGCGTTATTCCTGCTGTACACGTTCGTTGTCACGATGGCGCAGCTGTACCAGATCAACCCGCTGTAGAACTTCTAGTCTGCGCCTGTGCCTCGGGGCAACTGCCGGTCAGGCAGACCTGTCACGGGAAATTCGGCGCTTCATCTTGAAGAGATTGACCGGGACAAGGATCGCTGTGCCGACGATCACGATCCAGGTCAGTATGTTGACGAGCGCGAGATAGTCCCGGCCGTGTGCGTTCATGGTCCAGATGATGTAGGCGGCGATCACCGGGATCGGCCAGAGCAGCAGCGCGTGGCGTCGAAGTGATGCCGTGAACGAAACGCGGTGTTCGTCGGCGCCGGCTTCGTGGCCACACTCAGGACATGCCGCCGGCAGCGTAAGGCCTCGGAGACTGTAACCGCACCCCTGACAGCGGATGTCTGTGGTGACTGAAGCCGGTGGTTCGTGCCGAAGACCGGCGTGGCGTGCACACATCAGAATTGCGCCTTGAGACCGGCTCCAATCATTATCAGCAGGTAGTATCCGACGAATGCGATCGAAAGCAGCAGCCCGACGACGAAACTCGTCCACCGCAACACAACAATCGGCGCACTCTTGAGCCAGTAAGCCGGCACGGTGTCGGTCACGACGCGACGCGTCATGGCGAAGATATTGATCGGCACCTTGATCGCGACCGCGATCATCAGGATGTTGAACAGGAAGCTCACCAGCGCCCTGAGGATGACCCAGTAGCCCGTGGCGAGCGCCAACACGACCACCGCCAGCGCAGGGATCGGCCAGAGCAGTCGGACATGCCGGCGAAACGAGGCGAGGCCGGAGATGCGACGACCTTGGGCGCTCTCGCGACGCTCGGAGACGTGCCCCCCGGAAGCGTCTGGCGCCGGTGTCCGGGGCGGCTTGTCGGAGAGTGTCTGCACCGACGCTGTATCGGCACGAACCGGATCCGAAATGGCGCTAACTGCCCCAATTCCCGAGCAGGTTCAGGAAATCGGTGATGCCGACCGTGCAGTCGCCGTCCCCATCGGCGAGACAGTCGTTGCAATCGGCGCACGGGCCCCACAGGCCCAGCACCAGCAGGAAATCGATTATCCCCACCGAGCCGTCACCGTCGACGTCGCCGGCGACAAGGAACCGGACATTGTCGACGCGTGTCTCGGAGTCAATGTCTCCATCCGGACCGACATCCTTCCAGAGTTTCAACGTGCACATAGAGCCGGGAAAATTCTCCGGCAGGTACAGGACGCGGTGCGTCCAGTCCAGCGTCTCCTCGCAACGCGAGCTCACGAGCCAGGTCATCGATGTGTTGGTCCCGGCCTGGGTCAACGTCACCTTGAAATCGTCGTCGCAGTTGATCACGTCGTTGTCGGTGATGTCATACTCGAAGCTCAGAATCGTTCGCTGCTGGTCCAGCCAGAAGAACGAATGGGTGCGCTCGATCGTGGAGAAGTCCATCTCCAGGAACCAGCCGTCGCCGGCACCGAGGAAATCCACGGACGCCGTTCCGCCGCCGCCGTGATTGTCCCATCCGGACGGCGCACCCCACTCGAAATCGCCGTTGAACAGCAACTGGTCGTTGGGGAAATCATGCCATTGATCCGGGTCGGCGGTCGTGGTGGCGCCGGGGCTCTCCTGGTCGAAGAAGAAGTAGAGATCGCCGTCGAATGACATCCCGCGGCCATCCCGGACCTCTTGGTCCTGGACCGGACCGCCACGCTCGATGAGGTACTCCCAGATGGGTGGTGGCGATCCTCCGAGCGCGTTCTCGCACCAACCGTGTCGATAGGCCTGGCCAAGGTTGTACTGGTTGAGTCGATCCGAGCACTCGTCGTTGCCGCATCCCAGGCCGCCGAGGTCTGCGCCGCAATAACATACGGGGCACTGCCAGTCAGGAATGGGGACCCAAGCGCCTTCATACACCAGGCTGTAGATCCAGTCGTATCGAATCGGGTCGGGACCGACGGACTCCCAGCCGTCGAAGACGTCGTCCATGTAGCCGAGTCCCAGGAAGTCGCCGCCTTCACCGTCCAGATAGATGACCTGACGCGGATCATGCCCGCTCAGCAGCAGGCGTCGCGTGGCCTCGCTGACGACCACGGCGCCGCGGCTGTGACCGATCAGGTAGGCGACCTTGTCGTGGATGCCGTAATGCCTGAGAAACGCATAGAGCGTATCACCGGCGCCATACGCAAAGCCGTCGTTCTGGTGCGGCGGTGGCAAGTCGATCAGGAACGAGTTCTTGGACCAGTCCCACATCAGGACGTGGTGCCTGGTCGCATCCTGAATCTCGGACGGCAGGCTCGGATTGCCGAACTCGTCGAACATCTCGAACGTGTCATCGCTCATCGAGTGAATCAGCACGTCGTCGGGATCCATGTCGTCGATGTTCCGGGCCAGATCGAGCATCCATTGATCAAAGGGGAGGTCGTCGTCGTTTTCCCAGGCGCCGTGGACGATGATCGTCCATTGCCCGTCCGGCGGTGCCGACGCGGGTATGAACTCGAAGTCGATGTTGAGCGATCCACCGGTCCCGCCGCAGTGATCGGACACCCGGAACAGGTACTGCACACCGGCGACCACAAAGAGCCTTTCGATCCTTGATTCGATCAGGTTCGCGTCGTCGTTACACGCCAGTTCCCTGGGATTGCCGACGTCGCAAGGCCCCTCAAACGCCGTGAGCACCGTGTCATAACTGCTACCGACGGTGCCAATGTTCACGGTC
>SMVB01156193.1_pt1 | contig 11377 bp, 10 predicted proteins | sample 2456461 | NCBI WGS metagenome assembly SMVB01 (sample SAMN11095934, study PRJNA526329) | marine sediment metagenome | biome: Marine sediment; feature: Surficial sediment; material: Deep marine sediment; isolation source: Hadal surficial sediment | place: Pacific Ocean | collected 2014-05 | depth...
GAAAAGCCCTTGAGCAGGTCTGCATTCATCTCCTCACTCGTCATTCTTCATCCTGTTGATTCACAGCCAAACACGGCTCCAATGCCGGCCGTATTCTACCTTTAATTCAATGACTTCCGATACCGCGACGCACCCGCAGCGTGAAGCGGCGCACAGTTTCCCACAGTTTCTACGCCGCGCCACGCATTACAGGCCTGACCAGCCCGGATGAGGCGCGAATCGCGTACCGTGGGCCGCTGCGAGCTCCTCGAGCCTTGCCACAACCGACTCGATGCCACGCTCACGGGCATAGTTAATCGGGCCACCACGAAAAGGCGCAAATCCTGTTCCAAAAATAACGCCCGCGTCGAGTAGATCGGCGTCGCTCACAATCCGATCAGAGAGACAGGCAACTGCCTCATTGACCATCGACAGAATAAGGCGATCCTCCGCGTCGGCCGGTGGCACCGCGCCGTGGTTGCCCGGCTTCTGCGCTTTGCCGTCCTCCCACCGATAAAAGCCCTGACCCGATTTCCGGCCCAGCTGTCCGGCATCGACCATGGCGGACAAAGCTTCCGCGACCGGGCCTTCCATCTCGGCACCGAGTACCTTCGAAACGTGCAAGACGACATCGAGTCCAACGCTATCGACGAGCTCGATCGGCCCCATGGGCATGCCGAAGTCGACAGCGATCCTATCGATATCGTTTAGGCCGACACCGGCCTCGACCAGATGCATTGCCTCGGTCATGTACGGCGCGAGTATCCGGTTTACAACGAATCCAGGTGAACTTGCGCATTCGAGGGGAAACTTGCTGATTCCCTTGACGAAGGCGAAGCCCAGGTCAAGCACCTCCTGCGCGGTATCGGCGCAACGTACGACTTCGACGAGCGGCAGCTGCGCGACGGGATTGAAAAAGTGCAGACCCAGGAATCGTTCCGGCTCTTTCAGATCTGTCCGCAATTCCTCCAAGGGAATACTTGACGTGTTGGTCGCCAGCACGGCATCCGGTTTCATGCTTTGCTCAAGCAACGCATACAGATTCTTTTTTGCCTCAGCGTTTTCGTATATCGCTTCGATGATCAGGTCGGCACTCGCAACACCGTTGCCGTCAACGTCTGACCGCAGCCGCGCTATCGCCGCTGCGCGGTCACCCTCATCACGAATACGTTTGGCGTATAGGGCATGTGCACGTTTGATCGCAGGATCGATATATTCCTCGCCTCGATCCTGCAACGTGACATTCAGGCCGCGCAATGCACACCAGGCCGCGATATCGCCACCCATGACGCCAGCGCCGACCACATGAACGTTTTCGATCTTCGTGGCAGGCTTGTTGCCTTGACTCTTGAGCTTGTTCTGCAGGAAATAGACGCGCACGAGATTTCGCGACGTATCCGAGCACATCAATTTCGAAAACGAATCCGCCTCCGCCTTGTACCCGGATCGCCGCGACGCACCGTGGCGTGCCCAAAGGTCGATCATTGCGTACGGAGCAGGGTAGTGCGCCTTGCGGGCTTTTGACGCTACCTGCTTGACCAGCATCGGTTTGATAAAAGGTCGAACGATGCCGAGATTCATAATTCGTTCCACCAGCGGTGGTCGGTGTTTGGGCTTGTTGGAGTCGATCAACTCGCGGCAGGCCTGACGCCAGTTATCCTCTGCGGCAATGCGATCAATGAGCCCGATGCGACGACCCTTGTCGACCGTGATCGGTTTGCCGGTCAGCATGAGTTGCATGCCGGGGCGAACACCGCAGATTTGCACAGCCCGCACCGTTCCACCGAACCCAGGATGCAGGCCGAGCTGTACCTCCGGCAATCCAAGTACCGGTTTCTTGTTTGCCAGTGCCAGCCGGTAATCAAAGGACATCGCCAGCTCCAACCCTCCGCCGAGCGCAAAACCGTTAATGGCAGCGACTGTCGGACACCCGAGTGCCTCAATACGAGCAAATAGCTGCTGACCCAGACGTGTGACCTCATACGCCTGTTCGGGCGTCTTGATCGACGTAAACTCGCTGATATCCGCACCCATGATGAAGCCGTTCTGTTTACCCGAAAACAACACAAGTCCTCTGGGCGGCGCTTTCTCAAACGGTCGTATCAGCGCGTCCAGCTCCATCATGACTTCGTTCGACAGGACATTCGCATTGCTGTCGGCTTTGTCGATACGGACCCAGACGACGCCCTCAGCGTCAGTATCAGTTTTCCAGTGTTTTGCGGTCATTGCTGTTTCTCGCTACGCGATTTTAAAGTCACATACCAGGGGATAATGATCCGAAAATTTGATCTGCGGCACCTCGAATGCCGTTACCTCTATGCCTTTCTGGTAAAGAATAAAATCGAGTTCCTTGCGCGGTGACCGACTCGGATAGGTCGGAATGCCATCGCTATTCGCAGACGTCAGGCCCGCCGCCTTCTTGAACAGATAGATCTCGTCCCCACCCCAAAATGTATTGAAATCCCCTGCGACAATCACGGGTTTGTCGGTGTCATTGATCAAGTCGTACAGTTTTCGAAGTTGCAGATGCCGATGCCTGTACTTGAGCGACAAGTGCACCAGGAAAATAGCAAAATCCCGCATTTCCAGTTCGATGATCAAGCGCTTGATGCCCGTGTCGAAATAATGAAATTTCTCGCCATGCACACGAGACGCCGCCAGGAACGCGTTGCCCTGTTTACGTACGATCGGCAGCAATTTGTTCAGGGACTTGGAACCGTACTTGGTTTCGTAAGACGTGTTCATGCCGAGATCGGCGGCAATTTTCTCGGCCTGGTTGACCTTGCGACTTCGTATTGAGCCCGTATCCACCTCAATCAGTCCCACCACATCGGGATCCACAGACTTGATGAATTGCGTGATGTCGGGCAGCACGGACTGGTTGCCCAGCACATAGCCTGCGCCCGGCAGTGGCATGTGAATGCTGGCGCCACCGCCGACGGCGTAGCGAATGTTGTACAGGAGGAGGCGCATCTACGGGTTACGATACCGAAACCCCACAGGTATGGGAACCGCTGCATCGATCATTGACGAAATAGGGCGGTCAGGCGGCGAATTAGATAAGATGGTGGGCGACACACTGACGAGGAGCTGCCAGTGTCCGAAAGCAATCCAATACGCGTATTTGTGACGCACACTTTCGAAGAAGGTGATGATTACTTGCGGGTTTTCGAATTTCTCGAAAGTGACGATCGATTCTATTATCTCAACGTCAGCAAGCCCGAAAAAATACCGTCGGACGGCACTCCCGAGGCCGTCAAGGACGAGCTTATTGCGCAAATAAAGGCCTCGGAGGTCGTAATCGTCCTGCCGTCCGCATTTGAGCAGAATTCGGATCTGGTCGTTTTCATGATGGACGTCGCCGATGCCAACGATATCGGCATGATTGTTATTCGCCCATTCGGCGGAGTGTCGGAGACGTCGCCAAAGGTCATAGAAAGAGCCGGAAAACCCATTGACTGGAACGCGCGTGAAATGGTCGACGCGATAAGACTCACGGCACGAGGTCAGGATACGCAACGCTGGGAAGTAGTCGACTTTCCGGGCTACGGGCCTGATGGCGAAACCTAGACCACACGGGGATTTCGGCTGGGTTTAGGGTGACATAGCGGATGAGACCGGTCGTAATTGCCCATCGCGGCGCTTCGGGCTACGTCCCTGAGCACACACGAGCCGCCAAAGCGCTGGCCCATGCCATGGGCGCTGATTTCCTCGAACAGGATGTGGTTGCAACGCGCGACGATCAACTCATTGTGCTGCACGACGTCCATCTCGACAGGGTGACTGATGTCGCACTTCGTTTTCCGAACCGTCACCGCGACGACGGTCGCTACTACGCGCGCGACTTCGATCTCGATGAGATTCGCACGCTGACCGCCTGGGAGCGTATGAAGGCTGACGGAAGCGCCGTCTACCCCGACCGATTTCCGCCGCAAACGGGGTCCAATGTAATACATACGTTTGCCGAAGAAATTCAGTTGATCAATCGATTGAACCGCGCGACAGGCCGGCACGCTGGCATCTATCCGGAGATCAAACGCCCAGCCTGGCACAAGCAGAACGGCGTCGACATCTCGCCAATTTTGCTGGAGCAGATCCGCCAATTCGATGGGTCGAAGGATACAAGCCTGGTCTTTGTGCAGTGCTTTGACGATGTGGAAGTACAACGGTTAAAACTGGAACTGCAATGCCCGTGGCCACTCGTGCAACTCATTGGCAAAAATAGTTGGGGAGAGGCTGGAACGGACTACGATTTGCTCAGGTCACAACCCGGACTCGAAAAGATCGCGGTCGTTGCAGATGGCATCGGACCACATATTTCCCACCTGTATGACATCGATGCAGGGCAGCCGCGACCAACCGACCTGCTGAGTGACGCTCATGAGTTGGGCCTGGTGGTCCATCCGTTCACGTTTCGCGCAGACGATCTTCCGCCCGGATTTGCGACATTTGATGCTTTGGTTCGTTATTTTGTGACCGAGATCGGCGTTGACGGCCTGTTCACGGATTTCACCGACATGGTCGTCGAAATATTTAAAACCATCGAAGTTTGATCTTTTTGCAATATTGCCGGTCATAGTGAGTTGTGCGACACGCATTGACAGGATTTGCCACAGCAGTTGTTGCTCTTGCATTGTTCGGAGCATCGAACGTCACTGCCGAAGGCTCGCTCGACCTGACCCAATACCAGGGCAAGGTCGTGGTACTCGATTTCTGGGCCTCATGGTGCGCTCCCTGCCGGGAATCGTTTCCGTGGTGGAATACAATGCATGCCAAGTACGCCGACGAAGGGCTCGTTATCATCGGCGTAAACCTCGACAGCGAGTCGGATGCGGCGATGGCTTTCCTTGAAGAATATCCTGCAAATTTCAAGATTTACTACGATGTCGATAAGGTACTTGCCAAACAATTCGGCGTGCAGACCATGCCGAGTTCCTACATCATAGGTCGCGACAGTGAAATTCATGCAAAACACTTCGGATTCAAAGTTGAGAAGCAGGACGAGTACGAAGCGGTGATCGCTGCAGCCTTACGCGCTGGAGAACAGTAATTTAATTCACATTGCGCAGGCACTTGCGTATCTAATCCAGAAAATAGCTTAAGAATGAATAATAACTAATTGTTTTAAAAGTACTTATTGAGTCTATTTTCAAACGCCGTGCAACGACAGATGGCTATTCCCGAGCGTATTCAGCGTTTTCGGATTGAGAACCCGGTCCTTTTCTAAATAACAAAAGCGCATAATCTAACGCGATGTTTGTTGATCTTTCTCTGAACCTCATTATGGTTACGGTCGGGGCGTTCGTCCTGGGCTGGATTCTGTCTACAATCAATACGCGCCTGACCAAAAAGCAGCAGGATCAAACGAGTAACCCGCACGATCATCGCATTCGTTCTCTCGAAGCGGACCAGCGCGTTGCGCAGACCGAATCGGAAAAATCCACTGAAAAGCGTGAAGCACTTGAGGGCGAACTCAAGCAAGCGACTGATGATCTGCGGAAGCGCGACGAGGTTATCTCGCATCAACAAAAACAGATTGACAAGTTCAAGCGCGACCTCAAAGTGTCAGTGCGTAAGACTCGTGAGCTGCGCTCGGAACTGACCGATCGCGCCAGCGAAAATATCAAGTCCGAGGTCAAACTTCGGGAAGTTGAAACCGAGCTTGAGATTGCACAGGTTTCGGCCGACATGATTGCGACCGGGGTACTTGATTATTCTCTGACCGAAGATATCGCTGACGGTGCGGTTGAAGCTGAGGCTGAGGCTAAGGCTGACGAGGATGTTGACAGTGACGGTAAGGATACTGATGACTCCATACTCGGCAAGGCAATCACTGATTTCTAGCCCTTTCCCGGCAAGAAAAAGTACAAAAACTAGAAGAAACAGCGAATAACGATAGGGGGGTTATTATGACTATTCTCGATGTGTTTGGGTGGATAGTCCTGGCCTGATGTTTCATATGCATACGACCTTTTTTCTCTCGGCTGAAACCAGTATCGATGAGTTCCGGACATCTTTGGGTGTCTTTTCGGCTTTCATGCAAGATCTGGGACTGTTGGAGAACACCGGGCCGGTGGCTGAACGCTGCAAGCATCCCATTATGGATACCGACACCGAGCGTGATCATCCGTATTTTTTCCGAATGACCTTTCGGGATCGCGAGCAGTGCGATGCAGCTGTGAAACGCATCCAGGCTATGCAACAGGAGAGCCATGCAATCCACATGGCCGTCTACGCAAACGTCATAGACCCGGTGTTCAGCTGCTGGATGGACGAGTAGTCAATCGTATTTAACATAATATACATTATACGCATATGTTTCGGCATTTGAGCCTTACCTAGTTGCCTCTACTCCCAACTCAACCGGTTGGGTTCGCGCGACAATACGTGCTCGGTTGCCGATGTCTGTCGTCGATCAACTGGAACAGCATCCGGTTTTCGAAGCATTGCTCAAAAAAGAAGGCATCGACGATGCCTGGCGAGCGGAACTTGCAGAGCGCGTCAATGACATTGCCGATATAACCGGTATTCAAGTTAAGGAAGACGATGTGATCGGTGCACTTAGAACGCGCAGCAGCCCGTCTTCGATCCCATAGATCCAGCCGTGCACATCAATGGCCTGGCCGCGATCCCAGGCCTCCTTCATCACCGTCGTACGGCATAGCGATCTCACTTGCTGCAAGACATTCAACTCACACAGACGCGCTTCGGCCGTCGTGGTATCCAGATCGGCAAGATCGCCCTGGTGCTGGGCCCAAAGGTCGCGGATACCGCTCAGCCAATGATCGACAGCACCCACGGCCTTGTCAGCCATTGCCGCATGTATGCCGGCACAACCGTAGTGGCCGCAGACGATCACATGCCGCACCTGAAGTTTTCGAATCGCAAAATCAACCACAGACATGCAGTTCAAATCCGTTTGCATGACAATATTGGCGACATTGCGATGAACAAACACTTCGCCCGGCATGAGCCCGGTAATTTGGTTGGCGGGAACACGGCTGTCGGAGCAGCCAATCCACAGAAAGTCCGGCTTTTGTTGTTTGGCCAGGCGCGCGAAGAATCCCGGGTCATCCTGTTCCATCTGAGCCGCCCACTCACGATTGTGATCGAACAACTCCTGGATATCGTCAGCTTCCTGGTTGCGAGACATTCTTCTGATAATCAGGACTCAACCAGGTTGCCATCAACGTCCAGTTCGACGATGTCGTAGCCCAGACCCTCGAGCTCGGGAAGAATCGTTGCCTTGTCGCCAACAACAACAATGATCATTTCTTCCATGTTGAGATGCTTTTTCGCCAATTCATTCAGTTCTTCCTGGCCGATCGCCGCCAGGATTTCATTTTGCGTATCAACAAAGGTCGGATCGAGATCGTAGACGAGGATCTGCGCAAGAAAACCGAGTTTTTGCGCTGGCGTCTCGTAATTCCGAGCATCTCTCTGGCCAATAGACTTTCGCGTGAACGAAAGTTCGGGCTCTGTGATCCCTGACTCGGCGTAAGCTCGAATCTCGTTTTCGAACTCGATAATACTGGCGGCCGTTGCATCGGTTCGGACGCTGGCCGAGGCAGTATACGTTCCATACTCCTTATTGCCGTTGAATCCGGTTCGTGCGCCGTACGTGTAGCCCTTATCTTCACGTAGATTCAAGTTGATGCGACTGTTGAATGCACCGCCGAGCGCGAAATTCATCAGGTAAGAACGGTAATACTCACCCGTCGCGTCGTATTTGAGACCGCGTTTACCAATACGGATCTCTGATTGTGCGGCCCCGGGTTTGTCGACCAGGTAGATTTTGGTTCCACCGATGTCGGGAAAATCTGCCAGCTCGGGTACCGGCGCGACGACGCCCTGCCAATCTTCGAATACTGCCAACTTTTTGACCAATGCGTCCTGCTCGAGGTCGCTGACGGCGATAATGCTGCCGATTTGTGGCGCATAGTGAGTCGTGTAGAACAACATGACATCGTCAAGCGTCAAACCGGCTACGGTTTCTTCGGTGCCGATATTCAGGTACGAGAAACTGTTGTCCTTACCAAACAATAACAACTGGTACACAGTTGTGGCCGTCGTTGCTGCTTGTACCTTGCTACGGCGGATGGTCTGCAGTGTTTGCGCCTGAACCCGTTCGAAATCGTCGGCATCGAATTTCGGTCGCAACAATCGTTCAGCGGCGATGGCCAGAGTTGCGTCCAGGTTCTTGCTCAGGCTTCTGATCGTGAGCGTCGTATTCTCGTTGCCGGCAGCAAACTGCACGGAAGAGCCGAGTTTCTGTAGCTCGTTCGAAATTTCCTCGTTGGTCGAATCCAGCGTCGCCTCGTTCATCATTGCGGCGGTTAATGAAGCCAGACCAAGTTTGTCAAGCGACTCGTGTCTTTGCCCCGCTTCGATGCGTAACTGAATCGCTACCGTTGGCGTTTCCGAATTCAACGCGCCGAGAATTTCGACACCATTCTTGAGATTCGAACGCCAGATTTCGGGAAGCACAACAACCGGATTTTCCCCGGCCGATGGAATAACACTGCGGTCGAAGTCGTCGATACCGCGACGGTATTGTAGGTCTTCATCGTTCACTGCAGCGTAATCCGGTAATTCTCTTTCCGGACGGGTCCAGGTATCGGGAGCCGCAATGCTAGCCAGCTGACCGTGTGGCACGATGCTCATGATGACGGCGTGCTGGTCTTTGATATAGCGTCTGTACACGCGCATGACATCTTCTTCACTAACGTTTTCGTAACGAGCGATATCTTCGGTGGTGAAGTTGGGATTACCAGTATAGGTTTCGTAGGACGCTAGTTGGGTTACCTTGCCTGCAATGCTTTCCAGCCCGTATATTTTTCCGGAAATAATGTTCATCTTGACGCGTGCAAGGTCGTCGGAAAGCACGCCTCGCTCTTCAAATTCGTCCAGGGAGTCACGAGCGATCTTCTCCAGGTCGGCCAACGTATTGCCGGACGCCGGATTTGGCAGTGCCAGCACCGTAAACGTGCAGGACAGCTCATGACAGACATGGTTTGCGCTGGCCTGAACCGCGAGCCCGCTCTTCACCATGTTCTTGTACAACAGCGAGGTATCGCCCTGCCCCAGAATGAACATCAGTACGTCAAGCGGTGCTTCATCCTCGTGATACAACGAGACGGTTGGGTAGGACATGTAGAGAAGCGGCAACGCGACGTTGTCCTCCATCGAGATATAGCGATCCGCGTCCAGCGTCACCACAGGTTTGTCGGGATAGTCGACCCCCGGTCCTTGCGGAATAGAGCTGAAGTACTTGTCGACCCAAGCTAACAACTGCGCCTCGTCGAACCGCCCACCGATGGTCAATGTCGCATTGTTCGGTCCGTACCAGCGCAGGAAAAAACGCTTCAGATCGTTCACGTCAACACGATTCAGATCTTCGATATAGCCAATCGTGGACCACGAATACCCGTGCCCGACTGGATACAGCGCCTCACCGACACGCTCGAACAATCGACCGTATGGACGATTATCAACATTTTGTCCGCGCTCGTTTTTGACGGTATCGCGTTGTACTTCAAATTTTTCCTGCGTGACCGCATTGAGGAAATAACCCATGCGGTCCGCCTCAAGCCACAGTACTTTCTCGAGTTGATTGGACGGCACCGTTTCATAGTAGTTGGTTCGGTCACCGGTGGTCGAGCCGTTCAGTGTTCCGCCGGCTTCAGTAATAATCTTGAAGTGCTGTTCATCGGCCACGTTTTCTGATCCGTTGAACAACATGTGTTCGAAAAAATGCGCGAATCCCGACTTTCCGATCTCCTCACGCGCGGAGCCGACATGAAAAGTAACGTCAACGTGAACCATCGGGTCCGAATCATCTGCGTGCAGGATAACGGTGAGCCCATTTTCCATTTCGTATTTCTTGTACGGAATGGTGAGGTCATCACTCGATGACTTGCTGACCGATTCGATAAGTGTCAGCGACGCAGGCACTGCGCTCGCGACATTCTCAGTAGCGGATTCGGGCGCCTGTTGGCAGCCAGTGAGTGTTAGAACAAGGCCAATTCCGGCCAGTGTCAGTTGTGCTGAATGCATAGTGAGATCCTGCAGGAATTATGTGATTTGTTGAGAGTATGGGACCCCATTCCGAGGCCCGGGTTCACAGTGAGACCGACTATATTACGCAGAATCGAGAGCAACGACGATCTCGGGATACCTGGGCAACCAGCGATAGGCGTCAAGTCGAGCAGGCAACGAATCCAGGTCGGCCTGGCGGGCAACGCCGTCTTCTATCGCTTGTCGAGCCACGGCCAACGCGACCTCGCCGCAGACGTCCCATAGGCGGTCGATATCGGGCACCAGGTTGCGACTCGCGATATCGGCCTCGGACAACGATTCAGCCAGCGCCGTTCCCGACGCGGCAATCATGGCCTCTGTGATCTCGCTGGCATCGGTCACGATGGCGCCCAATCCTATGCCAGGAAATACAAATACGTTATTGGCCTGGCCGATACGCTGTGTACCCCCGCGCGTTTCGACCGGATCAAACGGACTGCCCGTTGCGACCAGCGCCCGCGCCTTGCTCCAACGCAACAAGTCCTCGGGAACGGCCTCACTGATCGACGTTGGATTCGACATTGGCAGGATGATCGGCATCTCGGCGTGTTCTGCCATGGCACGCACAGTGCCTTCAGTAAAAGCACCAGCCTGTCCCGATGCGCCGATCAACGCCGTAGCTCTGTGTGCCGAGACCACTTGCTGCAGATCTTTTCGCTCATCGCCGACCAGCCCCAGCTCCGCGACCAATGCAGCCGGCCACATCATTTCCTTCTTGTAGTCATCGACCCCGTCGCGATCGTCGCTGAGGATTCCCTTGCTGTCCATCACGATGATCGCTCGCTGCAAATCGTCGCCGCCAACGCCGCTGCGAGCCAATTGATCGCGCAGTTGTCGAAAAATGCCGAGCCCGGCTGCCCCAGCGCCATAAATGACGATACGACTGTCGGAAAAATCAGTACCGCTAATCCGGCATCCGGACTGCACGCAGGCCGATGCGACCGCGCCGGTGCCCTGTATGTCATCGTTAAACGACGGCATTTCTTTCTGATAGCGATCCAGGATCATCAGCGCATTGTCTTTGCGGAAGTCTTCGCATTGGATGACGACACCCGGGAATACCTTGCTCGCGGCCGCGACGAATTCGTCGACGATCTCGAGATATGCATTGCCGCCCAGGCGTTCACGCCGCCACCCGAGATACAGGGGATCGTCCAGCAGCTCCTGGTTGTTGGTGCCAACGTCCAGGCTGATGGGCAAAGTTTGCGCCGGGTGAATACCGGCGCCGACGCAGTACAAAGCCAGTTTGCCGGTACTAATCGCCATTCCACCGGCACCCTGGTCACCGATCCCGAGGATCGCCTCGTTGTCGGTAACGACC
>SMVB01342516.1_pt1 | contig 11377 bp, 9 predicted proteins | sample 2456461 | NCBI WGS metagenome assembly SMVB01 (sample SAMN11095934, study PRJNA526329) | marine sediment metagenome | biome: Marine sediment; feature: Surficial sediment; material: Deep marine sediment; isolation source: Hadal surficial sediment | place: Pacific Ocean | collected 2014-05 | depth 0-1...
TTGCCGTTCTCGCGGGCGATGCCCTGCAGAGCCTCGCATTCGAAGCTCTGGCCGGTGCAGCGGATCGCGACAATGCCGCAGCCGTCGTCCAGACCCTGGCTCGGCTGGCCGCGACGGCGGGTTCGAGGCAGTTGGTGGGGGGGCAGGCGGACGATCTGGTCTACGATCCAAGCGATTCGAACCCGACGCGGATCGAAAGTGTCCATCTGCGCAAGTCCGCGGCCCTGATCGCGGCTTCCATCACGGGTGGCGCACTGCTCGCTGGAGCCGGCGAAGAACAGGTGGCGCAACTCGAGGGATTCGGTTTGGAGGTCGGTGTGGCGTTTCAAATCGCGGACGATCTGCTCGACGAAGACGAAGAAGACCAGTGTTCCCTCGCAAGAGCCCTCGGCCATGATGGAGCGGCTGCCCGTGCGGGCGAACTGCTCGCAAGTGCATTGGGACGAATAGAAGACATGGGCGAGCCCGCGGAACCCCTGCGCGAGTTGGCGCGGTTTGCGGCCCAGAGGACGGTATGACGAGCAGCCGGCTGTTGTATTCGATTGATTGCCCCGCGGATCTCCGCAAGCTTCCCAGGGATCAAGTCGAACGGGTCGCGGGGGAGATCCGCAGTGAGATCCTCGAGCGGGTTTCACAAACCGGCGGCCATCTCGCCTCGAGCCTCGGCGCGGTAGAACTCATTACCGCACTTCATTATGTCTTTGATACGCCCAATGACCGCGTCGTATTCGATGTCGGCCACCAGGGCTATCCGCATAAAATGCTCACCGGCCGACGCAACGACTTCGATGGCATTGGCCAGCTGAACGGCATCTCCAAATTCTTGCGCCGAAGTGAGTCTCCCTACGACACCTTTGGTGCCGGTCATGCGGGGACCTCGATCTCGGCGGCCCTCGGCATGGCGCGCGGCATGCGCCACCGAGGAGAAGACGCACTCGCCATCGCGTTCATCGGCGACGGCGCCATGACCGCGGGAATGGCCTTCGAGGCGCTCAATCACGCGGGCCATCTGCAAGAAAAGAACCTGGTCGTGATCTTGAACGACAATGAGATGTCCATCAGCCCGAACGTGGGCGCCTTGTCTTCGTATTTGTCCCGCACGTTGTCCGCCCCCATGGCGCGCCGCATGAAGGGCTGGGCGCGGGACCTCATTACCAGCATGCCCGGCGACATGCTCCACTGGGCTCGCAAGGCCGAAGAATCGATCAAGGTGTTCTTCTCGCCGGGGCTGCTGTTCGAAACCCTGAACTTCCGCTACGTGGGCCCGATCGAAGGGCATCGCATGGACGTCGTGCTCGAGACTTTTGAAAACGTCAAAGAGATGATCGCCGCCGGAGACGGTCCCATCTTGATTCACGCTTTGACCGAAAAGGGGCACGGCTACGAACCCGCCGAACGCGATCCTTTGAAGTACCACGGGGTCGGCAAGTTCGACGTGGAGTCCGGACAGTTCGCCCCCAAGAAGAGCGGTCCTGCCTCATTCACGAGAGTGTTTTCCGACAGCTTGATCCGCTTGGCACGAGAAGACGAGCGCATCATCGGAATCACCGCGGCGATGGCCCCGGGCACCGGGCTCGACCGCTTCCAAGACGAGTTCCCCGACCGCTTTTACGACGTGGGCATCGCGGAGCAACACGCCGTGACGTTTGCCGCGGGCCTGGCCGTCGAAGGCCTGAAGCCGGTCGCCGCAATTTATTCGACCTTTTTGCAACGCGCCTACGATCAGGTCGTGCACGACGTCTGTGTCCAAAACCTCGACGTCACCTTCGTCCTCGACCGCGGCGGACTCGTGGGCGCCGACGGTGCAACCCATCAAGGCCTCTACGACTATACCTACCTCCGAGCCTTGCCCAATATGGTCGTGATGGCTCCCAAAGACGAAAACGAACTGCAACACATGTTGGCCACGGCGATCGATTATCCGGGCCCCGCCGCGATTCGCTTTCCCCGCGGCGCCGGCCTCGGCGTTCCCATGGACCCCGAGATCAAAGCCATCTCCCTGGGTGAAGCCGAAGTCTTGCGCGACGGCGGTGATGTGTTGATCGTCGCAATCGGCAGCGTGGTGCACCCCGCCCTCGAAGCCGCCGTCGAACTCAGCAGCCGAGGCATCTCGGCCGCCGTGCTCAATGCCCGCTTCGTGCGACCGCTGGACACCGAACGGTTGCTCGCGCTCGCAGCACGTTGCAAGGTAGTGGTCACCGTCGAAGAGCACACCGCCGCCGGGGGCTTTGGCAGTGCGGTGTTGGAAGCGCTCTCCGCCTCGGGCTTGGAAGTCCGAACGCTCTGCCTCGCGCTACCGGACGGGATCATCGAACACGGCTTCTCGCTCCAGAGTTTTGGTCTCGACGCCCCGGGCATCGCGAAAAGCGTCGGGGAACTCCTGCGTCTGGAATAGCTCCCTGCACGACCGCCTTGCCCCCCACAAACGAGGCTCCGCAGCATGAAGGGCAAACGCCTGGACGAGCGCCTGGTAGAAGAGGGGCTGGCCGAGACGCGCTCACGCGCCAAGGCGCTGATCATGACCGGCACAGTGCTCGTCGACGAAGTTCCCGTGGACAAGGCCGGGGCCCTGGTCAAGCCGGAGATGAGCGTTCGGATCAAGGGTGAGGTGAGGAAGTTTGTTTCCCGGGGCGGAGACAAGTTGGCCGGCGCGCTCGACGATCTTGGGATCGATCCTACGGGTTTGTATTGCTTGGACGTCGGAGCCAGCACCGGAGGTTTTACCGATTGCTTATTGCAGCGCGGGGCGCGGGGAGTGGTCGCCCTCGACGTTGGGCATTCCCAGTTGCACGACAAGATTCGGCGAGATCCCAGGGTGCACGTACTCGAAAAGCTGAACGCCCGGGAGATCGCGCCTGCGCATCTACCGGAGCCGGTGGATCTGGTGGTGGTCGACGTCTCATTCATTTCGCTCGAGTTGTTGTTGAAACCGATCGCCGCAGCCGCCCCGGGAGCAGAATTGCTCTTGATGGTGAAGCCGCAGTTCGAAGTGGGGAAGGCACAGGTGGGGAAGGGCGGCGTGGTCTGGGATGATGAGTTGCGACTGGGCGCGGTGGAGAAGGTTCTCGCCTGCGCTCGAGGATTGGGGTACGACGAGCGGGGACGCGTTGAGAGTCGGCTGAGCGGGCCCAAGGGGAATCGAGAGATTTTTCTCTGGGTGAGGAGCTGACGTCTCGATGTCGGAGCCTGGCGTGCGCGAAATACGCGAGGATGATCTCGGCGGCGCAGTCGCAGAGCGCCTCGAGCGACTGGGGTTCTTTCCCAGTCTGTTGATTTCAGCATCGACTGGCTTCGTGCTCTCACTGGCTGCGCCCCCAGACGGCTTGCTCATCGCCAGTTGGCTCGGCTTCGTGCCGCTGATCTTGATGGCCACCCGCGATGCGATGAGTGCGAAGCAAGTGGCAGTTCTGGGCTGGGCGGGGGGACTCGGGGTCGGGCTCGGGGGCTTTCCCTGGATCGGCGAGATGTTGGTGAAGTTCGCCGGGGTGCCGGTGGTTGCAGGTTGGCTGGGACTGCTCCTGTTCTCGGCCTGGATGGCGATCCCGTACGGAATCTGGGCTGTCGGACTCAAGCTGGGCCCGCGCCGGGGAGTCCCGGGGTGGATCTGGCCGGCGGTGCTGTTTGCGGCTGTTCAGGACTCGTGGCCGGTGCTCTTTCCATACTCTCCGATTCTCGGCTTTGCCGAGACGCCCCAGCTGATGCAACTCGCAGAGGCGTTTGGGGTTCACGGCATCGAGGCCGTGGTGGTGACTGCATCGGTGTTTCTCGCGCGCTCGATCACGTCGTCCTCGCTGCGAACGCGAGTCGGCAATTTGTTGCTCTGGTCGATCGCGCCTCTACTGCTCTATTTTGGCGGCGAGCTGCGAATGCAGGCCGTCGATCGCGAGGCTCTGAACGCGCCCCGCCTGCGGGTGGGAATCATTCAACCGAACCTGGGAATCAATTCGCACACGGCAGGCGAAAAGATGCAGCGACTCTGGGAGTCCTCGATGCGCGCAGAAGAGCAGGGCGCGCAACTCATCGTGTGGCCGGAGGCCGGAGCCTATGCCTATCTGGTTGCTCGTCCGTTTGACGGCGATGCAAAGCGTGTGGGTCGTCGCGTGCTGGCGCAGCACAAAACGCCCACGGTTTTTGGAGCGGGATCAAGGGATGCAGGCGCACGCTTCAACTACAACAGTGCGTTCTTTGTCGACGGCGACGGGCGCGCACTGGGGACCTACGACAAAGTCAATCTGGTTCCCCTGGGCGAGTCGATCCCGATCATCGATCCAACCTGGGTGACAGACCGAATTCCGGAGATCGGACATCGATTGGCGGGGGATGGACCTGCGCGGTTCGTGATTCCCAATTTGATGCGCGCGCCGGCAGATCCCATCGGCGGCGCACAGCAGGACATCTCCTTTGCACCTCTGATTTGCTACGAAGACATCATTCCAGCTTACGCGAGGCTTGCGGCCGCCCAGGCCGGTGGCATTGATCTGTTCGTGAACCTCACGATCGATTCGTGGTACGGGGACACGGCTGAACCCTGGGAACATCTGGCGCTTTCGCAGTTTCGCGCGGTGGAACATCGCATTCCCATCGTGCGCAGTGTGACGAGTGGGGTGAGCGCGGTGGTGGACGCCAATGGCCGGCTCGTCTCGCATATTCCGCTGCGTCCGGTGACGGCCCAGAACCGTGCGGAATTTCCCGCCGAATTCTTGCTCGAGACCTTGTCCCTTGCGCGCAATACCGAGCGCCACCCAACCGTGTACGCGCGCTTTGGTTGGCTCTTCCCCCATCTATGTCAATTGATCGCGATCGCGGGCCTGCTTCGTTTTTACCTGCGCTCGCGTCACCGGGACTAGCGCGGCAGTCCGTTAAGGCCCGACTACGCTCCAGGCCAGGAGCAATAGAGACAAGACCGACACACTGCGCGCCGTGTTGCTCGTGGTCCCCGACCACAGCCGGTAACCCGCCCAGGCAAAGATCGACAGCAACACCGCATCGAAGATCGAGATCATGACCACTCCACCTCTCGCCAGATGCGTGCTGCGAGGATCAACATCACGGCGGATGCTCCCGCGCTGATGACGAGGACCTCGATCGGGACATCGAAGCGGTACTGGCCCGCAGCCATTGCCGTTTCGAGGCTCGAACTGTTCACCACGCTGACGACGTGGAGTACGGCTCCGGAGGCTTCGGGGTCGAACACGGTTCGGAAGAAAGACCCCGCACTCAAGACCAAGGCCGTGACCACGAGCACGAATCCGATCAGTCGCTTTCCTCCGAGCAGGTCGTAGGCGTTTTGCATTTGAACGAACAACAGGGCGAAAGCGGTGTTGGGAAGGATCACGGTGCAGAGAACCGTCAGGGATAGACTGCCCCAGTGAAGCTGCACTCGGGCGCCGAGTGCTTCGACTATCGGGGCGAGCGGTGCCAGGGACTGGGAGATCTGAACCGTCCAGTAGATTGCGAGCACACAGAGCAAGGCGATTGCTGCGGTGCCCGCCATATAAAAGAAGCGCAAGCAGAGTTGGGTCCCGCCGGATACGGGGGATTGATAGAGCATCACGATTTCGCCGCGATCCGCCTCGCGCGAGTGTCCGAGCCAAAACCCCAACAGCATCAGCCCGGTCAGCCCTACGGTGGTCGCGGCAGTCACAGCCTGTCGCGGACGAAACGCAACTTGGAACTCTTCCGGAATCGGAACCTGAACCACGGATGGCTCGCCGGGGGGAGTCTCAGTCGCTGGTGCCAGAGGGACGTCGGTGTCACCGGCTTTCAGTTCGCCCCCCCAGCTGCCGGAGAAACTCCAACTGAACGATGTTTCCCGTTCGCTTCCGGGGGCCGCTCCGGCCTCGGGCAGGTTCAACACGTCCAAGCCCGTAAGCACTCCGGGCAGCGCGAGCAGGATGAACGCAAACAGCGCGAGCCCGAGCAACGCGGCGTAGATCACCCAGGACGATCGCTTGAATTCGAGCCAGAGCAGGGTCGACAGCGGATTCATTGCATGTTGCTCCGGTAGGTCTCGACCACGCTACTCCCTGCCGCTCGCAAATCGTCTGCGCTTGTATCGAGCAGCACGTTGCCTTCGCGCAAAATCACGATGCGGTCGAACAGAGGCTCCGCGTCCTTGACTTCGTGGGTGCTCATGATCACCGTGGCGTCGGAGCGAAATTCGGAGAGTACCGCCTCGATGATGGATTCTCGGGACATGAAGTCGATTCCCGACAGCGGCTCGTCGAGCAAGTAGAGGCTCGTTTCCCGGGCCAGGGTGGCGGCGAGCAATAGCTTGGTCTGATTGCCCCGAGACAGGGCTTTGAAGTTGCGGTCCGTCACCTCGAGTTGTCCGAGCAGGCGCTCGAAGCGCAGGGGTGAAAAGTCGCGGAACAGTCCGGTCATGAACCGCGAGACATCGGCCGGGCACATCCAGTCAGCAAGCATGGCCTTGGTCGAAAGGAACGCAAATAGATGTTGTTGCCCGCGCGGAGCTTCGTGTTGGACCCGGACTTCGCCGGTCGTCGGCGTGAGGAGTCCCGCGGCCAGGCGCAAGAGGGTGGTCTTGCCCGAGCCATTCGGACCCAGCAGACCCACGATTTCGCCGCGTTCAAAATCGAGGCTGGTCGGTTGCAGGCCTCTCGCGCGTCCGTACATCTTCGAGACTTCGCGGATGGACAGAAGCACTAGTTCGCCTTCGCTGCGGCTCGCGCTGCGGCCAAATCGCGCGGTAGCGTTTGACTGGCCCGCCAGAAAAAGTAGAGCGCCGTACTGCCAACGGATCCCACGCTCAGCAGTGAGTAGCGGATCGACACCTCACCGTATTGGGCCGAAAGTGCGTCATTCAAGTAGCCCATCAAGAACGGGCCGAGCCCGAGGCCGATCAAGTTGACGATGAACAAATTGATCGCCGAGGCCGTGGCGCGCATGCTCGGGGGGACCAGGCCCTGGGTCATGGCGAACATGGGACCCACGTACATGTTCGCAACGAAGTAGAACGGCACAAAGCAGCACAGGGCCAGGGTGATGTCGTCGATCAGCAAGAAGCCCACGAGAAACGGCAGGCCGATGACAGCTTGGATTGCGGGCAATCGCATGTACCAGCGCTCGTCGCGCCGACCGAAGTGGTCCGCCAACAATCCGCCGCAAAACACGCTGGCGCAGCCCACGATGCCGAAAATCAGTCCAAGGGTGAGCCCCGCATCGGTCTGACTCATATGATGAACCCGCCGCAGAAATGTCGCGCCCCAGAGCATCAGGCCATACCCCGCCAGGGATTGCACAGCCGTTCCGGCGATGATGTAGCGCATGGCCGAAATGCCCAAGATTGCCTTGATGGCGTCCCGCAGCGGTGGTTGCTGGGCCTGGGGCGTTGCGGTGCCCAGGACCCGATCGGAATGGCCCCGGGGCAATTCGCGAATGGTGAAGCGAACCAGCACTGCAAGCGGAATGCCCGCGAGTCCAACCGTGAGATAAACAGAGCGCCAGCCGAAATTGCTGGCGATGTAACCGCCAAAAATCATCGCGCAGGCGATCCCGATGAAGACCCCCATGCCGTAGAAGGAGAGCGCGGTGGCGCGTTTGTGCGCGGGGAAGTAGTCGCTGATGATCGAGTGTGAGGGTGGCGAACCCGCGGCCTCTCCGATCCCCACCCCGATTCGCGCCGCGAACAGCTGGCCGAAGCTCGTGACGAACGAGGTCAAGGTCGTGAAACCGGTCCAGACCAGCAGGCCGATGGTCACGACGTTGCGGCGTGAACCTCGGTCGGCGTAGCGGGCGATCGGAATGCCCGCAAAGGTGTACATCAGGGAAAATGCAAAGCCGCCCAGGAAACCCATGTAGGTGTCGGAAAGCTGAATGTCGGTTTTGATGTCTTCGAGCACGATCGACATGATCTGTCGATCCATGAAGTTGAAGACGTAGACGACGAACAGCACGCCGACCACATAATTGGCGTAGCCCGGCGCAACTTCGCCCTCGCTTTCAGTCTCCTGGGTGCTCGATTCCGGCGGCATGCAGCTTCCTTGGGTTCCCTCGGGCTCGGTGATGACTCGTGGCTCGCAGTGACAACGCTTGTCGGAGGTTTCGGGTGTTAGCTTTTGGCCGCCCGCCGCCTGGCCTTGGCGTCTTCGAGGTTCTGATGGCTAAAGACAATTTCGTTCTCGGCCAGGGCTTTGATTTCGGCAGCGTTGTAGCCCAACTCCGAGAGAATCTCGTCGGTGTGCTGGCCCAGGATTGGAGGCGGCAAGCGCACGCCGCCGGGGGTCCCGAAGAACTTGATCGGAAGGTTGGTGACGTCGACGGTGCCCTCGGTCGCGTGCTCAATGGATACGATCATCTCATTGTGACGGATCTGGGGATCGTTGACCACGTCGGCCATTTCGTTGATCGGCGCGGTCAAGAGATCGCCCGCCACCAGCAGATCGACCAGCTCGTCCCGGGAAAAATCCATGCAACGCGCTTCCAGCTGTCGATCGAGTTCGTCTTCGTTGTCTTTGCGGGCGTCGATCGTCGCAAAGCGCGGGTCCGACACCCAGTCGCGATCGAGGGTTTCGCACAGGTTGACGAAGAATTTCTGCGAGAAGCAAGTGATCACCAGCTTGCCGTCCTTGCACTTGTAGATGCCCGAGGGTGCAAAATAGAGGCTGCGGTTGCCGGTGCGCGGGGTGTCGAAGTTGGCGTTCTGGAAGGCCCCGATGGGGTTCGTCATCGCGTGGGTCAAGGCGTCCAGCAGCGAGACCTCGATCCGCTGCCCCTCCCCGGTCTTGCCTCTGGCGATGATGGCGGCCAGCGCAGCGCTGCAGACGAGTTCTGACGCCATCACGTCGATCAAGGGCACGGTGAGCCGCACGGGTTCGCCGTCCGGGTCACCGTTTTGGGCCAGCAGCCCGGCGTAGCCCTGGGCGAGAAAGTCGATCCCCGGGCGTCCGGCATAGGGGCCGTCGTAGCCAAAGGCGGTGATGCTGATCCAGATGAGATCCTGGCGATGTTCGCGCATCTGCTCGTAGCCGAGTCCGAGTTTGTCGAGTGCGGCGCCCCGGATGTTCGTGATCAGGATGTCCGCCGTGGCCACCAGCCTGCCCAATACCTGCTGGGCCTGCTCGCCCTGAGTCATGTCGATCACGATGTCGCGCTTGTTCCGGTTGAGGCTCATGAACGCCGTGCGCTGGTCGCCCCGGCGCGGTCCGAGGTGACGGCTGTCGTCGCCAAAGGTGGACTCGACCTTGATCACATCGGCGCCCATGTCCGCGAGCAGGGTCGCGGCGTAGGGGCCGGCCAGCATGGTCGCGAGATCGAGGACACGGATCCCCGAAAGTGGCCCATCGGCGAGGTCTCGAGAGGCTTTACTCATGACGATTTTTTCATCTCTACGGAATGACTTCCTGCGCCTTGAGTTCTTCGATTTGATCCCACTCCATGCCGAGTAGTTCCATCAAGACGATCTCGGTGTCTTGTCCGAGTTCGGGCCCGAGGGTATCGACACTGCCGGGAGTTTTGCTCAGCGTGATGGGCAGGCCGCGGATTTCAACCTCGCGGTCGACCTCGCTGCAGTGAGTTTTGAGGAAGTAGTCGTTCTCCCAAGCTTGTGGGTCCTGGCTGAGCTCTTTGAAAGTCAGGATCGGGCTCGCGTCGATTTTCGCGGCCGCGAGACGGTCGGTCCACTCTTGCGCCGTGCGCTTGGCGAGGATGGTGTCGAGTTCTTCGATCAACGCGATGTTGTTCTCCGTGCGCAGCGCGACCGTCGCGAAGCGCGGGTCTGTGCCGAGACCGGCTGCTTCGAGTGCCTCGCAGAGCACAGCGAACCCGCGATCGCTGTTCTCCTGGCACAAGAACATCCATGAGTCCTTGGCTCGATAGCGGTTCCAAAGTGGGTTGGGCGCCCGGCTGCGGGAGAGCTGCGCCGAGTAAAACTCCTTCCCCGTGGCCAGGTAGGGTTGCAGGGTCGGTGCACTCATGAAGAGTTGTGCGCCGTAGAGCGACGCGTCGACAGCCTGTCCGCGGCCGGTTTTGTTGCGTTGATACAGGGCCAGCATGATCCCGAAGGCGCTCATGATGCCGCCGTAGGCGTCGCCACTCCCCATGCCCAGGTAGATCGGTGGCTGACCGGGCTCACCCTGTCGCGTCATGATCCCGGTTAGCGCCTGCACGTTGATGTCGAAGGAGGGCTTGTTCATCGTGCCCTTCTGCCCGTGTCCGGTATTGGTGACGTGGATGATGCGCGGATTGATCTGGCTGAGTTTCTCGTAGGTGAGGTTCCACTTCTTCAGGTTGTCCATGCCCTGGTTCCACAAGAAGACGTCGGCTTGCTCCACCAGCTTGTAGAAGAGCTTTTGGCCTTCCTCTTTGCGCAGGTCGATCGCCAGGCTCTTCTTGTTGCGATTGATCACCAGGAAGTACTGGTTCCAGTCGCCAATCTCGAGCGCCTTGATGCTGCGGACCCCGCGCGCCGGGTCGCCACGCACCGGGCGCTCGATGTGGATCACCTCGGCGCCAAAATCCGCCAGGTACTGGGAACTCACGGGTCCCTGAAACCAGACCGTGCAGTCGAGAACCCGGATGCCTTCGAGTGCTTTCGCCATTCCCGCTCCTCAGTCCGTTTCCAAAGCAAGAACCTCTGCTTCGTTCATGTCGAGCAGGTCGCGCATGATTTCTTCGTTGTGCTGGCCAATGCAAGGTGCCATGCGGCGCAACTGGGCCGGGCTTTCGCTCAGATAGATGGGAAAGCCCAAGGACTTGATCTGGCCGTAGCTCGGATGGTCGAGATCGAGCACGTAGCGGTTGACTCGGGCCTGGGGGTCGTCTCTGGGAAACTCGTAGGTTTCGATCAGGTCGGCCGAGACCTGCTTCTCGGCGAACTGCCTCTCCCAGTACGCACCGGGCTGCTTTGAAAACAATTCGTCCAGCACCTGCATCATCTCCAGGCGGTTGGTGCCGCAGCGCTTGTCGTGGTCGTCGAAGCGTGGGTCGTCGATGCTGAGGCCCATGATCTCGGAAAACACCGGCCACCAGCGGTCCGTATCGGGCATCGCCAAGGTGACCCAGCGACCATCCGCGCAGGGATAGGAGGGGCCGCTCATCGGGTTGCCCATGTCGAGGCGGGACACGGGCTCGAGAATGCGATCGGCCCGGACTGCGAGATAGGCCTGCAGGTCGAGGCTGGCAGCGTACATGTTGCCCGCGAACAGCGACGCGTCGACCACCTGGCCTTCGCCGGTGGCTTGTCGATGCACCATCGCGAGCATCGTCCCAAAGGCCAGCATCACGGCGGTATGCATCTGGCCGGTTCCGCTGTAGACGGGGGGCTGGCCCGGTTCGCCCAAGGTCGACATCAGACCGACGCGCGCGGCGGCGAGCTCGTCCAGGGCCGGCAGGTCGCGATCGGGCCCGGCCGGCCCAA
>SMVB01369100.1_pt1 | contig 11377 bp, 10 predicted proteins | sample 2456461 | NCBI WGS metagenome assembly SMVB01 (sample SAMN11095934, study PRJNA526329) | marine sediment metagenome | biome: Marine sediment; feature: Surficial sediment; material: Deep marine sediment; isolation source: Hadal surficial sediment | place: Pacific Ocean | collected 2014-05 | depth...
CCTGATGACCGACTATTTCCTCAAGACCATTCGCCGCCTGGCCCGGCAAGAGGGGAAAAACGAAACGGCAGACGAACGCACTTCTTTCGTCCACAGCTTTCAGTTGGGATGCGCGAAGCGGCTGGCGGAGCGCATCTGGGACCACCAGTACGAGACCCGGAGGCGTCCGACGCAAGCCGATGTGGCAGAATCGATTCTCCCTGCCTTGCGACCGCTCTACGATCTGGAAGAAGAGGCGAATACCGAGCTGTTGGAACGAGAGGGGATCCGACTGGTGAAGGCGGGAAGGAGCCGCACACGAATCACCAACATTCTCGGAGAAGACGCTGGGAGACGCGCAGCGGAGGATATCGGGATCGATCCTCAGTTGGGGGCGGGAAGGGCGGACGGGGTGGAGCAGGCGTCGCTCCCGCCTGAAGCACAGATGGACCTGCGGTTGTAATGATTCAGCATCCGAATCCGCTTCAGAAGTGCGCGACGTTTCCCGGAATTCTCTCCAGCTGGCGCATTTTGGTTTGCGCAATGCTCAAGTTGAGCTTGTGAAGCTGGACCGCCACGTCGTCGCCGTCGTGGCCCTCGAGGACCGTGACCGATGGCGAGTGGAGATTGATTTCCAGTCCGGTCTGCTGTTCGACGACCGCCGCGATTCCAGCCGCGTCCCGGGTCCCAAGCTCGAGCTGGTAAATCTCCATCTGGCCGAAAATTTCGCTCGATCTGCTTTTTCCGCCCTTGGGGAGATAGATGGCACCCGTTGAAAAATCCACGCCGAAGGCGATCACTCCGGGCACGATGAAGAACAGGAGTCCAATCGCGTCAAGGATGACGATGTCTGTGTCGTATTTTCCCGCGGGCTGACCCCGGCGCTCCGGATAGAGGATCGTCCCGCAACCGAGTAGCTGAACCACGAGGATCGCTGCCACCAAGATGCGGAGCGTTGTGCAAGTATTCCTGAAACGGCTTTTCATTGCCCCTCCTCGATTCGTGCTGGTTCGGGCCTGTTGACGATCAAGGCATGCCGACGGCTGGTCGAACGTCACTTCGGCATGCACACCGCGCCTAATTACGACGATTTCGGAACTGTCGTATCGGTGTGCGAGTTCCAGGGCTTTAGCCGCCGGAGCTCGAGTCGGTGATCGCCTGTCATTCGTTCTCAAGCGTCAAGTCCGGCCTCGAAGCTGCCCCCGCAAGGATGCAGCGCCCGATCCCGGGCCCAAGCCTGGTGTCTTTTTTCTGATTGGGAATCGGAAGATCAGACCACGCGAGAGAGTCGATGTACGGACCCGCAGATCGTGCGGGTGCTGCAGCAGACGGAGCACGAAGCGATACCCTTGCCGCATGCCGCACGATCGGCCGCTTCGGACCGTACGCCTCGGCCTCTCGCTCTTGGCCCTGTCGTTGGTGTCCTCCGCTGCCCGCCCCGGGGAGGCACCGGGCGACGCGGCGAGCCCGCGGTCGCAGGAGGAGACCCTGCGCCGGCTCGTCGCCAACCAGTTCTGTCCCTGCGGATGTGGGAGCCCGCTTCCCGGCAGCACCAAGAGCCCGGCGTGCTTCGGCTGCAGCGTGGGCAAGGCCGAGGTCACCTTCATCCGCGAGAGTCTCGCTGCGGGTCGCGCGCCCGGGCAGATCCTCCTCGACCTTCAGGACCCGGTGCTCATCGAGGTCTTCGCCGACTACGGTGATCCCGCCCTCCCGCAGACCTGGGAGCGCGCGAAACGAGCCGCCGACGCCTTTGATCAACACCGTGTGGTGCTGCGGCCGCCGGTGCGCTCCCCAGCCGCACGACGCGCGCTGGCACTGTCGGAGTGCGCGCGCGCCGCCGGTCGCTTCACCCCCGTGCAGCAGGCCCTGATCCGCCACCCGGGCCCGTGGGACGAGCACGCGCTCGTGCGGATCGCCGTCGAGCAGGGTCTCTCCGGCGACCGGACCCGCAGCTGTCTACAGCGGATCGACCTGACGGGCCAGGTTGCGAAGGACCGGGACCACGCTGCCGAGCGGAGCATAAGCTCGTTTCCGACCGTCACGGTGAACCGAAGCGTCAGCTCGGATACCGACACCGCGCTGCGCGACGCGATTCGTCGGGTGCTGCTGGAAGAGAGCCTCTGAAGCGTCCGGAGTCGAAGAACGGCGGTCGGCTGCTGTCGAATCCCGATTTCAACCCGCGTCGTCCTCAACTCCGGCCCGGCGCAGCTCTTCCTCGGATCGCTCTGGGTTCGGCGCTGACAGATCTCGAAGCTCTTGAAGCGGCATACAGCTGTAAAGCATCGACCGCGAGGCAGCTATCGGTCGCACAGTATGGGAATCCAGCACGCACGCGGCCCCGTTTCCCCCCACGATGCACCTGCGGCAGCACGCTCAAGGCCAGCTCTCGGCGACCCGATCTGCTGCTGGGGAGTCTGATCCGATTTGACGGCTGTCGAGCATGTGTTGAGGTCCCTCGACCGCGTGAGCGAACTCGCCGAGCTTGGCTTGTCGCAGAAGGGAATTTCTGCGGATGTAATGAGGCGAGTTCGAATCGTCTCACTTATCACGGCGGCGATGTGCCTGTTGGGACTCGTCTCCTCGTTCCAGTTCTGGCGACTCGGAATGTGGGACACATCGATGCTCCTGACGGGCACCGTTGTGCTCGCGATCGCGAACCTCTTCGTGCTCCGCGTGACGGCGCGACCCGGACTCTGCGGTCACGTAGGCATCGGGCTGTTGTCGCTCGTGATCGCAATTACGGCGGCATCGGCAGGTGGCTACTACAACCCGAACTTCGGCTGGTTCTATGTGATTCCGCTGTGCGCAGCCATCGTGGTCGGGCTGCGAGGAGCCGCCGCCTGGACGGCCGTTACGCTTGCGGTGACGGTCGGTTTCTGGCTGCTGCCGGAGCTGGGCGTAGATTTCCCCAGCCGCGTCCCGGTTGAGCTGAGCCACGGCCACGCGCTGTTCACTCGTGTGCTGGCGATTCTGGCGATCGCCGGCGTTGGGGCGAGTTTCGTGACGGCGCAGCGGCGGGCGGAGCGCCAGTTCTCTCAGGCGAGCCAACAACACCAGCGCGAAACGGTCTATGTCGAGCTGCTCATGCATGTGGCTGCCTCTGCGAATGAAGCCACCTCGTTCGAGGAGGCAATGAAAGAGAGCGTCGAGCGCATCTGCCGTGCGATGGGATGGTTCGCGGGACACATCTGTGTCGTCAACGAAGACGGAAGCATAGGCTCGAGCGGGTTTTTCTGGGTCCAGAGGCCGGAGCTGGACACCAGTCTGCGTCGGATCACCGAAAACACCATCTACCAGCCCGGCGAGGGCTTCGCAGGTCAGGCGGTCGCGAGCCGCGAACCCGTGTACGTGAGTGGCTTCGAATCCTCAACGGGCCGCGGCGCGGTAGCCAACGCCATGGGCTTTCACAGCGCACTGGCCGTTCCGGTCTTCGTCAACTGTGACATTCCCATCGTGCTCGAGTTCATCTCGGTCGAAGAGATCCCAGAAGTCGAGCACCTCATCGATGTTTTCAGACACATCGGCGTACAGCTCGGGCGCGTAGCGGAGCGCGCAGCGCTCCGGGATCGGGTTCGACAAGCGCAGAAAATGGAAGCCGTCGGCCAGCTCGCTGCAGGGATCGCCCATGAGATCAACAACCCGATGGCCTACGTCCGCAGCAATCTGAACTCGCTCGACCGCGAGATGCATGACCTTGAGACCAAGCTCACGGAGAACGTGGAGACTGCGTCGCTCGGGAAGCGCGCCGGCGAGTGCCGGGAGTTGCTCGCGGATTCAATCGACGGGGTGGAACGCACGATCGCCATCGTGCGCGACCTGAAGGAACTCTCCCGTTCCGGGGGCGCGAAGCCGAACGAACGCCGGGTCAGTGATCTTTCCGACCTGATGGACGGCGCCTTGCGGGTCGCATCCAGCCACCGATCACCCGGTATCCGATTCGAGCGGAGCTACGGCGAAGCCGTCCTGTGCAACTGTTCCGGCAACCAGATCACCCAGGTCTTCGTCAACTTGATCGTCAACGCAATCCATGCAGTCGAAGGCAAAGGAACGATCACGCTCGAGACGGGTCGCGATGGAGATCAGGTCTATGCGCGCGTCTGCGATACCGGCCATGGCATGACCGAGACCACGAGGCGTCGACTCTTCGACCCCTTTTTCACGACGAAGCACGTCGGTGAAGGGACGGGGCTCGGCCTCTCGGTGTCCTTCGAGATCGTTCGAAGCCACGGAGGTGAGATTCGCGTGGACTCCAAGCCTCGAACCGGAGCCAGCTTCGAGGTGCGTCTCCCGGGCGCCTCGGCTCCAGCCGCGTAGTCGATTCGCCATCGGTGGGCGGCAGCGTCCACCATTCTTGATAAAAGAGCTGCTGTGGACGAAAATCCCCTGATGATCCACTACAGCGATCCGCCCATTCTGCTGCGCGATGTGATCGAGGACATCGCTGACGTCGTGCGGTTGCTCGAGCGCAACGCGCCCTACACACCCCTCGGAGGCTGGTACCGCCCGGGGGCCGATCTCGACGTTCCTTCCAGCGCCATGTGGTTCCAGAAGGACTGGGTGCACGCCGATCTGCGCGTCGAAGGTTCCGAGCTGTTCCTGTTCCACGAGCGCATGACGCAGGCGGCGCGCGACTTCTACGACGCCGAGGTGATCGTCCCGCACAGCGTCTACGTGAACCTGATGGCCGCGATGCAGAGGAGCGGCCCGGCCCACACCGACAACCCGCGCTTCCAAGGGCGCGATCGCAGCAACACGCCGATGTGGTTGCTGCGCACGATGCTCTGGTCGGGGCTCTTTGATCGTCAGGTGATCGTTCAGGCGACCTCGATCTGGTGGATGAATGATGTCGAAGGCGGCGGCCTGTTCTACTGGCCCGAGGGTCCGGACGAGCCGCCGCGCGAGCACGTGGGCGACATGGCGAACACCGCGCTCATCGGTGACAACCACGGGATGTTCCACCAGGTGGGGCCCGTCGGTCCGTTCGATCAGGGCACGCGGCTCGTGACGCAACGCGCCGAGCTCGCGCCGGCAGCCGACGGCAGCGGCGAGTGGGCCGTGACGGATCGCGGCGAGGTCCGCTACCAGGCGCCGCTAGAGCAGTACCGCGTGAGTGTCCTGTGGAAGGCCGACGTCTACCGCAACCAGGCGGAACAGCGGCGCCAGATGGCCGACACGCTCTCGATTCCCGAGGTAGCGCGCGTCTTCGACCGCGACCTCGAAGAGAAGGGCGTCGACGTGCGCTTCGATCTCGATCGCATCGAGAACCCGGCCGTGATCGCAACGCTGAACACGGTCTACCCGGAGGCCGTTCCGGTCGGCAAGGCGCCGTCGATCTTCGACGCGGCCTGAAACCCCCGTTGTCTGGACCGGCTGGATGCGAGCGATCCAGAAGTCCAAGCCGCGTTTTCGGAGTCACGACCGATCACAGGCGCAATGTGGGCGGTGGCGATGCGTAGCGGCCGGCTGCCCGCGGTCCCGACGAACGATCCGTCAGTAGCGCTCGGCCAGCTCCGGATCCTCGGCGAGGAAGTCGTCGAGGGCCTGGAGGAACTGGGGGTAGGTCGGGTCCAATGGCCCGAAGCCGTGGTTGTCGGTCTCCAGGACGACGAGCTTGGCGCCCGGGATGCCCGCGGCGAGCTCGCGGCCGCCGGCCTCGAACGGCACCAATCGGTCGCCGCGGGCGTGGACCACGAGTGTCGGCACTTGGATCTGCGAGAGCTGGTCAGTGAGGTCGCCTGCGTTGACGACAGCCGCCTCCAGGAAGCGGGCGGCATCCTCCCCCGTCATGGCCGTCGCGAACATCTGGTTCATGACGTCCTGCTGGAGTGGGCTCGCGTCGGGAATGATGAGGGACGTGAACACGCCGATCGCAGCGGAATCCTCGGCACCCCAGCCCGCCCGGACCATGTCGGGAATCGAGTTCCAGAGGGGCTGTGCCTTCATCACCGAGGCTCCGCTGGCTGCGGTCGCGATCAGGACGAGGCGCCGGACCTTCTCCGGATGCCGCACGGTGTACATAATCACCGGCCCACCGCCGGCGGAGAGACCGAAGAGAACGACGCGATCCAACCCGAGGCCGTCGATCACGGCCTCGAGGTCTGCAACCCGCGCTTCGAGCGAGAAGTCGGCCGGAGCACGGTCCGAGAGTCCGGACCCGCGGCCGTCGTAGCGAACATATTGGAAGCGCTGGGCGAAGTGCTCGATGGAGGGGTTGTAGGCGGGGCTGTTGAGACCGCGCTCGACGTGGGTGGCCCAGCTCAGTACGTGGACGATGGCCGGCCCCTCGCCAGAGACGGCGTAGGCGATCCGCGTCCCATCGGCGGACGTGACGAAGCCGATCTCGGTCTCCACATCGCTGCCGATGATGCGCGGGAGAAGTACCAAGCCGCTTACCAGCGCGCGCTCGAAGAGTCCGCTGGCCCACAGGCCCACGACCAGGGCAGTGAGTACGCCGCCGGCGATCGCCAGCCGTCGTCTCCGCGAGGGAGCCGCCGGGCTCGATGCCGGCGTCAGCGGGGAGCCGAGGATGTAGACCGTCACCCGGCGGTTCACGTTCTTGAGGTCGCGCTCGCCCAGCAGCCGCGCCTGGAGCTCCGGGTGATTGCGTACGTCGTCGTATACGCGATCCGAGATGCAGATCGCGCCCGGGTCAGCGAGCCCGTGGATCCGGGAGGCTACGTTGACACCGTCACCGATCACCTGGTCGCCGGAAATCAAGACGTCGCCGATGTGAATTCCGATGCGGAGATCGAAATCGGGGTCTGGGCCGACGATGGTCTGGATCTCGCGCGCGCACTCAACGGCGCTCACCGCACTGTCGAAGCACGCCAGCGTGCCGTCGCCGACCTCCTCCAGAAGGCGTCCGCCGTGCTTCTCTACCTGGGTCCGAATCGCGGACCGGCTGCGCCCGAGGACTCGGACTGCGAGATCCTCGTTTTCGCCCATCAAGACCGTGTAGGCTGCGATATCCGCAAACATGATCGCGACGAGCCTGCGCGTTCCGGGTTCCATCGGGCTCCCATGCATTTGGGGGACGCCGAGCATTATAAGCGGGAAATGGACGCGATGTCCCGTCAGAGCAGCAAGAAGTCCTCGAGGATCTACTCGTTTTCAGTTCCTGGTGTTCGTGGAGTTCTGGGGAAAGTTGAAGATCGGAAACCACGGCAGGAAGCCGTTCTCGGCGATGTTCAGGAAGCCGAACTGGAAACTCGTGATCTCCTTGGTGACGTTGATGAAGCCCACCTGAACCACCGAGCGCTCCGAAACATTCAGTCCGCCCACGTCCACCAGGGTTCCGCCGTCGGCGATGTTCACGAAACCGAAGTTGAGGGCGTTCTCCGCGGAATGGATCAGATTCAGGAAGGCCGCATTCACGCCGGTATCGCTGCCGGTGTGGAGATTGATGAGGCTGATGGAGGCGCCCCCGGACATTTCATCGGTGACCTTGCTGATTCCGAGCACCAGGCTCAAGCCCGACAGGTTCGAAGTCTCGCTCAGCGATAGCAGCCCGAGATCGAGGCCGCGAACGCTCTGGTTCTGGCCGTGAAGGATCGAGAATCGAACACCGTTCACGTCCGGGTCCTCGGGGGCCTGAATATTCGGTGCAGCAAACTGGAACGCCGTCTCGGCAGAGGCCATGTTGGCATAGGCCAGGAAGAAGCAGCAGAGAACCATTCGTTTCATCGCGGTCTCCTTGGGTAAGACCCGAGTCAATAGAACAAAAAAGGTTCCGGTGCATCAGGGTAGCAACCGAGAGGTCACGGCCGATCACGGGGAACTTCTTCTCAGACGATCTTCTCCATGAGTACGTGGGTATCGGTCTCACCGGTCGCGACGAAGCCCAGTCGCTCGTAGAGGTAGCGTGCAGGATTGATCCTGAATACGCGCAGTCGAACCGGCAGTCCGGCCGACCTGGCCTCCGATACCACCTGATTGATGAGCCGTGTACCGATGCCGAGGTTCTGAAAGGCGGGAAGGAGAAAGACTCGATCCAGTTTGAATTCAGTCGGCATTCGCCGAATCTTCAAGCATCCGATGGGGTCTCCCGCACGTTCTACGATCTGATGTGAAGCGGGTTGGGTGGATTCGAAGAACTTGGCCCGCTCCACTTCGTCGTTCCAAGGCCCATAAACCTGCTCGACATGCGGACCCAGCGCGACCTTGAGGAGGTTGTACAGAAACTCGAGGTCGTTCGAAGTTGCGTCCCTGATCGTGATTTCATTCGACAACGTTCACTCCGCCCAAAGTATCGAAGGGGACTGGAGTTCTGGGCGACCCCGCGATCGGGCGTCTCCTCGAGACCCGCCAGCGCAGCTTGGCCTTCAGGGTCGCGCGGGTGGGCGATCTCCGGATTCCAAGGGAGCTGTTTGGCCGAGGCTTGCCAGTCCGTTGGCGCCTTCGGCGAGCGCCTTCAGATTCAATAGCTGGCGGCGCATCATGATCCAATCCAGCGAAGGGCCCAGTCGTCGAAACATCTGGTCTCGCAGGCCAGGGCGAAGCCGAAGCACGAGCTTCACGAGCAGGCGGCACTCGCTTTCGTTCGCTCGATCGAGCAGATACGACACCGCGAGTGGAGGTGAAAAGCCTGACTTGCGAAGTTGAAGAGTGATGTGGACTTGCGGCTCGAAATCAACCAGAGCGAAGATGCTCATGAACCGCTGACCCCGCTCGAGGTTCTGCAACTCTCGAGTCAGCTCACGGGGGCTCCGACGACCGAAGTTGTCGATCCAATCGTAACTGTAGGGCGCCACCCGGAGCTGACATAGCCAAGGGAACACGGTCGCTGGCTCCGCCAAGATCGTGACGCCGCGGTAGTAGGCTTCGTTGAAGTCGGGAAGGACCCGGTCGCAGGGAAAGCAGAGCTGCCGCTCTATGGCGGTCGTGCCCCACGATCGAACCATCTCGCTCCAGGACATTGTCGGGCTCCTTTCGCGGCCTGTCGCCAGTGTTCAGCTAGAAGCACGTGTGGGTGGGATGCTCGTGCCGGCAGGAGGGACGGCGCTGCGCGGTCTTCACAACTACTCTCCAGTCACGCACTCAGCGACTATTCTAAGCCTGATTGGCGAGGCCAGACGGGTTCGACGCTTCGAGCCATACCCGCCTATGAATGATATGATGGCGGCCAAGCGTGTTGGAACGACTCAAGAAGCGATTGCGGCCAACGACCGAGCCGACGCCCCCGAGAGCGCCGCGATTCTTCAAGGTCTCCGACACCTGCCAGATCCCCGATTTGCCGCTGCTCTACGAGCAGTACTTCGGCCGGCTGGAAGCTGGATGTTTCGTCGAGGTCGGGGGCTTCGATGGGGAATTCGTCAGCAACACCTGTGGTTTGGCGGACATGGGCTGGCGCGGTTACTACATCGAGCCGGTACCCGAATCGAATGCCAAGTGCCGCGAACGGCACGCGGGCAACCCGGCGACGACCGTCAGCCAGGTCGCGATCGGTGACACGGCCAAGACGATCACATTGCAGCTCGCGGGCCCCCTGACCACCAGCAGCGATCGAATGGCGGACAACTTCCGCTCACTCGACTGGGCGAGGAGTTCATACGAGAATTCGACGAGCATCGATGTGAGGCAGATCACACTCGAGGACTACCTGACGGAGCACGAAGTTCCGCCGGGGTTTCAGGTGCTGGTGATCGACGTTGAAGGCGGGGAATGGAATGTGCTGAGCAACTTCGACATTTCCCGTTGGCACCCGAAGATGGTGATCATCGAGCTCCATGATCAGAACCCGGACTACTTGCTGATTCGAAACGAGTGCAACAGCATCGTCGAGTACTTTCGCCAGCACGACTACAAGGTGGTCTCGAAGGACCTCACCAACACCGTCTACGTGCCCAATGATTGCTTCCCGCTGCTCGCCAAGGCGGAGTCTGGCGAGCGCTCTCGCTGAGCGTCATTCGCGAGCAAGGGCACATCGCGATGTCTCTCGCAGCCCCACGGCTTCAAGCCGAAGCCGACCCTAGCATGGCCTTGATCTGTGAGATGATTCGACGCTTCAGTCGACCCAGCGCGCCGCGGGACGCACGATCAGGCGATGCGCGTCGCGTCACGACCTCGGGCACGTAGGACGTGCACTCCGGCAGGGACGTGTAGCGGTGCAGCTTCTCCAGGAAGCCGATTCGCGCCTTTGGAAGCTTCTCTACAGCCTCGAGGATGTAGTCGAGGTGCCTGAGCTTCTCCGGCCGCTCTTCGTAGTACTCGATGTACTCGAGATAGCGGAGCAGCAGGTCATCGACGCGACTCGGTACCTGGATCGTGACGATCTCCCGGTCGTGCTGTAGCTCCAGCGTCTCGGCCTGCTCGATCACCGAGAAGAAGAGCGCCGGGTTGACGTGGGAGCGTCGATAGGGCGGGAGCTCGCCATAGAGATCGAATCGAACCTCGAGCCGCCCACCGCGATGTAGATCGATATGGGTCTGGTCTCCGACCTCGGAGTCTTCCAGGTGAACCTCGTAGCCGAAGTCGAGGTAGTCGTTCGCGAACGCTAGGACCTGGCGTCCGAACTCCGGCTTGTCATAACAGAAGATGTCGATGTCACTACCCGGGTGATAGTGGAGCAGGTCTTCGGGCGTGCCTCGCACGACCACGTAGGGCAGATCCACGACCCGAGAGAAGAACGCCGCCAAGTCGAGGCGGCGCGATGCTTTGCTTCGCGCCCCGGTCATCGTCGTCGTGTCGCCCTCAGCCATCGTGCACCACCGCCACGACAACATCCCTTGCCTGCTGGCTCGCAAGCACGGCGGCACGATGCAATCCGTCCATCACGATGAAGCGATCTGATCGGGGCTCGTAGCGGGTGACGATGTAGGCTGTTTCATGAGGCGCTTCGAGATAACAAAAGTCTCGCGCGAGTTGCCGTAGATTGTGGACGCTGTGGTCATCCGTCTGGTGGACGCCTGGCGACTGGGCGTAGTAGTCCTCATAGGCCTGGGACGCTCCCTGCAGGCAGCGGAAGTGTGGCGACGCCGTGATCGCTTCGACATCGTGGCGAGGAGTGCCGCCGGCGCTGCGATCGACCCGCAGCAGCCGGCAAGCCAGCTTCGCAAGCGGAATCTTCTTGAGCAAGAATCCCCGGTAGTTCGCAAGGTGATGTGGCGCATGGGGGAGCAGCGCGTGCCCGCCGGAACGCAGGTGGTCGATACCGGCTCCGAAGCCGAGAAGCTGGAGTATTGCGTGGGTCTGATGCTCGTTGTCGGAGGCGTGCACAACATGATTTTCGCTGCGCATGCCCTGGAATCGAGGATTGAGATCATCACGGATGGCCTCTTTCAGGCGCTTGATGCGCATGCACTCGACATGCCGGAATGCGCCTTCGCCACAGAGCTCATCCTCTACATCCTCGTTTTCGACGAAGATGAATTCGACCTCCGCCGGCACGTCCAGCAAATAC
>SMVB01167890.1_pt1 | contig 11375 bp, 8 predicted proteins | sample 2456461 | NCBI WGS metagenome assembly SMVB01 (sample SAMN11095934, study PRJNA526329) | marine sediment metagenome | biome: Marine sediment; feature: Surficial sediment; material: Deep marine sediment; isolation source: Hadal surficial sediment | place: Pacific Ocean | collected 2014-05 | depth 0-1...
AAAATGTACGTGTGCGGCGTGACTGTGTACGACGAATCGCATCTTGGACACGCCCTTAGCAGCATCGTGTTCGATGTGCTTCACCGCTACCTGGAATATCGGGGCTACAAGGTTCGCCAGGTTAAAAACTTCACCGATATCGACGACAAGATCATCGACCGCGCCAATGCGGCCGGCGTTCCTGTTGAAGAGCTAACCGAGAGGTACATCGAATCGTTTTTTGAGTCGAGTGACGGTCTCAACGTTCGCAGGGCGGCGGTACACCCGCGGGCCACAGAAGACATGCCGGAAATCATCGGATTAATCCAGCGGCTTGTCGACGGTGGATCGGCTTACCCGCTGAACGGCTCGGTCTACTTTCGGGTGCGGAGCGACCCGGCATACGGCAAGTTGAGCGGGCAGAACATCGACCAGATGCTCGAGGCCACGCGCCATGAGATGGAGAGTGGCAAGGAGGACCCCGCCGACTTCGCGCTGTGGAAGGCAGTGAAGCCCAACGAACCGAGTTGGGACAGCCCCTGGGGGGTCGGCCGACCGGGATGGCACATCGAATGCTCGGCGATGGCGTTCAAGCACCTGGGCGAGCAGATAGATATCCATGCGGGCGGGATCGACTTGATCTTTCCGCACCACGAGAACGAGATCGCTCAAAGCGAGGCCGCATCGGGCGCAATTCCGTTTGCTCGATTCTGGATGCACAACGGCATGCTGCGTATCGAAGACGGCCAGGAAATGAGCAAGTCGCTTGGCAACGCCTTCAACGTGAAAACGGCGCTTGAAGAGTTCAGTTCCGACGCTATTCGTCTCTGGATTTTGCAGAGTCACTATCGTACGAATCCGTTGCTCGACAGAGAGTTGATTGCAGCTGCCGAGCGGTCGATGCGCCGGATTCGGATGGTGGCGGAGATCGAGTCTGACGGGTCGGACGAAGCCAGGGAACCGGTCGCGTTTCAAGAATTCGAAAAGCGCTTCACCGAAGCGATGGACGACGACCTGAATACGCCCCAGGCGATAGCTGCGATTTTTGATCTGGTGCGTGAGATATTCAAGGGCCGCGACGCGAAGCTTGACGTTTCCGGGGCCGTCGAGTCGATCAGGGAATTGACGGGTGTACTCGGGTTCACGCTAAAGAATCCGCCCGATAGGTCGGGGATTTCCGATGCCGATGTCGAAGTGCTGATTAAGACGCGGAAAGAAGCTCGCGACGAAAAGCGCTGGGGCGATGCGGATGCGGTTCGCGATCAACTGACGGAGGCCGGTATTTCGATTGCCGATGCCGACGGTAAGACAAGCTGGTGGCGGGATTAAGCCCGCACCAACGTGAGACGGATGGCCGTGCAGCAGGAGCGCGAATTTGATAGATACGTTGCTGATCGGCGGAAAGGGCACAATCGGGTCGGGACTCCGGACCTACCTGCCGCAACTCGACGAGTCGTACCGGGTCACGTCCGCAGACCTGCCGGGCGCCGAAGATAAGGCCACCGACCCGGATGCGCAGCGTTATTTCATCGATCTCGACGTATCGGCCGATGATGCCGGCTTGCGTCAGGCCCTCAAAGGCCGAGACCTGGTCGTATATCTTGCGCGAAAAGACCCTCTAGGCGACATGAACGCAATGACCGACCGGGTCTTCAGGGCCGTGATGGATGTCTGCCCTGCAGCGCTGATGATCGGGTCGAGCTCGGTTCACGCGACGGGTGGCGGGTACTACTCGCTCACCCATGATCCCGATGGGCCGATAGCGGCACGGCGGTTTGACGAGGTCGACCCGTGGCCTGAACCGTTGTCTGTGATGACCGAGCCGTGTCCGACGGGGGACTACGGGCTCGAGAAGGCGTATGTGGAGGCGTGGTGCCACCGGCTTGGAGCGGTGGGGCAGGACGCTGTGGCAGCCCGATGGGGCGGCATAAACCCCGAAAACGGCAAAAAAGACGAAATTTCCTACTACACGGTCTGGTGCCACCAGGAGGATTCGGCCCGGTTTGTCGACGCCTGTTTCAAAACGTCGCAGGAGGGCAAGCTGCGGCCGGGTGCTCACTACTACGTGATCTCTGACAATACCTACAACATCTTCGATATCGAAACGACCAGGCGAGAGATCGGTTACGAGCCCCAGCACAACGCCGAATCGTTGTACGGTGCAGACGCAAGAAAATAGGCCGGTAAGCGGGTCAGGAAGGGCAACTTGCAGTGCGGAAATATGAAAGTCCGGTGCGAAATCTTGATGCCACCGAATCGGCTTCTAAGACCGGTCGTTCGAGAATGTATTTCGGCTCGTTGCTGGCGAAATCGGTACGGGCATTTTCCATCGCACTCGGTGTTTACGTGCCATTGGGAATGCTTTTCGGCATCATGGTACTTTACGCCGGCATGGCAGGTGTTGAACTCGGAGAAGATGAGTTCCTTGAACGCCGCCGGATTTTTGGTGCTGTCGCGATCGGGTTGGTTATTTCGGGGATCGTCGCCGGGTTTGGCGCCTGGCGGTTGTGGAGTCTGGCGTCCAACATTGCACGCAGCAACCGACGAAGGGCCAGGGAGCTCAGCGAGCGACAGGCTCGGAGCTAATTTTCGGTCAACTCAACCGCGCCGACCGACCGCACACGCGCTTTGCCGGCAAGCCGTCCAATTTGCGATCATGGCGCTGCCTGTTTCACGTACAGCAAGACGGCTTCCAGGCAGGTTCGACGTACGGCGGCGGGCCGAAGTGCCCTCCCGAATGGCCCGCTGGAGTTCGCCACATACTTTGTACGGCCCCGAACTCGGGTTGCTAGTCCCAGAGCGCTTTCAGCACGTCCCGGCTTCTCACGACGGCATCCTCGCAGTCAGGGAGGCGGCCTGATGTCTCAAGCGTCGCGACGAATGACCCCGATTTGATCAGATCTCCCACAGACCGGAAATCGAGCACCCCGGTTCCAATTTCCATGTGCTGGTCCCTGACGTTGCCCGCGCCTTCCGGTCCGCGGCAGTCGTGAACCTGGACATGGCGTATGCGATCACCGAACGTTGCGATTCCAGCGTCAACCCCGCCAGAGCCCCAGGCGTGCCCGACATCCAGAGTGATTCCTACTGCCGGGCTTCCAATTGCATCGACCACTTCTGCGAGTTCGCTGTGCGCACGTATCAACCAGCCGGGGTTGTAGTGCATGTTTTCAAGACCGATTACGACATTTGCACTCTCGGCTATGGGTGCCACCGTCTTCATGAATTCGACTAAAAACGTCATCGCTTCGCCACGTTGCGCCTCGGAAGTTTCTTCGTACTCAAGGCCCGGTACGTCAACTTTACCCGGGTGAAGTACGATGACTTCAACACCGAGCTCGCCCGCGGCATTGACCTCGCTGATCAGCCCGGTTAAATCGCGCTCCCGCGTAGCCGGATCGTGTGAACAGGGCAAGGCCGTTACCGGGAAATGGTGGGTGTACCGCATGCTGCGTTCAGCCGCCATTTCCGCAAGGAATTTGCGGTCGCCCGGACTCACGTCTGCAAGGCGAATCGGGCCGTTGAATTCGACCCCGCCGAACCCGTGCCCAACGGCCCATTCGACTGCGAGTCGCGCAGTTGACGGGCTGCCGATTGCTGATGTGGCGAAGCTGAAAGTGGTCATAGTTTTCTATTAGATACCAATTGACGTGGAGACATGGTCGATGCGGGGAACGTTTCGCCCGCCTATTTGCTCCCGCCCCCGGCACGAAGACCCGGTAGCTACACCACGGGATTGAGGTGAACCTTTCCGGTGCTGCCGTCGACTGAAACCAGCTGGCCGTCGGCGATTATTTTTGTCGCTTCCTTTGTTTGAATGACGCATGGTATCCCGTATTCGCGGCATATCAGCGAAGCGTGCTGGAAGTTTGCTCCGCCGTCCAGGATCAGCCCTCCCAGCAACGGAAATACCGGCACCCAATCGGGGCCCGCGTTATCGGTAACGAGTATGTCGCCCTGTTTCACGTCCGGCGGCCTTGACGATCTCGAAATTACGACGCGTGCCTTGCCGGTGGAAACCCCGGGCGAAGAAGGCTCGCCATGAAGGATCGACTTGTCTTCGCTCAATCCCCGCAGAGGTCGATCGCTGTCGCCTGCGGGTTCGTCGGCCTGATCATCTGGCGGCTTTGTGCCGAGATATTCCGGGGTCGAAAGTTTCGTGTTCTCCGCGAATTCGGCTTTCGCCTGGATTACCAGCGTGTGCAACCGCGAATATTCACCTTCACTGGCTGCAGATTCAAGCTGGGCGAGTCGGAGGAAGAACACATCGTCGGGCTCGTCGGTCCACCCGTCCCTGGTCAGGGCGACTCCGAGCCGGTGGATCGATTCCCGGTACTCGCCGAAGGTGCATTGCTCGATCAGGTAGTTGTGGTTTTCCATGAACTCGGTTTTTTGGGCCGCCCGAAACAACTCGAAATCGAACTGTTTCCTGAGTTTTCCGTCGGTTCCAATTTTGTTGCGCACGAGTCTGATTAACGCTTTTCGCGTGCGTTTCGAATCACGCCGCGCCCTGGTCAGCGCATCAAGGTCCTGGCGGACATATGAACCTATCGAGTCCAGCGGAATTTCAGGTTTCATATTCCATGTGGGATCAATGGGTGTCCAGGCTGAACCGTAACCGATCCCGTTGCGCCGGCCCCAGGTCTCCAGCATCCGGCTGAACCTTGTTCGAAACCTGTGCACGGCTGGTCGTTTGCCAGCACCGCGAGCGAATATGGCGTCGTAATTGCGTTTCTCGAAAACATCTGAAAGCCAGGGGTCCGACTTCACCAGTGCCGCCAGCGAGATCAGCCGCGCGACGAGCCTCGAGGTCATGTGATCGAGCCCACGGGTCAGTCCGGCAGCATCCACTTCGGGCCGGCCAGTAATTTCACCAAACATTTTCAGCAGCGCACCCTCGTCGCCAAATCCGCGGGCCCCGCGCCAGTGGAGGTCACATTGGTGGTCGGCTGCTGTCTGTTTCGTCGCGCGTAAATTCGCTATCAGCTCCGGGAGCGGGTCCCTGACATCTGGGCGGTCTCGCTCCAGTTCCGCCAACCGTTCGCGCAGCCGGGGTTCAATTACTTCGTGATAGTAGGACGTGCCTTTTTTGAGATACCGAAACGCCTTTCGTTCGTGCGCACTGACACGAGCTTTCCACTCTTGCTCGTCGTGCGGTGGCTCGGCAGTGTACATATAGCCATTTACGATCTTCTTGAGATAACGCCTTGCCTGGGGGCTGGCGGCGTAGTCGATTGAGCGTTGTTCCGACACGCCGGCAATGAGTCGATAGTCGATGTGCAGTGGCAGCGTTGGCTTATTATTGCGTGCCGTGTGGGTGAAGGCAGGCATCCAGTGAAGTTCGGCATCTGCCGGGTTGTCCCATTCGACCGGAAACTTGGAATCTGCCTGAGTGCCGGTCGTGACGGGTCGGGACTGCAGGATATGAACAGTGTCGTCTTTGACGGCGAACTCGATATCCCGGTCGTTACCTGCGGCTTTCTTGATCGATGATGCGGCCTTTGCGACCGCCACGAGTTGAGCGTCGGAAAGTGCTGGTTGGCTTCGTTTCGCAGCCGGGACCGGAACCCGGTTGGTCGAGCCGGATTTGCCAGATACGAGCATCCGTTCTTTATCGAGTATGTCCCTGCGGGTGATCTCGAACGAACCGGAACTGAGTGTGAATGAGTCGGCTTCCGCCTTTCCCGAAACGACGCCTTCACCCAGTCCGAGCGCCGCGTTGACCAGTATTTGATCCGTTCCGTCCCGTGGATCTCTGGTGAAAACAACACCTCCTGCATCAGCGTGTACGAGTTCCATAACCAGGACGGCCATTGATCCTGATTCGTGGGGGATTCCCATGCGTTCCCGGTACGAAATCGCTCGACCCGTGTAGTAGGACGCCCAGACGTCTCGAACGCGTCTGAGTACGAATTCAGCGTCCACGGCATCGAGGAACGAGTCGTACATACCGGCGAAGGAGGCCCCTTCGAGATCTTCGACCGTTGCGGATGAACGAACGGCTGAAGTCCCGGCGTTCGAGTCGATTCGCCCGGCTACTTGTATCGCCAGACCATCGGGCAGGTTGAGGGATACGAGGAGTTCGTTGATCGAGTCCGAGGCATCGAAGGACGACGATGCGTCATCGACGGTAACCGACTCAAGGATCTTCGTTATTTTAGTTGCAACGGGGCGGGTAAATTCGTTGAACGCACTTGCGTGAATCGAGAACCCGGGCGGGACCGTCACTCCATTTCTTATCAGGTCGACGATCGATGCAGTTTTACTTCCGACAACAGAGGGATCGAGCGCCCTGGGATCGCTGAATTCAACGATGTGGGTGGTTGGCATAGCGGAAGATATTACACCTGTGTGAAGGGAGTTTTTCCTTCTCCCGGCGGGGGGAAGACCGGGATGAGCCGAAAGCTGACGACCGGAGTATCGAGGCTATCGAAAGCGGATTGGAAGCCAGATCAGCACCACGAACCGGTTGATCGACGATAGTTTTTACGGATTGACCTGCATCCCTCCGCAAGGGTCGGGAAGAGGGCGGCGTACCGCCGGAAACTAACGCTGACTAGCGGTCGTCTGTCAACTGAAGCGCACGTTGGCGATGGCGACCGCGACGAAAACCATACCGAGAATGATCGTTGCACGGAATAGCAGTTGATCGACACCGCGTCGCGACCGGAATGTGCTGGTTGCTTCACCGAAGAGGGATGAGCCCGAACCGCGAACCTGGAGCAGCAATATGCCGATAATCACGATCGCTATGAACATCAATATCAGGCTAAAAACGGTTTCCATTGGGTTTCCTGTGCGCCGTGTGCCGGCATCTCTTCGCTATGACTATCTATGTTAGGGCCGCGAGACCTGTAACGCCACTGTCGTGATCGTCGCGTTACGGACATCGCGGAGCGACGGTCCTGGGGCGAAAAAGTCGATTCGCCAGGCCATATCGTCCGCACAAGAACCGGAAAATTCTACTGGCCCCCAGCCAGTTTTTCCCTGATCATTTCAGTCGCCTGTGCGGCGTCGGCCTGCCCGCGGGTCGCTTTCATCACCTGTCCCATCAGGAACTTGAGCGACGCCTCTTTGCCGGCCTGGAAATCGGCCACGGCCTTTTCGTTGTTTTCTATCACTTCATCGACGATCGGACCGAGCGAATCGGCACCCGAAACCATTCCGAGCCCCAGGTCCTTGATCACCGTCTCAGGATCAGTGCCCTCCGTGTACATCACCTCGAACACCTGCTTGGCCGAGTTGTTGTTCAACTCTCGCTTCCGGAACATTTCAACCAGTGTCGCAAGCGCGGCAGGTTTGACCTTCGTCCGTGCCATATCGGATATTTCGTCGTTATTCATCATCCGGGCCATCTCGCCGTTGAGCCAGTTGGCCGCTTCCTTGGCGAACGCCTTTTTCACATCGGTGGCCGAAGCCACGACACCTCTACAGACCTCTTCAAAGTAATCGGCAGTTGAACGGACGCCAGTGAGCAGGTTGGCATCGTATTCGTTCAGCCCCCACTCGTCGATGAAGCGGTTTTTTCGGGCGATTGGCAACTCCGGTATTTTCGCCTGGGTACTGTCGATCCACTCCTCGCTGATCACAAGCGGCGGAATATCGGGCTCGGGGAAGAAGCGATAGTCGTGCGCCTCCTCCTTGCTGCGCTGGGGGACAGTCACGCCCTTGCCATCGTCCCAGCCCCGCGTTTCCTGGATTACTCGCCCACCGCTTTCAACCACTGCGATCTGCCGTTCGATTTCATACTCGATCGCCCGGACCACGGCGCGAACCCGGTTCATGTTTTTCACTTCGACCTTGGTCGTGAGCTCGGTTTGCCCGACGGGGCGGACGCTGACGTTTGCATCACACCGGAACGACCCTTCCTCCATGTTGGCTGTGCCAACGCCAAGGTACCGGATGATGTGCTGGAGGCTGACTATGTACGATTCGACCTGCTCGGACGTGCGCATGTCTGGCTCGGTCACGACTTCCATTAACGGTGTGCCGGCCCGGTTGATGTCGAGAAGCGAATGGATTGTCCCGCCCTGTGGACCCTCGACGTGCACCAGCCGGGCTACATCTTCTTCCATGTGGACGCGGTTGATTCGCACGCGGATCGGCGGGTCGACCGGCAGGTCGATGTAGCCGTCGTAGCAGATCGGCTCGTCCAGCTGGGTTATCTGGTAGCCCTTCATCAGGTCGGGGTACGTGTACTGCTTGCGATCGAACTTGGTGACCCTGGCAATGTTGCAGTTGATCGCCATGCCGATCATCATGGCGTATTCAATGGCCTTTTCGTTTACGACCGGGAGGGTGCCAGGCAGCGCCATGCTTACGGCATCTACAACAGTATTCGGTTCGGCATGCTGGTACTCGGCGCTCGAGTTGCCGAACATCTTGCTGCGCGTACTCAGTTGCACATGGGTTTCGAGACCGATCACCGCTTCGTACTCCACAGGTTTCCTTTCGATATTCTCGAATCGTTTTCGCATTGCCTGAATCAAACAGGCAGATGCCGAAAATTGAATATAGCACCCGGTTGCCTTACCCTCCTACCAATACCCGGCGCATCGACGTTTATTGATTGGGCCTGTTTACGCTCGGGCAGAACAACCAGGTCGAGCTACACCTGAAAATTGAAAGGCTGGCGCATGACTTACATCGACCCCGTAGAGAGTTCTCCAAATAACTACAAGGTGCTGCTCGAAAACGAGCATGTGCGAATACTCGAGATGATTGTCCCTGCGGGAGAATCGGACAACAAACACTCACACCCCGACGAGTCGGTTTATTTCATTACGGGCGGCAAGGCCAGTATCGTGGAAGAAAACGGCGACACGATGGAAGCTGAATTGCCCGATGGCGCGACCATGTGGCATCCGGCATGGACGCACCAGGTGACGAATACCGGAGATACGGAAATCCACGCCATCATCGTCGAAAGCAAAAAGTAGCTTTCCCCATCTCAGGGGCGGACCTGCTGTTGCATCGGACCAGAACTGGCACGGTGTCGCGGTCGCTTGGGGTCTTTTCGCGATTTTTGGCAGGCCGTCTGTGCGTTCCGAACCATACAGCTTCGCCAGTGAAAACCGGCTTTCGGCGGTCGGAGTCGGCAGCTTCGCACCTGCACCAGATTCACTTCGCAGTTACGAAATTCGTTGACGTTGCATCCGGTGGGTTTTAGCATTAAAGCGTACCGATTTGGTCAGGAATTCATTTTCCCACGTATTTTGTCTCGATTTGAGTTCAAATTGTGGTTTTATTCTTGAACTTTAGTCGTACTTAAAAGGACTGGAATCCTCCATCGGAGCAATTATTTGGCGACCCAGAACACCATCTCACGCAAGTCCGACATGTCTGGTCAGGAATATCAGTGGGGATTTGTTACCGACATCGAGACCGACCTCGCCCCGAGAGGTCTGAACGAAGACATTGTTCGCCTGATTTCCTCGAAGAAAGGCGAGCCCGAATGGATGCTTGAGTGGCGGCTGAAGGCCTACCGGCACTGGGTCAAGTTGAACGAGGCCGAAGGCGAGCCCGACTGGGCGAACGTCAAGTACCCGAAAATCGACTACCAGAACATCTACTACTACGCAGCGCCCAAGTCGGTTACCGAAGCGCCCAAGAGCCTCGACGATGTCGACCCGGAAATGCTGGCTACTTTCGAAAAGCTCGGCATCCCGCTTCAGGAACGGGCAAAACTGGCCGGGGTAGCGGTCGATGCAGTGTTCGATTCGGTATCTGTCGCGACCACCTTCGAGAAGCAACTCGGCGAACTCGGCATCATCTTCTGTTCGTTCAGCGAGGCGGTTAAAAATCACCCGGACCTTATAAAGAAGTACCTGGGTTCGGTTGTGCCCTACACCGACAACTTCTTCGCCAGCCTGAATGCTGCCGTCTTCAGCGACGGTTCGTTCGCCTACATCCCACCGGGAGTTCGTTGCCCGATGGAGCTGATGACGTATTTCCGCATCAACACGGCAGATACAGGCCAGTTCGAACGTACTCTGATAGTTGCCGACGAGGGCTCATACGTTTCTTATCTTGAAGGTTGTACGGCGCCGTTCAGGAAGACCCACCAACTCCATGCCGCAGTTGTCGAACTTGTTGCCCTCGACTATTCCGAGATCAAGTACTCGACCATCCAGAACTGGTTCCCCGGCACACCCGAAGGCGAGGGCGGGATATTCAACTTCGTCACCAAACGGGGCAGGGCGGATAAGAACGCCAAGATTTCCTGGACACAGGTCGAGACCGGTTCTGCAATCACCTGGAAGTACCCGAGCGTGATATTGAAGGGCGATAACTCGGTTGGCGAATTTTTCTCGGTGGCACTGACGAATAACTACCAGCAGGCCGATACCGGGACCAAGATGATCCACATCGGCAAGAACACCAAGTCGACCATCGTCGCAAAGGGCATTTCTGCCGGTCACGGCAATAACACCTATCGGGGACAGGTGCAGATCATGCCGGGTGCCGAAAACGCGGTGAACCACACACAGTGCGATTCGCTGCTGATCGGCGATAAGTGCGGGGCTCACACGGTGCCGTACATCGAGGTGCGAAACCCGACTGCCCGCCTCGAACACGAGGCTTCGACCTCGAAGGTGAGCGACGAACAGGTTTTCTACCTGCGAGCACGCGGGCTTTCTGAAGAAGAGGCGCACCACATGATCATCACCGGCTGGAGCCGCGAGGTGTTCAAGGAACTGCCGTTTGAATTCGCCCTGGAGGCCAACCAGTTGCTGAGGGTATCGCTGGAGGGTGCCGTCGGCTAGGCGGCACCTGCAACGTTTAGTTCCTTCTCCCTGGGGGAGAAGTTAGGTACGTGATGAGTTCGATGAAGTATTGAGGGGGAACGCCTTCGGCAGCGGTGCGGATGCGATCGAACGGTTATTTCCTGGTTAGTTCATTCCCCCTCACCCCAGCCCTCTCCCTGCAGAGAGGGAATTTTTAGACAGTTTCCACATAACTCGAAATTAGGCCAGAACAACACAAAATGCTTGAGATTAAAATCTTGCGGGTGTCCGTGCTGGACATCGACGACTCGGAGATCCTCAAAGGGATCGACCTGACAGTGAAGACCGGTGAAGTGCACGCCATCATGGGACCCAACGGTTCCGGCAAGAGCACACTTGCCAACGTGCTGGTGGGGCGGCCCGAGTACATAGTCACCAGCGGAGAGGCCCTGTTTAAGGGAATGAACCTGCTGGGCATGCTGCCCGAGATTAGGGCGCGCGAGGGCCTGTTTCTCGCATTCCAGTATCCGATGGAGCTGGCGGGCGTCCGGACCTGGCAATTCCTCAAGGCCGCGGTGGACGCCATTCGTGAGCATCGCGGCGAGAAAGCGTTCAGTCTACGGGAGTTCGACCGGCTGCTGGAAGAGAAGCGCGAGATGGTCGAAATAG
>SMVB01209766.1_pt1 | contig 11375 bp, 10 predicted proteins | sample 2456461 | NCBI WGS metagenome assembly SMVB01 (sample SAMN11095934, study PRJNA526329) | marine sediment metagenome | biome: Marine sediment; feature: Surficial sediment; material: Deep marine sediment; isolation source: Hadal surficial sediment | place: Pacific Ocean | collected 2014-05 | depth...
CTCGTGTATTTCGGATCTGTCGGTGCGTAAAGGAAGGACGACCGGCGAGATGCTGATCATGACGAACGAGACCAAGGTCGTGAACCAGGACGGCGAACTCGTGGCGACCCAGCGCGGCCAGGCCCTGTTTTTCTGAGCCGCTCGAAAGAAGATCTACGTAAGCGAATAGGCAAGCAAAGAGACAGGAGAATTCGAGATGCCGAGAACCTGGGACTCATTCAAAGAGGGGGACGCTCTCCCCGAACTCATCAAGAATCCGGACGTAACCCAGCTCGTCAAGTACGCCGCGGGCGGCGGCGATTTCAATCCGCTTCACCACGACTTTGAGTTTCCGCAATCGAAGGCCATTGGTTCGATCATCATTCATGGACGCTTCAAGTACGCCGCGCTCGGGGAACTGGTTTCCAACTGGCTCGACCACGGCGGTCGCATCAAGAACATCGCCTGCCAGTACCGCGGCATGGATTTGCCCGACCAGGAGATGACCCTGGGCGGCACGGTCAAGCGCAAATGGGAGGAGGGCGGCGAGAAGCTCGCCGAACTCGAACTCTACGTGAAGAACGCCAAGGGTCAGAACACCACGCCAGGCACGGCAGTGGTTCGCTTCAACTGACGTTCTCTCCGGCTAGCCGATCAGTTCGTCGCCTCGACATCCGCCAACAAGAACGCATCGCCGAGCACGGTCTTGCCGTCGAGGCTCATGACCTTGCGGCCCACGGAATAAACGATGTCGCGACTGAAGATCACCTTTCCCACGTGGCGGCCGGTGCAGAGTTCGAGTGCGCCCTCGGCCATCATCTCGACGGGTTCGGCCATGTCGGGGTTCTTGCGCGCGATGTCGCGCACGTAGGCTGCGCTCGAAGTCAGCACGATCGAGGTCGGGGCCATGGCGTTGACGAAGATGTCGTGTTCCGCCACTTCGTGGGCCAGGGCCGTGGTGTAGCGGTCGAGTGCCGCCTTGCTGGCTCCGTAGGGGCCGATCACCAAGGCTGAAATCTTGCTGTCCCGGTAGGGTACCTCTGGCTGCTTCGAAGTCGCGCTGGAAATATTCAAGATCCAGCCCCCGCCCCGGGTCTTCATGTCGGGAATGGCCTGCTGGGCCAGGTCGATCGGACCGTTCACGTTCATGTCGAACATGTTGGCGCGTTCTTCGGTGGTGCACTGACTCGGCAGGACCATGGTCGAACCGGCGGCGTTGTTCACCAGAATGTCGATCGGGCCAAAGGCCTGGCTCGCGCGCTCGATCAAACCAACTCGGGCTGAAGCGTCCGACAGATCGCACACGACAGCCGAAGCTTTGCCACCGTTTGCTTGGATACTGGATACGGCTTGTTCCAGGGTTCCCGGCAGATCGCCGTGAGCCCCCATACGGGAGGCGCAGAGCACGACCGACGCGCCCTCGCCGGCGAGTCGCGTTGCAATGGCGAGACCGATACCGCGACTCGCTCCGGTGACGAAGGCTACCTTTCCGTCGCATTGACCCATGGGGGGGGATTCTCCTTTGGTGCGCCTGGGGGCGTAGTGAGGGTGCTTGCAGGCTACCATGAATTCGAATCAGAATGGAGGCCGGTTTGATGGAGTTCGTGATCAGCTACGACATGCGCGCGCCGAGCTTCGGCGCTCCCGCACGGGATCTGTACGCTGCGGCGCTGGATCAATGCGCGTGGGCGGACGACATCGGCTTCGACGTCGTGGGCCTCGGTGAGCACCACGGCAGCGACGACGGCTATCTCCCGTCTCCGGTGCCCATGGCCGGCGCCATCGCCGCACGAACCAAGCGGATCACGATTCGACCGAACGTACTGTTGGCTCCGCTCTACGAACCCGTAAAACTCGCCGAAGACCTCGCGGTGCTTCAGCTCCTGAGCCAGGGGCGCCTCGAGGTGGTGATCGGCGCGGGCTATCGGCCCAGCGAATTCGAGATGTTCGGCAAGCGGCGCGAGGATCGAAAGGCGCTCTACATGGAAGCCTTCGAAGTGCTGCGGAAGGCGTGGACCGGGGAACCTTTCGAGCACAACGGGCATACGGTCAGGGTTACTCCGGTGCCCGATCCGCCGCCCAGACTCTTGCTCGGCGGGGGCCATCCCGCGGTTGCCCGCCGCGCGGCGAAGATCGCAGATGGCTTCTATCCGCCGTCCGGCGAAAACTGGGACATCTATCGCAAAGCTTGCATCGAACTCGGCAAACCCGATCCGGGTGAGTGCTTCAAGAAGTTGGGTCCCATCTATACCCACGTCAGCACGGATCCGGACCGGGACTGGGAGCGCATCGCGCCCCACGCGGTGCACGTCCTTGAGTCCTACAGCGACTGGACCATCGAAGCGTACGGGAAGGCCGCCGGCCCCTTCGCCGACGGCATCGACCCGGATGATCTGCGGGGGAGCGGCTCGTATCAGGTGCTTCATCCCGAAGCTGCGGTCGAGATGATCCAAAGCCTCGGTCGGGACCGAACCTTCATCCTGACGCCCTTGCTCGGCGGACTCGACCCCGCGTTTGCGTGGGAGGGCCTGCGTCTGTTCGAACGCGAAGTCTGGCCTCATGTACGCGAATTGCAGGACTGAGCCAAGCGCGGACCCACTCGCGCGTCGCCGCCTCGCCGTCTGGGGGCACGGGTCGACTATGGCGATGCGCTGGACTATTCCTCCGTTATGAGTCTACGAGGAACTGGGCAGGGTGGGTTGCTGAGTCGTACCCGCGAAGCGATCGAGGTCCTGGGCGGGGCGGGATTCTTGAACCCTTTCTATCTGAAGAGTATCGCGGGGGCGATGAGCAAGTACGGGGCGACGACCGCCGCAGGCTTCCACGCCGCCGCAGCGCGCGACCCTGACGGCACCGCGGTCGTGGACGACACCCACTCGATCACATTCGGTGAACTCGATCGTTCGACCAATGCCATTGCGCGAGGTTTGGCCGAAGCTGGGGTAAAGGTCGGCGATGGCGTCGCGCTGTTTGCACGCAATCACCTTGGCTTTGTGCGTGCGCAGATCGCCCTGGACAAACTCGGCGCCAACGTGCTGTTGCTCAACACCGGCTTTGCGGCGCGGCAGCTCGAAGAGGTATGCGCCCGCGAGGGCAGCCAGTTGATTCTCTACGACGAAGAGTTCCGGGACATCGTCGAAGCGGGAGCGGTGAGCAAGCTCACTCGGATCGTAACCCTGTCCGAAAGCGTTGCTGCAGAACCGACCCTCGAGCAGTTGGCAGAAGACTACGATGATTCGGAACTCGACGCCCCAGCCGAACCCGGCCGCGTGACGATTCTGACCTCCGGCACCACGGGAACACCAAAGGGTGCCCAGCGCACTCTGAAGCGCCAGGGCATCGATACCTTGATTGGGATGTTTGGGCGCATGCCCTTTCGCACCGGGACGCGCAATCTCATCGTCGCGCCGACCTTTCATTCCTGGGGCGGCCTGCACCTGATGATCGCCGCTCAACTGGGCTGCACCGTATGTCTAAGGCGGCGGTTCGATCCCGAGGGCACCCTTGCGGCGATCGAACAGATGCGCGTTCAACTGCTGGCCGTGGTTCCGGTGATGATGCAGCGTATTCTCGATCTGGGGCCCGAGGTGATCGGCCGCTACGACACGTCGTCCCTCGAAGCGGTTTGCGTCAGCGGCTCTGCACTTCCGGGAGAGCTCGCGATTCACTGGATGGATACCTTCGGAGACAACGTCTACAACCTCTACGGTTCCACCGAGGTCGGCCAGGCCTCGATCGCCATGCCCGATGAAATGCGTGCTGCCCCCGGCACCGCGGGCCGCCCGCCGCGGGGCGTAACCATACGGATTCTCGACGACGAAGGTCACGAACTACCCGCCGGAGCGACGGGACGCATCTTCGTCGGCAACGAAGTCCAGTTCGACGGCTACACGGGTGGGGGCAACAAAGAAATCATCGACGGCCTGATGTCGAGCGGCGACGTCGGTCACTTCGATGCGCAGGGCCGGCTCTTCGTAGACGGTCGCGACGACGACATGATCATCTCGGGCGGTGAAAACGTCTTTCCCCTGGAAGTCGAGGACTTGCTCGCGGAACACGATCAAATTGTGGAAGCGGCGGTGGTCGGAGTCACGGACGAGGAGTTTGGCCAGCGCCTCAAAGCCTTTGTCGTGCTGCGCGAGGGCTCGAGCACCGATGAGGCTTCTCTCAAGAACTTCGTCAAGACCAACCTCGCCCGCTACAAAGTGCCGCGCGAGATCGTCTTCCTGGACACGTTGCCCCGCAACCCAACCGGCAAGGTGCTCAAGCGAGTGTTGCTCGAAGGTACTCCCTAGGCCCGCTCCGGTGATCTATCGAAACAGCTCACCGTAGGGGTGGTTTCTTCAAGCCGCCGAGCGAATGCGCCGATCAGTGGTATGTCGTTTGCTGTGAGCGGCGACCTGCGCATTCACAAATGGTGGAGAGATCGAGATGTCCCGTTCGGTACTCGTCGTAGAAGATCAACCGGACAATCGCAAGCTGGTCTGCTGGTGCCTGGAGGATGCGGGGTACGAGTTCGAAACCGTCGAGACCGGTGAGGCTGCCCTGGCGGCGCTCGACAGCGGCTCCTTCGGACTCGTGTTGATGGACATCTCATTGCCGGGGATCGACGGCAAGGAAACGACCCGGCGCCTGCGCGCGAATCCGCGTTTCAAGGATGTCCCCGTGCTCGCTTTAACGGCCCATGCCATCGCGGACGAAGCCGAGGATATCATGAAATCCGGCGTGAACGGTCTGCTCACCAAGCCGCTCTCGGAGGAAGATCTACTGGAAGCGATTGCCCGGTACCTTCCCCCGGACTCCTGAACCATCGCGACCCGTAGGGGCCACGCGCATCAAGTGCCGCGTGTCTTGCGGGCCCGCGCTTCGAGGATGGATTGGACGAGTTGCTCTGTCTCGCCTCGGCCCTTGGAGATTACCGTCACGACCTTCGACCCGAGACGCGCATAGTCGTCGCTGTCGAGTTCTCTACCGCTCATGACGATGACGGGTATTTTTGACCAGGTCGGATCGGACTTGAGATAATCGAGAAACTCGAATCCATCCATCTCGGGCATCATGAGATCCAGCAAAATCACACCCGGACGGAAGTCGACTAGACTCTCAATGGCTGCTCGGCCAGTCGCGGCGGTGGTGACATCAATCTCGTGCTCGAGCAAGGTGGTTGCGATGAGTTGGCGGGTGTCCGCATCGTCTTCGACAACCAGGGCGCTCTGAATTTCGCTCACGAGCACCTGGCGGGCTGTTTCCAACAATAGTTCTGCGTTCACGGGCTTTGACAGATGCGCGCAAGCGCCAGTGTCGAGCTGCTGTGCGGCTTCGGCGGTGGCGGAGACGATGATCACGGGGATGTCTGAAATCGCGGGGTCTCCCTTGAGTTCTTGCAGAACCTCGTAGCCGTCGCGTCCCGGGAGACCGAGGTCGAGGCAGATGATGTCCGGCGCATCGGTCTTCGCACAGGCGATGGCCTGATCGAAGTTCTGTGCGGTTCGCACGGTGTACCCAGCCTCTTCGAAGGTGAGGCTGAGATAGGAGAGGATGTCGGGCTCATCGTCGACACAGAGAACCGTGAGCCCCGTTGCCGAGTCGTCGAGTTGAGTGGTGGCAGTCGCGATCGATCTCCCTCCTTGAGACGGATCACCCACACGGCCCGAAGTTGCCACCCGCCTGCCGTCCGACGGCGCTAGCGGGAGCGTGATCCAGAACTCGCTCCCCACTTCCCACTCACTCGTAAAATCGAGACGACCCCCGTGCAGTTCTGCATAGTGTTTCACGATCACCAGACCGAGGCCGGTCCCGCCGACTCGCCGGGTCGAGTCCGTGTCTACCTGGGAGAACCTGAGGAACAGCCGATCTCGGTCTTCTTCGCGAATGCCGACTCCGCTGTCGACGATTCGTATTTCAGCAGCATCCCCAAGCTCGGGGTCCAGTACCCGGCGAACCGTAACCCTGATCTGTCCTTCGTCGGTGTACTTGATGGCGTTCGAGATCAGGTTGTTGATCATTTGTCTGCACTTGATCGCATCGGCCTCGATGCTGAGCTCCGGAGCCGCGGAGAGATCGAACTCCATCTGAAGTCCCTTTGCTTCCGCAGTGGGAGTTAGCTCGGTTGCGGCCTGCACGGCCACATCACTCAGATCGAACTCTGAGTAATCGATCTGGACGCGACCCGCTTCGATCTTCGAAAGATCCAGGATGTCGTTGATGAGAACCAGCAGATGTTCGGCATTGCGGTCGACGGTGTTCAGGGCGTCCATTTCGCGTTCGCTGATGATGCCGGGCAGCTTTTTGATCAGTCGCTTGGTGAAGCCCATGATGGAGTTCATGGGTGTTCGAAGTTCGTGGGACATGTTCGCGAGAAAGTCGCTCTTCACGCGACTGGCACGCTCGGCCTCTTCGACCGCGTTCTCGAGATGTGAAATCAGTACCTCGCGCTCATCGGAAAGCTGAGCCTGGCGTGTATAGGTCTGAATGTAGTCGATGAACAACCCGATCACGGGGACTATGTAACTGAATGCTTTCATTGCGTGCGCGACATTGAATGCCGAATCGTGAAGCGCGACAGAGCCAAAGGCCATGTAGAGTTCGGTGGCGATGTCCGGAATCAGCGCGATGAGAAGCATGTAGGCAAACACGTTGCGGTGCAGCCGCAAGTACATGGGGAAGACGATCCCCGCGTTGATGAGGTATGGAATGATCGGATAGATGTCGAAAGGGCGCTTGATGGTGTTCTCTGGGAACATGGTCTGGGGAAGCGTCGTGGAGTTTGCGCAGTAGTCGATGATCAGATAGGCGGCGAGCACAAAAACGCCGGTGATCGCCGCAATTCCTCCCGCACTGATCCTGCCGCCTCCGCGCCGAAAACTTACGACCACGATGGATACGCCGACGAGCTGAATGACGGCGTTGAACATCCGACAGATCGCCCAGGTGAACGGGATGAGATTCTTGTTGTCGGCTTGCGCACTGATGAGACGATCCGCGGCCAGGGTGTGAAAGGCATCCATCGCCCCGGCACACAACAGGGCGATCCCGATGATCATCAGCGAACTTTCTCGCGTAAGCCGATACTGCATCATCGCAAGAGCGAACAGGAAGACCGCCGAGGCCGTGGCGCTCCATTCGAGCAACGTATGGGTGTAGTTTCCACGCGCGGCCGCGTGAACCGCTTCGCCCAGAGCCCCCTGGCTCATCCCATCGATGTCGGCGAGCAAGAGCGGCTTGATTTCGGTGGAAAAGTCGACGCCCAGTCCCATGAGCAAGAGCGGAAAGGCACAGATCAGCGTAATCCCGCTAGCCCACTTCCAGGGGGAGAAGGAAATCTCTGACAGGTCCAATATTTTGGGTACGTCGCTAATCGCCGCTGCGCTCATGCTATTCCTGCTTCCGCCACGTTGGATCACAGGTTGACGCGGCCGGCAGAAGTCGCTCGGCAACGCTTCACAGAACCTCGAGCGTTTGATCGACGAGTCTGTTCCGGGGCTTGATCGATTCGTTGAAGTGCATCCGCTTCTCGCAACCGATGGGTACGGTTGCGAAAGTGGAAGCTCACTGGTTCGGGACGATCCAGGACGGATCATCCCAGGTAGCTTACGAGTCGAAGCTCAGTTGGCGATCAGCAGGCGCAGCCGGTTGCCGACCCGTTCTGCGTTGTCTGCGAGGTTCGCGACCCAGCCAATGATCTGATTCCAAAACACGACGCTCACCCCGAGTTCCGACTCGAGGGCAAACAGTTTCCGCTGGGCGCGTTCCGCGAGTTCGTCCGTGTCCGTCTCGATGCGCGACAAAGCGTCGATCATCTCCTCGACCCGGACCACACCGCGGCCCCGAAAGCCGGTTTCGACCAGCTCGTCGAGCTCGTTGATGATGCACTCCGCAGCCTCGCAAGCCGCAATCACACGGCGAACCAGGTCGATCATGGGTTCGATCAGAGACTCGGGGAGCGTCATCGAGCGAATTTCGACCAACTCGGCGATGTCCTGTGCCCGGTCCGCGATCGAGTCCTGGTAGTCGAGAATCTCGAGCATGTCTCGTCGTTCGACCGCGAGCATCAAGCGCTTCGGCAAGTGGCTGCGAATTTCGTTCTTGATGCGATCCGCTTCGTGTTCGAGATGATCGATCTTCTCGCGCCTGCCGAGGAGTTCTTCCGTCTTGCCGGCCGCCATGCATTCGAACAGCGGCAACAACTCGCGAGCGCACGACATCGACGCAGCCATGTGTTCTTGCATGGGACGAATTGGAGACTTGCCGAAGAGATCTCCTATTAGTGACACGGCATATCCCTCCTGTTACGAAGTGAGCAGACCTTTGAAAAAATAGAAAAAGAAAATGGACAGCACCCCGGCGAGGGGCAAGGTCGCAACCCACGAGATCACAATGTGCGCGACCACCCGCAAGTCGAGAGCGCCGATTCCCCGGGCCAACCCGACGCCCAGCACGGATCCTACCAGGATATGGGTGGTCGAGACCGGAATTCCCATGCGAGAGGCCACCACGATGGTGAGCGCCGAGGCGAGCTGGGCCGCGAAGGCTCGGCTGGGCGTGAGTTCCGTAATCTTTTTTCCGACGGTCTCCATGACCTTGTAACCCCAGGTCGCCAATCCGACCACAATACCGATACCGCCGACGACCAGCATCCAGGGAGCCACAGCGGCTTTGCCCGCGACCTCGATTCCCTGTTCGAGGTTGATGATCGTCGCCAGCGGCCCGATCGCGTTTGCGACGTCATTACTGCCGTGAGCGAATGCCACTGCGCACGCCGTCAAGACCACCAACACGACGAAGACTCGCTCGGTCTGGAGAAAACGGTTGCTCTCCGAGGTTTCGATCTCTTTCATACGGCGGGTCATCAGCGCACCAAAGGCCGCGCCGACGCACCCTAGCAACGCTGAACGCAAGAGGGCCCCGGGAAGGTCATAGTCGAGATTGAGATGCTTCAGGCCCTTGAAGAGGGTGACGAGTCCAATGGTGAAGAACACCACGAAGAAGAACGCGGGTGCGTAGCGCTTGGCCTCGCCGAGCGGATCCTCTCGGTCGAGGATCAGTACTCGAATCAATTGAAAGATTCCGTATCCCAGCACCCCACCGATGAGCGGTGAGGTAAGCCAGGAAACCATGATTTCCATCACCTTGCCCCAGGCCACGGCCTCGGGACCGGCTGCGACGACGCCAAAACCGACGATGGCTCCGACAATGGCGTGAGTCGTGGAAACCGGCAAGCCAAAGCGCGTCGCGCCAACTAGTAATGTGGCCGCTGCGGCGAGTGCCCCGAGCATGCCGAACTTCAGAATATCCGGATCTGCGGCAAAAGCGGCGGTATCGAGGATTCCCTTGCGCACGGTGTCCGTGACATGGCCGCCGACAAAGAACGCCCCACAGAACTCCAGGATGCCGGCGATGATCACCGCGTTGCGGATGGTCAGCGAACCCGAACCGACACTGGTCCCCATGGCGTTCGCGACGTCGTTGGCTCCGATCGCCCATGCCATATACAGAGCCAGGGTGCCGGCGATCCAGATGACGGGAGAGAACCCTAGCCAGGTTACGTCTACCAACCGATTCCCGCCTTTACGTGAGTCAGAATTGACGACAGTGTGGCTACCGGCGCGGAGTCAACTCGATTTGGCTCTGGAGCGCAAGATGTTCCCACCCAATTGAAGTACGCTTCAAGTACGCGATAGACCTGATCGAGTAGAAGGTCGAGTAGAAGGTCGAGTAGAAGATCGAGGAGAAAGCGATGACACTTCGCATCGGAAAGGTGGCCCAGCGCGCCGGAATCGCGACTTCGGCCATTCGCTACTACGAGCGCGAGGGCCTGATCCCGCGCGCCGACCGGGTCGGCAACGCGCGGGTCTACGGGCCCGACATCATGGATCGGCTGATGCTGATCGAGCTGGCCAAGAGCGCGGGCTTCACGATCGCCGAGACCCGCCAGTTGTTGCGCGGGGTGTCGCGACGCACACCGCCCGGGCCGCGCTGGCGCGCCATGGCCCAAAAGAAACTCGACGAGGTTGAGGAGCGCATCGCCGAGGCCAAGCGCATGCGCGTGGTGCTGAAGAGGGTGATGGAATGCGAGTGCCCGACCTTCGAAGACTGTACTCGCGGTGCCCAAAGCGGTTGCTGAGAGGCCGAGTGCCGAACAGCCCCGGCGCGTGCCATCAACTGAGTTGCTTAAGCTGTTGCTAGCAGCCACATCCAGCGGAATCTGTGGCCGCAGCGCGAACTGCCGCGCGGCGGCGCTCTCGCAGCGTCAGAATCGCCGCGAAGCCCAGACCGACACCAGCGATCACCCAGGGATTGTCGAGGACGCCGAGCGGTGCTGCGATCCCGACCCCAGCGACCATCGCGACCCCAAACGGCAGCACACAACACAGCGTGATCGATAGGACGCCCCCGAGGCCGAGCGACCGCAACAGTCCTCTCCAGCCCGGACCTGCAGACGGCTTGCGCTCTCTGGCGTTCGCCGGTCCCGAATCCCCCATCGCAGCCAGACTCGCGAAGAGGTCCGAGCTGGGGTCCAGGCCCCGGATTTCGAGTTGCAGCGTGTCGCGGTCGTGACGAACCGACCATTCAAGGCTTGCACAACACCGACTCTCGAACGCCACGAGCTCCTCGAGTTCTTCGCGCAGCGCGGTGGTCGCGTCGAAGCTGAGGGCGAATCCATCTGCAAGCTCTTTTCGCGTTCGGACTTTCTGCATCAGTCCATTGCGGAGTTCCAGGCTCCTGGTCGCGAACTCCTCGTCGCTGAGATTGCAGATCTCTCGAATGTCGCTCATGGTTTTGTCTCCTGGGTGAATCGATGCATGAAATTCATCAGAGGCTAGTGTTTGAAGTGCAGTTCAAGTCAAGGGCTAATTCACTCTCGAAAGAGTTTGGGCACGATTAGGCGGTTTCCCGCCGAGAACGGGTTCTGTGAAGCGCCGAATGCCGCTACGCCCGGGTCATTCCGATGGATTTAGCGGTCGTGCCCCAGAGGGAACTCGCAGCAGAATGGCTCAACGAGGTGGATGACCGGACGCGGGTCGAATGTTCAGCTTGAGCGTCAGGTGGACGACCTGTTAGTATGGGTCGTCATGGGGATTCGCGCATTGTGAACCGCCGGCGAATTCCGCAAGACCCAACCGGGGCGCCGCTCCGAGCCGAGGCCAGAGAACTTCGGCTGAAAGCAATCCGCACTGAAGCGGGCGCCGAGCTAGAAAGTACACAAAGAGTACGATGACGAAATTGATGCGATTGACACCGTTGCTGCTTGCGCTTTTGCTGGCCTGGGGCTGCGGAAAAAGTGATGGCGGCAGCGAATTTTCCGACACCTGCGAAGACTATTGCGAAGCGATTGGGGTGTGCGAAGGAACCCAACCCGGCCAAAAGCTATGTGTCGAAGATTGCCTGAAAGTCTA
>SMVB01143368.1_pt1 | contig 11374 bp, 12 predicted proteins | sample 2456461 | NCBI WGS metagenome assembly SMVB01 (sample SAMN11095934, study PRJNA526329) | marine sediment metagenome | biome: Marine sediment; feature: Surficial sediment; material: Deep marine sediment; isolation source: Hadal surficial sediment | place: Pacific Ocean | collected 2014-05 | depth...
ATGGTGGGCACCGATTACGGCCACCACGATCCGTCGTCGGAAATCAACGCCTTCACCATCATCCGCGGGCGCGACGATATCGCCCCCGAGGTGATCGCCAAGATGACCGATGCCAACGCCCGCGCCCTTTACGGGCTTTAGGTTCAAGAAATCATTGCCCTGGAAGGAACCGCACAAGTGACGGATGTACATTCGCAAAACCTCGACGCCGCCATCGAAGAGGACGGCGCCGCAATTGCCCGCGACCATTTCAAGCCGGGCGACCTGTGCGTGGTCACCGGCTGCGCCCGGGGATTCGGCCGCGCCATCTCCAGGCGTCTCGCCCGGGAGGGGGCCAGGCTGGCCATCTGGGACCTGCTGGACGACGAGGGGGAAGAAACCGCGGAGGCGTGCCGCCAAGCCGGCGCCGAGGTGGAATTCTTCCATTGCGACATGGGCCTACCCGACGATATCTCGGCCGCCGCGGCGGCGGTGAGCGAACGCTTCGGCCCGGCCTATGCGGTGATCAACAATGCCGGCATCAACCTGCGCACGCCGGCCATCGACCACCCGGTGGAGATGTGGAACAAGACCTTGGCGGTCAACCTTGTGGGCGGGTTTCTCTGTTCCCAGGCCTTCGCCCGGGGCATGATCAAGGCCGGGCGGGGGATCATCATCAACTTCGCCTCGGGCCGCGCCATCGAGGGCGCCGTCAACTCCATCTCCTATGCCTCTTCCAAGGCCGGCATCATCGCCATGACCAAGACGCTGGCCAGTGAATGGGCGGTGCACGGCATCCGCGTCAACGCCATCATCCCCGGGGTCTCGGAGACGCGCCAGCCGCTGGAGGCCGGCGGCACCCTGGAAGAACTGCGCCAACGCGGCAAATCCATCCCCCTGGGGCGGGTCGGCCACCCCGACGACATCGCCGGCATGGTGGTCATGCTACTATCGGAAGACGCCGCCTATATCACCGGCCAGTCCATGGCCATCAACGGCGGGCGCATCATGCTGCCCTAGCCGGGCCGAACCACCCTGCTTTGAGGAACGACCATGCGCTACAGAGAATTGGGACCGGACAAGTTGCGGGTGTCGGCCATCGGCTTCGGCGGCCGCCGCCTGTCCGACCCCCATACCGAGACCGAGACCGACGAGGCCAAGGCCAGGGCGGTGATCGACCGGGCGCTGGAGTTGGGATTGACCCTGATCGACACCTCGGACAGCTATGCTGACACCGAAAACGAAAAGCTGTTCGGCCGGCTGCTTTTAGGGCGGCGCGACAAGGTGGTCCTGTCCACCAAATTCGGCATGGCGCGGAAGGCCGACGGCGCGCGCACCGTCGACGGCCGCCCGGAATATGCCGCCGCCGCCTGCGAAGCCAGCCTCAAACGCCTCAAGACCGACTGCATCGATCTCTACTACCTGCACCGGGTCGACCCCGGCGTGCCCATCGAGGACACCGTGGGGGCCATGGCGCGGCTCAAGGAACAGGGCAAGATCCGTTACCTCGGCCTGTCCGAGGCGGGGCCCGAGACCCTGCGCCGGGCCGCCGCCACCCATCCCATCACCGCCCTGCAAAGCGATTATTCCCTGTGGACGCGGGATTACGAGGCCGACACCATCCCCACCTGCATGGAACTGGGGATCGGCTTCATCGCCTACTACCCCTTGGGGCGGGGATTCCTGGCCGGCGCCATTCGCTCGGTCGATCAACTGGGGGCCCGCGACGGGCGGCGCCGGGCGCTGCGCTTCCAGGAAGAAAACATCGGCGTCAATCTCGACCTTTTGTTGAAGCTCCGCGATATCGCCGAAGGGAAGGGCTGCACGGTCGGCCAATTGGCGCTCGCCTGGATCCTCAATCGGGGACCCGGCTACCTGGCGATTCCCGGCACCTCGCAAATCGCCCACCTGGAAGAAAATATCGCCGCCGCCGAGATCACCCTGGACGACGCAGACATGGCGCGGATCGATGCCCTGTTTCCCGCCTCGGGCGCGGCCGCCGGCGCCCGCCAGCCCGACGCCATCCTGGCCAGCCTCAATCGCTAGACACGCCCGGGCGCTAGGCATACCCGGGCCGGATCGCACCCGCCCCCCGCACTGTCATGGCCGCCGCCCCGGCCGTGGTAGGCCCGGGTTGCCGTGGTTTCAAAGTCACCGGCCAAATCCCCCAACCAAAGCCACCGGCACGCGCCGGGGGGACCCGTTCGCCAAATGTCATTTCTAAAATTTTATGTAAATTCAAAACGAATAAATTTGACTAATTACGCGAATTATCCGAGTATTGTCATCGAGATTGCAACGATAGTCTAAATACAAGACGTCTATATAAGAATTTATATTTGGATACAATTCGTATAAAATTTTATATATCCAAGTTTATTGAAAAATTGGTTGTCTTTCAGGGGGTTAGTAACGCTTAAAAGCCGATTCGGCCGTCCCTGGGGTGTCCCCAAATCGTCATTACGGCGATTGCCCTTGGGACGGCCGTTTATTTTGCGCGCGGGCACGCCGCGGCCCAATCGAACCATTTGCGCCGAGAGCACTCTTGGTGGTGCGCCGAGGCCGCCAATCCTTTAAAATACCCCCAACGACCGACGGACCCGGCGCCGAACCGGGTCGATCAACCCAAGGGGGGACAGCCATGACGGCACCACCGGAACCGGGAAACCGGGTCGCGCTTTTCCACTGCATGGTTTTGATGCGCCGCTTCGAGGAAGAGGTGCTCCGGATCGCCCAGGACCACCCCTATGTGGGCCGCCAGCACCTGCATATCGGCCACGAGGCCACCGGCGCCGGCGTGGTTTCGGCGCTCGAAGCCGGTGACCTGTTTCACACCAACCACCGCAATCACGGCTATCTCATCGCCCGGGGGGCCGATCCCGGCCGCGCCTTGGCCGAGATCATGGGCCGCAAGGACGGCCTCAACGGCGGCCTGGGCGGCCCCTGGCACCTGTGCGACCGGAGCGCCGGTTTCCAGTCCACCTCGGCCATGGTGGGCGGCAGTGTCGGCCTTGCGGTGGGCGCCGCGTTCGGCCTCAAGACCCAAGGGTCCAAGGCCATCTCGGTCACCCATTTCGGCGACGGCACCCTTGATGAAGGGATCTGTTACGAGGCCCTGAACCTCGCCTCCTTGCTGGCCCTGCCGGTGCTGTTCCTGTGCGAAAACAACGCCAAGGAAGGCCAGCGCCCGTCATCCATGCTGGCCGCCAAGGTGCTGCACGACGTGCCCGACGCCTTGCAAATCCGCTCCATGGTGGTCGACGGACGCGATGCCGACGCGGTGGCGGCGACGGCGGCCGAGGCGGTCGCCCATGTCCGCGGCGGGTCGGGCCCGGTATTCCTGCAAGCCGATCTGGAGCGCTGGCCCGGGTCCCATCAGACCACGCCTGAATTTCCCACCGGCGTCACCGACCTGAGCCTCGCCTGGGAGGAAGACCGCATCGAGGGGCCCCACGCCGAGTGGGTGCGCGATCACGACGGCTTGCGCGCCTATGCCAAGAAACTGCTGGCCGACGGCACCCTGAGCCAGGACCAGGTGTTGGAGATCGACCGCGGTGTCTTGGCCGGGATCAAGGAGGCCCGCGCCTTCGCCGAGGCGAGCCCCTATCCCGACCCGTCCCGGCTGCTCGACAACGTGTTTGCGTGAGGGAGGCTTCGATGACCAGGAAAACCTACGCCGAAGCCCTCATCGACGCGCTGGTGGAACGTGCCGGCGAGGATGAGAATTTCGCCATGATCGGCCGCGGCATACTCGGTCACGGCGCCCAGGCGCATTTCGCCGAACCGCTGATGGAGAAGTACGGCCACCGCGTCACCGACCCGCCGACCGCGGAAGGCGCCGTGGCCTCCTTGGGGATCGGCGCCGCCATGGCCGGCACGCCGATGTTCCTTCATTTCGGCACCGCCAGCTTCGCCATGGAAGCCTTCAACCAGATCATCCACGAGGCCGGGGTGGCGCATTCCATGTCCGGCGGCCAGATCAAGGTGCCCATCGTCTTCCACATGTTTCACGGGCTGCGCCGGGGCGGGTCGGGGCAGCATTCGCTCAGCCCCCAATCCATGTTCGCCAACAACCCGGGCCTGCACCTGATGATGCCGACCACCCCCGGGGACGTCAAAGGCATGTTGCGCGCGGCTCTCAAGAGCGACACGCCGACATTGTTCATCGACCACGCCGCCCTGCTCGGCACCGAGGGCGAGGTCCCCGACGGGCCTTATGAGATCCCCCTGGGCGAGGCCGCGATCCGCCGCGAGGGCAAGGACGTCACCATCGTCGCGACGTCGCGCGCGGTCCTCTGGGCCGAGGCGGCGGCCGATCGATTGGCGGGCGACGGCATCGATGCCGAGGTCGTCGACCCGCGTTCGGTGGTGCCTCTCGATACCGAGACCATTGTTGGGTCCATCAGGAAGACCGGACGCCTGGTATGCGTGGAAGAAGGCATCCAGATGTGTTCCATCGGCTCGGAGATCGCCGCTCTCGCCGCCGAGCAGGCATTTTCGTCCCTCAAGGCCCCGGTGGTGCGGGTCGCCCGGCCGCCGGCCCCGGTCCCCTTCTCGCCGCCGCTGGAAGAGGCGATGATGCCCGGGCCCGAACGCATCATCGCCGCCGTCAAGACCGTCATGGGCTAACGCCCAAGACTTACCACACAGGGACCCACCACACAGGCATAGGAAACGGAGACACCATCATGACCGATTCACTGACCGCCAAGGTCTGCACCCCCTGCCAGGGCGGGATTCCCCCGCTTTCGCCCACCGAAGCCGGGGTCTTTCACCAACAGACCCCCAAATGGGACCTGACCGACGATTCCACCTGGATCCGCCGCTCCTTCGGCTTCGACAATTTCGTCGGGGCGCTGGATTTCGTGAACAAGGTGGGCGCCCTGGCCGAAGAGCAGGGCCATCATCCCGATATCAAGCTCGGCTGGGGTTACGTGGACGTCTCGTTCCAGACCCATAAGATCAAGGGGCTGCACGAGAACGACTTCATCCTGGCCGCCAAGATCGACGCCATGGCCTGAGGCGGCGCCAGCCGACCGCCGCGGCCTGGCCGGCCTTTTCCAGGGCAAGGGCAGGGCCATAGAAATCGGCCCGGCCCCCGTTTCCAGGGCCGGGCCGGTCTCTTGATCCAAGGCTACGCGGTTACTTGCAATCGACGCTTTTCGACCGCTGGCCAGAGCCGGGGTAATTGAAGGTGCAGGTCATGCCGACCTTGATCTTCTTACGCTTGGCCTTCTTGCCGCCGATGGTGACCTTGGTGCGGCGGCCGGAGATGCTGGTCTTCACGGTCTTGCCGTTGGCCAGCTTCATCTGCAATTTACGTCCGCCACGGATGACCTTGGTGATGGTGCCGGTGTGCTTGACGTAGGTAATCTTGGCCTTGATCCTCTTGCCCTTGTAGACCATGGAATCGCGGGCGCGGTCGACGATCTCCTTGGGCGTTTTGTAGGCCTGGGCGACGATCCTCTGGATTTCGCCGCCGCTGACCAAGGCCACGTCCATTTGCGCCTTGCCCAACTTCTTGACCAGATCGGGGTCTTGGGTGGTGCGGGCAAAGGCGGCGCGCATGGCCTTGACGCGCGCTTTGGGCACGCCCGGACCCATCAGGTAGGGGCGGCCCATGACCTGGGGCGCGAAGACCAATTCGAAGACTTGCCGGTCTTCCTTGGAGGTCGCCAGCTCGGTGACCAGGGGCACGTCGCCGATTTCCGGCAATTTACGCAGCGAGAGCTGGATCAGGATGTTGACCTTCTTGTCCCGGAGCCACTGGCCCTTCTGGTTCTTGAACGAGGTCCAGGACCAGCCGCAGCGGCCGAACACCTCGCCGCGTTCCATGGCGAGGTTGATGCCGACGCCGGTATAGCCAGTGATGATCTTGAACTTGGTGCCGAGGATGGTGTTGAGCGCCGCGGGGAAGTTCTCGGTGTCGTTGGCCCCGGCGCCGCCGATGATCAGCTCTTTTTTCATGGCGTCCTGGATGGTCTTGATACCCGTGGTGTGCCAGGAGACGCAGATCGAGACCTCGTTATTGATGCTGCCGATGTAGTTGAATTTCAGGGGATCGTATTGCGGGCCCCGCTTGCCATAGAGCGGCAGGAACGGGATGGCGCGCTGCACCGCGCCCAGCACCGAGCCGTCCTGGGGGGCGACGTTGTAAATGTAATTGGCCGCCCGGATGCTGGCCGCGCCCTGCATGAATTGGGTGATGATGCGCGGGTTGCCGGGGAGGTACTTGCCGAGATAGGCCGCGACCATCCGCGCATAGGTGCCGTAGCCGCCACCGGAACTGGCGCCGACGATGAGTTTGACGCGCTTGCCCTTGTAAAAGTCGGCGATGGGATCGGCGGCGGCCGACCCGGCGATCAGGCAGACGGCCGCCGCCGCCGCTACCAGTGAAGTCTTGACCGTCATGGTATGGGTACCTCCCTCAAATTAGCGCCGCCCCTTGGTCCAATCGAAGGGGCCTCCGGCGGCATGGGTCGTTGCGCCAAAACTATCAGACCGCGCCCGCCCTTGTCCATGGCGCACCTGAAGGAGGGCATTCAGTTGCCGCGCCCAAGGCGCGCGGTCGGTTGTCGTGCCCAAGGCGCGCGGTTAATTATAGATGCCGCCCTTGCGCTGGTTCAGCTCGATCTCGAAGCCGTCGGCATCGACGATATTGGCGACCAGTTCATTGGTCCCGCCTTGCGGCGCGACCAGCTGGCGCGTGAAACGGACGCCTTCGGCTTCCAGGGTGGCGCAAAGCGCCGTGAGGTCGGCGACGGCGATGGAGAAGTGCCCGGCCCAGGGCTTGCCCTCGTCGCCGGTGCCGGCGATCAGCTCCAGCACCGGATGGGTGCCCTCGGCGCCGTATCCCACATAGGCGATCTCGCGCCCGTCCCCGCCCTGGCTGCGCCGGCGCACCACCTGCATGCCGAGAAGGCGGGTATAGAAATCGACCGCCCGTTCCATGTCGGCGACCGGCAGCATGGTGTGCCTGAAGCGGAATTTGACCGCGCCGTCGGCGTCTTTTTCGCTCATGAATTCCTCCCCTTGGTGTCTTGCGTTAAACCCATGCGAGCTTGCTCTCGCTCCATTCCCTGGTCCTGGCCCTGGTCCCGGGCCCGGCCGCGGCGGCCGATTCCAACCTGGTCTCGAACGCCTTGCGCCAGTTCTCAGAAAGCGCGTCCACCTTAAGGGCGCGCTCAAGCGCGCGGCGCCCGGCCCCCTTGTCGGCCCAGATCCCGGCGATCTCGGCGATGGTCAGGCCCGCGGGATCCCGCGCCTCGCATGTGATCTCGTCGCCCGCGCCGACGTCGCCCTCGTCGAGAACGCGGAAATAGAACCCCAGACGGCCGCTCTTGAAGAAACGCCTGGGCAGGTTCGGGTCGTCGAATTTCATGGCCAGCTTGTGGCACGGGGTCCTCGGCTCGGTCACCTGAAAGCGGGCGCTGCCGATGCAAAATTCGTCGCCGATGGAAACCTCATGGTCGGCCATGCCGGTGACCGTGAGGTTTTCGCCGAAGGCGCCACAAGAGAGAGGGCCGGCGCCGAGGTCTTTTTCCCAAAACGCGTAATGATCCCGGGAATAGACATAGACCGCCATGTCGGGCCCGCCGTGGGTCTGGGGATTGCCCTGGCGGTCGCCTGCCAGGTTGAGGCGGCCGACCCGGACCCTGCCGGCCACCGGGTGCTTGAAGATCGACGTGGGGTAGGTCCGCGTCCCATAGGTCACTTCCCGGGGCAGCCCGACATTGACCGAGACAAGCTCCATTGGATGATCCTCGCGTTGCCTGTGCGCCGTGGCGCGATGCCGCGCCCGAATGCCCTAAAGCGTCACTTCCCAATCCTCGGGGATGACGCCCGACTTCCGGCCTTCGTTGACATAATAGTTCCACATCTTGGCGATGTGGTGGTCGCGATCCATGAACTTCTGCACCCGCGCCAAATCTTCCGCCGTCAGCGGCTCCAGCTCCGAACTGAAAGACAAGGCCTCTTTCATGGCCTTCAAATTGTCCTGAAAATGGTTGGTATCCGCCAGAATGGCCGGTGCGCTTTCGGATGTGAGCACAAGCCCGTGGCCGCGCAGCAACAGCGCATCAGCATCACCCAGCGCGCGCGCCAGTGCCTCGCCGTCGGCCTTGGTTTTGATGTGGCCGACCTCGCGCATCACCGGCACGCCCGACGCCCACCTGACGGCATGGAAGTCCATGATTTTCACCTCGGCACCCTTGGCCAGGGTCACCGCGGTGGCGAGTTCCATATGATTATGGACGACGGCGCCGACATCCGCCCGCGCGCGGTAGATCTCGGTATGAATCACCAGTTCGCTGGGCGGTTTGTCGTCACCCTCGACCACATTGCCGTCGAAATCCACCAGTAAGATGCTGTCGGGCGTCACCTCGGCGCGGCTTTGTTCGCGGCTCTGGATGTAAAGTTGCTCCTTACCGGGCACACGCACCGAAACATGGCCGGAATAGTGCAGAATCCCGGCCATATTGAGCAACCGGGTACATGCCGCCACTTGGGCGCGCATCACCTGGCCCGAATTGGAAAGGTTCACTGCCGTGTCCATTTTACGCACCCTTTCTAAAACCAGGGGACGGGCGGCACCAGGCGCCGCCTCTCCCGCCTTCGCCATTTTTAAAACCTTCGCCCCCGGGCCACAAGGATTGCGTCGCGCGGCCTAGCCCCCGACTTCCCGGCGAGTCATGAAATAGGCAGAGGACAGGATCACCGCGGCGCCGATCCAAGTCCACATTCCGGTCGGCTCGGAGAAAAAGAGATAGGCGAAACCGGCGATGAGAGGCAAGCGGAGAAACCCGAGCGGGCTAATCAGGGTCGCCTCGGCGTGGCGCAAGGCGCGGATGATGAAATAGGGCGCGGCGCTGCCGAAAATTCCGATCAGAAGAATCCCGGGCAAATCGTCCCACCCCGGCGTGACCCATCCCAAAAGCGCCGGCGGCAAGGAAAAGGCCGCCAACATGGCCTGGTAGTAGAAGGTGGTGGTGGATGCCGCCTCGGTGCGGCCGAGAACGCGCGTGTAAATGCTGACGCAGGCATAGAGAAGGGCCGACCCCAGGACCGCCAGGATCGGCCAGCCGATGGGGATGGCACCCGGCCGGAGGACGATCAAGATTCCTGCGAATCCGCCCAATATGGCGATAATCCGCCGGCTGCCGGGCCGCTCCCCCAGCACCCAGACGGCCAGCACGGCGGACATCATGGGCTCGGTGAAATGGAGCGTCACCGCCTTGGCCAAAGGCATCACGGTGAGTGCGGCAAACCACAGCCACATGCCGACGAAGTTGACGATATTGCGTTGCAGATGAAGCCCGAAGCGGGCGGTTTTCAGGTTGCCGAACCCGCGCCAGGAAAAGAAGGCCAGGAAGGCCGAAAACCCTATGATACTGCGAAAAAAGAGGATTTCGATGGGGGGCATGCTGGTGCCGAGCATCCGCACCCCGATGGGAACCAGCGAATAGCACAGGAACGCCGCCAACGCCCATGACACCCCGATGGCCGCGTCCCGGGGGGTCATGGTTTGGGGTCCCGGGGCGGGTGGAGACAACATGGGCGCGAGTTTAGCCGCAAACGCGCGCCAGGGCCGAGAAAACCGGCCCGCCGGGCACATCTATCTTGCCCATCCGGCGGGGGGCGCTAAAATCCCTCGATGTGCGAACTTCTGGGCATGAGCGCCAATACGCCGACCGATATCCGGTTCAGCTTTTCAGGGCTCATTCAACGCGGCGGGCGAACCGGGCCGCACAGCGACGGCTGGGGCATCGCCTTCTACGAATCCCGCGGCTGCCGCACTTTTCACGATCCCACACCGGGCTACCGCTCGGAAGTCGCCAAACTGGTCGCCACCCATTCGCTGAAGAGCCGCACCGTCATCTGCCATATCCGCAAGGCCACCGGCACGTCCAAGGTTTGCCTGGAAAACACCCATCCCTTCACCCGCGAATTGTGGGGCCGTCGTTGGGCTTTCGCCCATAATGGCAGGCTCAAGGGGATCAAGCGGTGGCCGCTTGGGGCCTATCGTCCCATCGGCACCACCGACAGCGAATCCGCCTTTTGCTGGTTGCTGGGCCGCGTGCGCGAACGCTTCCCGACACCGCCCGAACGGGTGCAGGCGCTCTCCGCCTATCTGCGGCAGCTTTGCGCGGAAATCGCCACCACGGGAACCTTCAACATGATGCTTTCGGATTCCCGGCACCTGTTTTGCCATTGTTCGACGGACCTCACCCGGCTGACCCGCCGCGCCCCGTTCGGCAAAGCCAGGCTCATCGACACCGAATTGAGCGTGGATTTCGCCCAACAGACCACGCCCAGGGACATCGTGACCATCATCGCCACCCGGGCACTGACCCATGACGAGCCCTGGCAAGCCATGGGGCGGGGCAGTTTCACGGTCTTTCGAGCCGGCCGGCGCATGCGGGCATGAGCGCCCGCCGGTTCCCCAGGAGAAGCGGAAATGCTATCCTGGCGCCGAGTTAATGCGAGGGAGGGCCCCATGACCCGCGCCGAAGCCGCAGACACGTTCGAGACCACCTTCACCTATCTGGTGGACACCGGCGAGAAACCGGTGACCTACACCAATCTGCCGGAACAGGAAAAGGAAAACCCGGGCACCTACGAAACCCGCTCTCACACGGTGACCGATGCGCGGCCCATGGCCGATACCTTGGATCTCGACCGGGAAGGATTCGCCCTCGCCCCGCACGAGACCCGGGTCACCGATTTCTACGATGAAGACCAGCTGGAAAACATCTACAAGCCGGAGCTCGAGCGCCTGGTGATGGAGCAAACAGGGGCCAAGCGGGTGGTCGTCTTCGACCTGACCCTGCGCGCCCAGGATGAAGATATCCAAAAGGCGCGCGGCGTGCGCAGCCCGGTCAAGCGGGTGCACAACGATTACACCGAACGCTCCGCGCCCCGCCGGGTCCGCGACCTGATGCCCGCCGACGAGGCGGAAGACCTCTTGACCCGGCGCTTCGCCATCATCAATGTCTGGCGCCCCATGTTCGGGCCGCTGGAAAGCAAGCCGCTTGCCCTTTTGGATGCGCGGTCCATCGCGCCCGACGACCTGATCGCCACCGAACGCCGGTCCAAGGACCGGATCGGCGAAGTGCAGCACGTCACCTTCAACCCCGATCACCGCTGGTATTATTTCCCGCGCCAGCTTTTGAACGAGACGGTTCTGATCAAATGCTATGATTCGGAGCTCGATGGGCGCGCCCGGTTCGCCGCCCACACCGCCATCGACGACCCCAATACGCCAGCCAATGCGCGCCCCAGGGAAAGCATCGAAGCACGCACTTTCGTCTTCTTTTAAGTTCCCATATCCCGAAGGCCTCGGGTACCGGCCGCCCATGGTGCGGGGCCGATCCGGCGCGCCTCCGGCCCGCCATGG
>SMVB01183493.1_pt1 | contig 11374 bp, 8 predicted proteins | sample 2456461 | NCBI WGS metagenome assembly SMVB01 (sample SAMN11095934, study PRJNA526329) | marine sediment metagenome | biome: Marine sediment; feature: Surficial sediment; material: Deep marine sediment; isolation source: Hadal surficial sediment | place: Pacific Ocean | collected 2014-05 | depth 0-1...
GAGCCCGTTTGATTTATACAAGATTAGATGGGAGGAAGACCAGGAGGATGATATGGATCCTTCTCTGGAGGTTGATTCGCTTTTAGATTTAGCAAGCCAACATTTAATGCAAGTGCAATTGAGAGGACACTATAGAAGTCAATCTCTGGATCTAATTGAATTTTCAAATCAGCATTTCTACCGGGGAAATTTGACATTATTACCTGATAAAATAATTTTGAATGAGGGTAAACCTGGAATTGAATATATAAAAGTTGATGGATTATGGTCAAATCAAACAAATGAGGTGGAGGCTGATAAAGTAGTAGAAATTGTAGAAAAACTAATTGGCGAGTACCCGAATAAAGGCATTGGCATTGTTTCCTTCAATGCCAGACAACAGGATCTTATCATGGATAGGCTTGAATGCCGTGCGTCTGAAAATGGGTTTTCTATTCCTGAAAATCTTTTTGTGAAAAATATAGAAAATGTCCAGGGGGATGAACGAGAGATAATTATTTTTTCTATTGGTTATGCTCCGGATGAAAAGGGACGCTTGAATCATCATTTTGGAAGCCTGAATATACAAAAAGGAGAAAATAGACTGAATGTTGCTATCACCAGAGCTAAAGAAAAAATTATAATTATCACCAGCATTTTACCTCATCAGCTGGATGTTGATGAAACAAAAAATGAAGGTCCCAAACTTTTAAAGAAATATTTGGAATACGCCCTGGATGTATCAAAAGGAAATTTTGTTCCAACGTTAAAAGTGAATAACACCTATAGAAATGCTTGGTTTCTGAAAACTAAAATTAAAGCCATGGAAAAGGAACAGGGTATTGATTTTGAGATAAGAGAGGAAATGCCATTTGCCGATCTGACGGTTAAGTCTAATGGAAAATATTTGGGGTTGATCTTAACAGATGATGATATTTATCATCAGAGCATATCTATTAAAGATATGCATATATATACACCATTTACTCTTACTGCTAAAAACTGGAAATTTGTTGGTATTTACAGCAGAGAATATTGGCATGATAAAGAAGCGGTAAAAGAGCGCCTATTTAGATTTTCCACTTCCAAGGAATAGAATCTGAATATCAGGGCTCCTCTATTACTAACTTTTGGAATACCAACACAGGTATTTTTTTCAGATACAAGGCGCAAAAAACGGATTTTAGTATCGCTAAATGAGTCTTTTGGTAACCCGCCTTTGACGGCAGGAAGACGCAGTAGCTGGGAAAAAGCCCAAGTTGGGAAACAAAATAGAGTTATTAGAGGAGCCCATTAGTCTTCATCCGTTAATTCAACGCGTAAACCTACAGACAAAATTTCAGGCAGGCTATCCTGTCTCATAAACTGATCAATTCTTAATTTATACTTGCCTTTATACTCAAAGCTGAATTGCTCAAGAAACGTCTTCTCAATATCATAAAGATCTCCAATGCCATTTCCGTATGGAACACCTGTTATAGCATTAAAAAGCTGAATATTTTTCAGATCTTTAGAGAGTAACCTTCCAGTGGAATCTTCAAGATAATACTGCAGGTAGATATTTTGGTATGGATATTTTGCGGTATTCCGTATATTAAATAGAAGGTTATGAGGTCTATCCGTTTCATAAATTTCAAATTCAAATTCTGCGGGATTATTAAAAACCCAATATCTATCCGAAAAATCTATTTTGCCTTCATAAACTCTATTGCTGTCACAGCTGGAAATTATAAAAAATAAAACTACCAGGATCTGCGATGGTATTCTAATCATATTATTGATTTGATTTTTTATATCTGTTTCTATCCCTGTGATTTCTGTTTTTTCTTCTATTATTTTTATTTGATCTTTTTTGAAATTTTTTATCAAGCCTTTCCAAATCGCTGTTAAGCGCTTCAGAAACTTCATTTTTAATTTCAATGTTATCTTCTTTTAGTGTAGCAGGTTTTTTTCCTTCATTATTTAGTTTTAGTACCTCTTTGACGCGTGAAGCAGAAATGGAGATCCATGAATTTTCGTTTTCATAACCAAACCACATGATCTTTTTAAATATGTCTGTCTTCTGTAGTTTAGCTTCTCCTTTACTTGTAAGTAATGGTTTTTTAAGTTCTGGGATATCTTTGAGTGCATCCATATAAGTGTCCAGCTCATAGTTAAGGCAACATTTTAATCTTCCACATTGACCGGAAAGTTTACTAGGATTTAGTGATAAATTTTGATATCTGGCGGAGGCTGTAGTTACGCTTTTAAATTCAGTAAGCCAGGTAGAGCAACACAATTCTCTTCCGCAAGATCCAATTCCTCCAAGCCTGCCAGCTTCCTGACGCAAACTAATTTGCCTCATTTCTATTCGTATTTTAAACTCTGTTGCAAGAGCCTTTATTAGTTCACGAAAATCCACCCGATCAACCGCGGAATAATAAAAAGTGGCTTTGGTGCCATCTGCCTGGTATTCCACGTCTGTGAGTTTCATGCTCAACTTTTGCAATGAAATGATCTCTTTGGATCTGAGTAATGTAGGACCTTCTTTTTTTACAACTTCATCAAATCTTTGTAAATCTTTTTCATTTGCAAGTCGATAAACTGATCGGATTTGATCATTGTTTTCAACCTTTTTCTTCATCATTTGCAACCTGACCAATTCTCCTTGTAGCGCCACATGACCCAAATGATGACCACTTGGGACGTCAACAATGACAGGATCTCCGTTATTTAACGAATATTTATTAGTGTTTCTGTAAAAATCTTTTTTGCCATTTTTAAACCTGATTTCAACAATGTCGAATCGCTCATCCAAGGATAAATCCATATCACTAAGCCAATCAAACGTGTTAAGTTTGTTACATCCGTTTGTGCCACAAACGCCATTATTTTTGCAACCCCCTACACTTGATTTATTTGTACTATTGCATGATCCACAAACTGACATCTTTAATTGTTTTTAAATGAATTTAAAAATAGCGCATAATTTACGGTTTTAAGATAATAATAAGAAAATGAATTATTCAAAATGTTCTAAATCGTGTCCTATGTCTTTTCTGAAATAGACATTATTCCAATGAATTTTTGATGCTAATTCATATGTTTTATTGAGCGCCTCTCCCATATTATCACCCATACCCGTAACTGCCAATACCCTTCCTCCATTTGTAACCACACTTTCCCCGGAATGTTTAGTGCCAGCATGGAATATCATTGTATCTTCTACCACAGAATCCAAACCACTTATTTCATCTCCTTTTTCGTAGCTATCAGGATAACCACCTGCAACCATGACCACAGTTGATGCGGTTTTATTATCAATTTCCAATTCTATTTCATCTAACGTGCCCAGTGCAGTTGCATTCATAAGATCTACCAGATCTGACTTAATTCTTGGCATGACCACCTGCGTTTCAGGATCACCCATCCTGACATTGTACTCAATGACATATGGATCTCCATTCACATTCATCAATCCAATAAATACAAATCCCTGGTAATCTATATTGTCAGCTCTAAGGCCGTTGATTGTAGGAATTATAACCCTGTCTTCCACCTTTTTCATAAAATCTCCCTGCGCAAAATTAACCGGAGATATACTCCCCATACCTCCAGTGTTGGGTCCGGTATTGTTTTCACCAATTGGTTTATAATCTTTTGCTTCAGGTAATATCTTGTATGATTTACCATCCGACAACACAAATACAGACAACTCTATCCCAGATAAAAATTCTTCAATGACCACTTTTTCACTGGCAGCGCCAAACATACTTTTGACAAGCATTTTATCGATAGTTGCGGTGGCCTCCTTTAAATTTTTACAAATGATAACTCCTTTGCCAGCGGCTAATCCATCTGCCTTTAATACAATTGGCATTTTTACAATATTCAGGTATTGCTTTGCTTCCTCAATAGTTTCTTTAGTAAATGTTTTGGAATTAGCTGTTGGAATGCCATGCTTTACCATAAATTGTTTCGCGTAATCCTTGCTTCCTTCGAGTAATGCACCCTCTTTTCCTGGGCCTACGATTTTTAAATCTTTCAAATTCTCATCGCTCTGTAGATAAGCTCTTATACCATCCACCAAAGGAGCCTCAGGGCCGACAATAACAAGCGAAATATTTTTTTCAATAATTAGTTTTTTGAGGCCTTCAAAATCTCCCACACCGATATTCACGTTTTTGGCTACTTTATCAGAACCTGCATTTCCCGGAGCGACATATAAATTTTTGCATTTTTCACTTTGACTCATTTTCCAGGCAAGGGTATGCTCCCGACCTCCAGATCCTATTATGAGAATATTCATTGAATGATTTGTTAAAAAAATAAATTAATTAGCATGGTCTGACAGAAATTTAACCCGCAGCAGTCTCAAATCCTCTTCTTCGTAGTCCTCCTCGCCAAACTCATCCAGTGCATCTGATATATTGTCGGTATGTGCACCCATGAAGTAATCAAACACTTCGTCCTGTCTATCCGTATCCAACATATTTTCAATATAATAATCCAGATTTAATTTTGTCCCTGAATAACATATATTTTCTATTTCATCGATAAGCTCAGAAAAAGAAATTCCTTTAGCATCAGCAATTTCCTGAAGGTCAATTTTTCTGTCTATTTGTTGGATGATAAAAATTTTAGTTTTTGATTTATTTATAGCTGATTTTATTGTGACGTCCGATGCTGTGATTATGTCATTATCATCGACAAATTCCTGAATAAGTTCCAAAAATGGCTTGCCAAATTTGGTAATTTTACCCATTCCCACACCATTTATCTTGGACATTTCTTCCTCGTTGGTCGGGTATATTGTCGCCATTTCTTCCAATGAAGGGTCTTGAAATATTACATAAGGAGGAAGATTTTTTTTTCGAGCAACTTCCTTTCGAAGTTTTTTAAGCAAATCAAAAAGATTTTCATCATAAGATGTTGCCAATACATCAGGATCCTTATCTTCATTTTCAATAAGGGTTTCAAAATCTTTATCTTTAACCAAAACAATGGAATTCGGTTTTTTCAGAAATTCTCTTCCAAGGTCTGTGATTTTCAGTACACCAATATTGTCAAGGTCCTTTTCAAGATAATGGTGAAGCAAGGTTTGTCTAATTACAGAATTCCAGTCTTCTTCTTTTTCATCTTTTCCTATGCCAAAGCTAGGAAGCTGATTATGTTTGTAACTTTTTACGTATTGGTTTTCTACTCCCCTGATTACATCAGAAAGATGTTTTAACCCAAATCGTTCTTCTGTCTCTTTCGCGGCATTCAATACAATTGACACATATTCTTGACCCTCATATTTTTCAGGGGGGTATTTGCATACGTCACACCACATTGTTTTTCCACAATTCGATTCGTCATATATTTCTCCAAAATAGTGGAGTAACTGTTTTCTCCTGCAAACAGAAGATTCTGCATACATTGACATTTCATCCAGAAGTAACAAGGCATTTTCACGTTCAGTGACAGATTTATCCTTCTGGAATTTTTCAAGCTTTAATATGTCTTTGTATCTGTAGAATATAATGCAATTCCCTTCGAGCCCGTCCCTACCAGACCTGCCGGTTTCCTGATAATATCCTTCAAGTGATTTTGGGACATCATAATGGATTACAAATCTAACATCAGGCTTGTCGATACCCATTCCAAATGCGATGGTTGCGGTAATAACATCCACCTCTTCATTTAGAAAATCATCCTGATTTTTAACACGTACAGAAGGCTCTAGCCCAGCATGATATGGAGCTGCTTTTATATCATTAACCTTTAAGAGAGCGGCAATTTCTTCAACTTTTTTACGGCTAAGGCAATATATAATCCCTGATTTTCCTTTATGTTCTTTGATGAATCTTATAAGCTGTTTTTTTACATGAACCTTTGGTCTTACCTCATAGTAAAGATTTTTCCTGTTAAAAGATGAAAGGAACACATCAGCCTCATCCATTCCGAGGTTTTTCTTAATATCCTGTTGCACTTTTAGTGTGGCAGTAGCAGTAAGAGCTATAAGCGGCATATCCCCTATTTCATCCAGTATACTTTTAATTCTCCGATATTCCGGTCTAAAATCATGCCCCCACTCAGAGATGCAGTGCGCCTCATCAATTGCGGAAAACGATATATTAGCCTTCTTCAAAAACGCAATATTTTCTTCCTTCGTTAGAGATTCAGGAGCAACATATAGTAGTTTTAACTCTCCAGATAGCGTTTCTTTTTTGACCTTGGCCATTTCTCCCTTAGTCAAAGTTGAATTAAGGAATTTTGCTTTAACCCCAAATGCGTTTAATTGGTCAACCTGATTTTTCATCAAGGCTATTAAAGGTGATATTACTATTGCCGTACCATCTTGCATTAATGCCGGTAGTTGATAGCAAAGAGATTTTCCGGCGCCTGTAGGCATTATAACAAATGTGTTTTTGCCAGCCATAATATATTTTATGACAGCTTCTTGGTTCCCACGAAATTGTGAATACCCAAATACCTCTTTCAATTTTTCCCTTAGCTTATCCAATTTCTCTTCTACCTGATTTAAATAAGTAAACCTTTCGAATCTAAAACAAAAGGTTTACAAAAATTAACAGTTATTTCTGACTTTTAAAAAAAAAAGTACACTGAATTTAAAAATATCACCAAATTTTTTCTCTGCAGCTTCCCATTCAATATCTGTTATTAAATCACAACAAATTTTAATTAACAATGTAACTCAGAATCTGGTTGAATTCGTATTAGTAAATAGGGTCATCTAAAAAATGGCAGGGTAAAAATAAACTCTTTTTTTTGAATAATACAGCTATAATTCAATAATTTGCTTGATATTTATCAATGAAATTGACTACACTATTTTTAAGATCTAAAATTTTTATTTTATGAAAACCAACCAGGATACATTTGTTATAATTATGGCAGGCGGGGTAGGAAGTAGATTTTGGCCATATAGCAGAAAATCTCAGCCTAAGCAATTTTTGGATGTGTTAGGAGTCGGCAAGTCGCTTCTTCAGCTTACCTATCATAGATTTTTAAATCTTTGTCAAAAGGAAAATATTTACATTGTTTCTAATGAGGCTTATTATGATTTGATAAAGGAACAGTTGCCGGATTTGACTGATGAGCAAATTTTATTGGAACCAAATCGAAGAAATACGGCCCCATGTATTGCATATGCGAGTTATAAAATTGCAAGTAAATATCCTAATGCAACCACTATCGTAACTCCCGCAGATCATGCCATTTTCATGGAGGGTGAATTCACAAGAACCTGCCAGATTGCTCTTGACTTTGTAAAATCTGAAAACAAGCTTGTTACAATTGGCATAAAGCCAAGTCGGCCTGAGACGGGATATGGTTATATACAATATAAGCAGGAAACCGATGGTGAAATAAAAAAAGTTAAAACTTTTACTGAAAAACCACAGATTGAATTGGCCAAGGCGTTTTTCGATAGTGGTGATTTTGTCTGGAATGCGGGGATATTTATATGGAAAGCAAAGGATATAAATGAAGCGTTTGAAATGTTTCTACCAGAAATTTCTGAAACATTCGGCGCCATTTCTGCGCACTATTACAAAGAGGAAGAAAAAGAAAAAATTGCCTGGGCATATGCCAGAACTAAATCGATTTCCATAGATTATGGTGTCATGGAAAAAGCTGACAATGTGTATGTTGTACCAGGTGAATTTGGGTGGTCCGATCTTGGATCATGGAATTCCTTGCACGAATATCATGACAAGGATAATAATGGAAATGTAATTGATGGAAATGTGATGCTTTACAACATTAATGATTGCATCGTTCGTTCACCAAAAGAAAAACTGGTTGTTGTTCAAGGACTGGAGGGATACCTCGTCGCAGATTGTGATGATGTGTTGATGATATGTAAAAAAGATGATGAGAAAAAAATCAGAAGCATCGTGAATGATGTGAAAAGCGAAAAAGGAGAGCGGTATATTTAATTCGAAAGTGGTGGTAAGTTAGGTGATAGTTAATTGCTTAATTAGATATTTACCCTAACTTTTACCACCCTGCGACTGTTGTCTCAAACTCTCATATAGAATAATACCTGCTGAAACTGAAACATTCAACGATTCGATTTTACCAGTTACCGGTATTTTTACCAATTGGTCACATAGCTTCATATATTCCGGTGAGATTCCATCTTCTTCGGATCCAAGGATAATGGCCAATGGACCTTTGAGATCCGCTTCATAAATTAAGTGATCAGATTTTTCGGTGCAACCAACCATACGAATGCCTGAGGCTTTAAGGTCTTTTATACACTCTTTAAGATTTTCTTCCCTGCATACCGGCAAAATATTTAAGGCGCCGGCAGAGGTCTTCATGGCGTCACCACCAATCAATGCATTGCCCCTGCTTTGAATTATCATGGCATCAGCACCGACGCATTCCATTGTTCTGGCAATTGCTCCAAAATTTCGAACATCTGTAATGCGGTCAAGGATTACTAAAAATGGATCTTTACCGTTGGAATATGCGGATTCGATGATATGATCAAGTGAGCGAAATTGTATTGGAGAAATAAAACAAATTGCACCCTGATGGTTTTTTTTTGTAAGTCTGTTTAATTTTTCTAAAGGCACCTGGCTAAATGGAATTTTGAGAGATTTCATTTTAGAAATCAATTCTTTTATCAATTCATTTTGAAGTCCTTTTTGAATGAAAACCTTTTCGATTTCTTTCCCTGCATCTATGGCTTCCAGGACAGTTCTGGTGCCAAAAATAAAATTGCTTCCTTGTCTCTCCTGATTATATTTTTGCATAGTTTATTTTTTACCATCCCTCCATAACTCAACTGATTTAAACCAGTTTTTATCATAATTCTTTTTTCTTAGAAGCGTATAATGATTATTTGTAAACACATTTTTTACTTTATAAAATGAAAATCTGATATTCGGCATTGTCAAATCGCGGTTATACACCCAATCAATAATTTCTTCAGATTTATATACATCATTTGGAGGTCCGTAAATTATATAAATTATTCCCATATCACTTTTCCATCCCTCCTCAAAATTTGTAAAAAGGAAGTTGGCAGCTTCTACTCTGCCATAATATTTACGGACCGTGGATGTTGCCACTGATGGGATTTTTGTCAATTTTAACCAGTATTTTTCAAAGGCCACATTGGGGTTTGGTGCATTTCTTATTTCATCGGTTTCCGATCGTGTCGAAATATAAATTAGTGGCTCCAATACTTTATCAAATGTTTTTAACAAAGGAAAATATAGGTCCTGCACTCTTAGGCTGATCCCGTTTGCTGAGCTGCTGTCTTTTTGGAAAAAGTATAAACCCTCTTTAACAAGCTCAAAAGGATCATCTGGAAGAACAGTAAACATAGAATCAATTTTAAGTTCTTTTGCAGCACGCCGATCTTCAATGATCATCGGTGGAACGGCCTCATCAAAATATTGAGAATAATAATACACATAAACAGGGCCACTGAAATTGGTTATACTTTTCACGCGAATAGATTTTTGCGTGTTTATAAAAGTACTCAAAAATGGAGTTGTACCCTCCTCATTATAAAACAGCAATCCGTCTGTTGAAAAATTATACTCTTTTATAAAGGGAATGTCAAAGGCATAATCAATTCCGGTTTTTTTATTTGTAATTCTGAAAATTGCAATATCCGTTTTCTTATCACGAGGCAATTTGATGGACGTGAATATTTTATTCGATTTGATGGCAATGATATAGTCCCTGATATTCAGGGTGTCAGATTCGAGAATATCCAGCGTATGATAACTTTCATGGAGTTCATAAATAAAATGATAATCATCGAAATTTTTACCCTCGTTAAATGTGATTTCCAGCAATATATGTGCAGAATCACTATCAAAAAAGACATTGTGATTGACGCGTACTTCATTGGTCACATTATACCAATAGCCGATATTTTCATCAATATATATCCTTTGTCCATGAACCTTGACCATTACCAACAAAAGAATAACTGGTATTAGTTTTAATTTTAGTTTATAAATTTTCATATGCGTTGAGAGGTAATTCAAAAATCTACCTTCACTTGTCATCAGCAATTAAATTAATTTATTTTACTTTACAATGTTTTAAAGAAGAGAATAAATGTCAGTATATACAACAGAAATAGCTTCCGATATCATTTCATCAGATAATCCAATTCATCAACGTTTGTTAAAGGCCTATTATTTGAGCCAGCCGTATATTTCCGGGAATGTGCTGGAGGTTGGCTGTGGTGAGGGAAGAGGCGTCGAGCTAATAGCCCCAAAAGCAGGAAGCTTCACCGGAATAGATAAAATTCCAGAGGTGATAGAGAATTTGAAAAAGAAACATCCTGAAGGTGATTTCAGACAAATGGTTATCCCTCCTTTTGCAACATTGGAAAATGATACTTATGATGTGGTTATCAGTTTCCAGGTGATTGAGCACATTCAAGAGGATCAGGAATATTTAAAAGAAATCCATCGTGTGTTGAAACCCGGTGGGAAAGCGCTGATCACAACCCCGAATATAAAAATGTCTCTCTCCAGAAATCCATGGCATATTCGCGAATATACTGCTGATGAACTCACTTCACTCGCCAACACCATTTTCACGAAAGTGGAAATGCTGGGCATTTCAGGAAATAAAAAAGTGATGGCTTATCATGAAGAAAATAAGCAATCTGTTAATCGCATAATGCGATGGGACTGGCTCAATCTCCAGTACCGATTACCTGCGTTTTTACTGAAAATCCCATATGAGATATTGAATCGAATGAACCGGAATAAGTTAAGGTCGGGAAATGAGGGACTGGTGAGTGAAATCCATCATTCAGATTATTTACTTTCTAAAGACCCGGATACAAGTTTGGATTTGTTTGCGGTGATGGAAAAATGATGACGATTTGAAGGTGATTTGCTAAAGTAGAACGTTGATAAATTCTATATGGATTCCTAAGCGTTATAAATTTTAAGTTCTACAATATTCTTATTTCATCCAAATTGGTTTTAGAATTGGGTTGTGTGATTTCCCTATTATGTCTTTATATAATTGTGGTCTTCTTGCATTTTTGTATCGAAACCCTCCTGCAAGTGTCAATTTATCTTCCGTCAATGTCGCTGTTACAATTTCGTTTTCAAAACTCCTGGTTTCGGATAATACCTCTCCGTACGGATCGATAATCATGGAGTTTCCATTCTTTAGTTGGTCTCCATCAAAACCGATTGGGTTGCTGAAAATATAATAAATGGCATTGTCATAAGCTCTGGCTGGGAGCCATCGCATCAGCCATCCTCGTCCTTTCGGACCGTCAAATTCCATTCTTAGTGGCACGGGATCTTCATTTCTTTTGTGCCACAAATCCGAGTTTACATATCCCCTGCCCGGCATTGCTGATGGTGTGCATCCTGTGACATGAGGGGCAAAAATAATCTCTGCCCCCAAA
>SMVB01252551.1_pt1 | contig 11372 bp, 11 predicted proteins | sample 2456461 | NCBI WGS metagenome assembly SMVB01 (sample SAMN11095934, study PRJNA526329) | marine sediment metagenome | biome: Marine sediment; feature: Surficial sediment; material: Deep marine sediment; isolation source: Hadal surficial sediment | place: Pacific Ocean | collected 2014-05 | depth...
GCCTGGAACCGGGGGTTTAATTGCGTTGGATCAAGCGGAGGAGGCTATCGGTTTCATAATCGGCCGCGCCATTGCCGACGAAGGCGAGGTCCTAACCTTGTGCGTATCCCCGTCAGCGCGCCGCCAAGGCGTCGCCACCGCCTTGGTTGGCGAGTTAAAAAAATTATTGGCGCCGTGCCGCCGGATATTTCTCGAGGTGGCGATTAGCAACCAGGAAGCCCGCGATCTTTATGAAAACCTTGGGTTTCAGGAAGTTGGCCGCCAGCCGGCATATTACCACCGTGACGGGAAAACTGTTGATGCGCTGGTCCTGGCGAGTGATAATGGCCCGTGATTGGGTGCCTATTACTTAAACACACATGAAATAAGTGATTCACCGCGAGTAATGTTAAAAAACAATCTATCCGGTTGAGAATACTGACCCGATAACCTATATAAATAGGGAATTAATCGTTACGAGGCCTACCGAATGACCGATCAAAATAATTCTGCTGAATTACTCAAGCTAACCGCGGAAATTGTTGCCGCTCACGTGTCGAATAACACGTTGTCATCGGCGGAATTGCCACAGCTTATATCTCAGGTACATGCCAGCTTATCGGACACCGGAAAGTCGACAGGCAACGAGGAGCGTCCGGCGCCTGCCGTGACGGTGAAAAAATCGGTGATGCCGGATTACATTGTGTGTTTGGAAGACGGCAAGAAACTGAAAATGCTGAAGCGGCATTTGAAGACGTCCTACGACCTTACGCCCGAGCAGTATCGCGAACGGTGGGGGTTGCCGGCGGACTATCCGATGGTGGCGCCAAACTACGCCAAACGGCGCAGCGCGCTGGCGAAGGAAATTGGACTGGGTAAGCGCGGACGTTCCAGCAAATAGATTGTCCGGAATCGGATGGCGGGAAAATTTCGGCGAACAGTCGCCGATTAGCGGAAATTGAACTATATTGATGGTTGGCGTGCGTTACCCGTCCGGCTGTGAGGCTGGGTTCCGGGGTCATAAAGCATAGCTATGTGAGGGGGCATGCAGTCGCGAATCGAACGGATATGCGCCGACAAAGGCCTCAAGATGACCGACCAGCGCCGAATCATTGCGCGGGTTTTGTCGGAAAGCGCGGACCACCCGGATGTCGATAAGGTCTACCAGCGGGCCGTTGCGCTCGATTCGCGGATATCGATTGCCACCGTGTACCGGACCGTCCGCTTGTTCGAAGAAGCCAATATTCTGGAAAAACATGATTTTGGCGATGGCCGCGCACGGTACGAGGAAACCACAACCGATCACCACGACCACCTGATCAACATCAAAACCGGCGAGGTCATTGAGTTCTTTAACAGCGATATTGAGGCCTTGAAGGAAAAAATAGCTCGGGAGCTCGGCTACGAATTAGTCGGCCACCGGCTGGAACTATATGCGGTGCCCTCCACGGCCGATGACCCGGCCGATGCCCCGGCGGCCTCGAATTCTCCCGTATGAGTGTTGTCTAACGCCATGGCAGTTATGCATGTTCCCTCGTTGCCGGAGGCAACGGAGCTTGAGGTGGCGTTTCGCGCCCTGAAAACGGGCAAGTTCACTATACGCCTGGCGAAAAACGACGCCGATATCGACGCCGCGCAAGCCCTCCGTTACCGCGTGTTTTACGAAGAAATGGCGGCCAAGCCGTCGGCCGAAACGGCGCGCCTAAAACGAGACTGCGACCCTTTCGACGAAGTTTGCGACCATATTTTGGTGATCGACGATTCCATTAGTGGCGGTGACGGCGCCGACGCGGTGGTTGCCACTTACCGGCTTCTCCGCGGTTCTGTCGCCGCAACGTTCGGCCGTTTCTACACGTCGGGTGAATACGACATTACGAACCTATCGGGTTTGCCGGGCGAAAAGCTCGAACTCGGGCGCTCATGCGTCGATGTCCGGAGTCGGGACCGCCCGACCATGAATTTGCTGTGGCGCGGCATCGCCACTTATGTATTTCACCACGACATCTCCCTGATGTTCGGCTGTGCAAGCCTTCATGGCACGGATCCGGGCGCGTTAGCGCTGCCGCTGAGTTATCTCTATCATCATCACTTGGCGCCGACGGCGTTTCGCACCAAAGCGCTGCCGGACCTCTACGTAGATATGAATTTATTGCCGCCCGATGAGGTCGATGCCAAAAAAGCGCTGGCGGTCTTGCCGCCGTTGGTAAAGGGCTATTTACGTCTGGGTGGGTTTGTCGGAGACGGGGCGGTGATCGATGAACAGTTCAACACGACGGATGTATGCGTCCTGGTGAAGACCGATCTGGTGACCGAAAAATACTATCGGCACTATCGCCGGACCACTTCCACCGTGGGTTCGTCGCCTGTGGTTGAACCGGGCTGAGGCACGGCATGGCACAAACATTAGCGCCAACGGCGAGTGGCTCCCAGATCACGGCTTTTTTTCGGGGCTTTTTGTTCGTGTCACTGACACTAGTGCTCATTCCGGTGCAGGCGGGGGCGCTGTTGCTGCGCCTGCCGCTCTCTAAGCGCCTGCCGATGTGGTACCACCGGGTGTCGTGCCGGGTTCTCGGCATCCGGCTCGAAGTTTTTGGCCGCCGGTCACGTGCGCGCCCAACTTTGTTCGTGGCCAACCATACTTCTTATTTGGATATCGCGGTCTACGGCGCGTTGATACCGGGTTCGTTCGTGGCCAAGTCCGAGGTGGCGAAGTGGCCGCTGTTCGGGCTGCTGGCGAAACTGCAAAACTCGGTGTTTGTCGATCGCCGGGTGCGTACGTCCCATGTTCAGGCCAGCGATATCAGCCGCCGGCTTGACGCCCGCGACAGCATGATCTTGTTTCCCGAAGGTACCAGTAACGACGGCAACAGGGTGCTGCCGTTTAAAAGCGCGTTATTCGCGGTTGCGGAAATCAAACCGCGCGGCGATCCGTTGGTTGTCCAGCCGGTGTCGCTGACCTATTCGCGCCTCGACGGCGTCCCGATCGGACGCCACTTGCGCCCCTTCTTCGCATGGTACGGCGATATGGAGCTGCTCCCCCACGCGCGCCAGTTCATTGGCCTGGGCCGGGTGACGGTGACGGTCAGTTTCCACGATCCCGTCACCATCGAAGAGTTCGGCTCGCGCAAGGAATTGGCGGCATATTGTTACGACACCATCTCTCGCGGGCACGCCGATGCCTTGGCGGGGCGGCTGCAGCCGCAAGTTGGCGCGGCGGGGCGCTGGGATTGGATCCGCTGGCGCCGCCGTCCGCACCTGCGCGACTTGCGCGGCCGCCGCCGGGCCCCCGGCATCAAGGTGCGGCCCCGGCTGCGCCGCCGCCGTCTTGACTCCGGCCGGGCGAAGGCTTAGGTCTGAATTTGATATGAATTACAGGCCCTTGGCTGCGAACTTGGAAAAAAACTCACCTCGGTTTTGCGACCTGACTTGGCGATCGGCATAACGCGCGTGGCCAAGAAACTCTTCATCAAGACATATGGCTGCCAGATGAATGTCTATGACTCCGCCCGCATGGCGGATGTCCTGGCACCCCTGGGTTATGTGCCGAGCGCGGTGCCCGATGACGCCGATATGGTCATTTTGAACACTTGCCATATCCGTGAGAAGGCCAGTGAGAAGGTGTACTCCGAGCTCGGTCGGCTGCGGCTTCTGAAGGAAAGCCGCACAGCTTCGGGCGACGGTATGGTGATCGCCGTCGCTGGCTGTGTCGCCCAGGCCGAGGGCGAAGAAATCCTCCGGCGGGCACCCTATGTGGACATTGTTCTCGGTCCGCAGACGTACCACCGCCTACCGGAGATGGTCGCCCGCGCCACCCGCGCTGCCGACGGCTCCAACGGGCACGGCGATAATGGTGGCGGCAGGGGGGTGCTCGATACAGAGTTTCCGGTATCGACTAAGTTCGACCATCTGCCTGGCGAAAGCGCGCCGCAAGGCATCTCGGCGTTTTTGTCGGTGCAGGAAGGTTGCGACAAGTTCTGCACCTTCTGCGTCGTCCCCTACACGCGCGGCGCCGAATTCTCGCGCCCGGTTACCCAGGTTTTGGCGGAGGCCGAACGCCTGGTGGATCAAGGCACGCGCGAAATCACCCTGCTTGGCCAAAACGTCAACGCCTATCACGGTTTGGACGAAGGCGGGCACGAAACCGGCCTGGGGTACCTGATTCGTCGATTGTCGGAGATCGAGGGCCTGGCCCGCATCCGCTACACCACGAGCCATCCTCGCGATATGCAAGCGGAATTGATTGCCGCCCATGGCGAGGTGGACAAATTGATGCCGTACCTGCACTTGCCGGTACAGTCGGGCAGTGACCGGGTGCTGGCGGCCATGAACCGCCGTCACACGGTGGCTGCCTACATCGATACGATTGCAGCCTTGCGGCGGGCACGGCCCGGGATTGCCTTAAGCTCCGACTTTATCGTTGGCTTTCCGGGCGAGACCGATGCCGATTTCGAGGCGACGCTGGCGCTGGTTCGTGAGGTCGAGTTCGCCCAGGCCTATTCGTTCAAATACAGCGTTCGGCCCGGAACGCCTGCCGGCACCCTGGAAGACCAGGTTCCCGAGCCCGTTAAAGAGGCCCGGTTGGCGATATTGCAGGAAGTTCTACAGGCGCAACAGAAAGCCTTTAACGCCGCCGCCATCGGGCAAACGGTGCTGGTAATGTTTGAGCGCGCGGGGCGGCACGCCGACCAGTTGATTGGCCGCAGCCCTTATAATCAAGCGGTACACGTTGTCGCTCCGGGGGTCGATTTGGGCACCCTCGCCAACGTTAGAATTGCTTCATGTTTGACCCATAGTTTAGGCGGCGTGCTTGCTGAAAGCGCCGGGTCTGCTTTCGGCGGGTCCGCGGCAGAAGTAGCAGAAAGGGCGGGCGCTTGAGTTCTTCCGAGGCGGTTAGCGTAACGCCAGATCAAATTCAGTTCGACGACAACACGTTGTTGCCGGCTTTGTTTGGCCACCATGACGAGTATCTGTTGCAAATTGAGCAGTTGCTCGATGTGAAATTGCGTTACCGCGGCAACCATTTGGAAATATCGGGGGCGGCAACGTCGCGTGAAATCGCCGACCGCGCGATCAGCTCGCTATACAAACGTTTGAAAAACGATCTTGAAGTGACGCCCGGCGACGTACAGGCAGCCGTTCGCATGGCCGCCGGCGACGAGGGCACAGGCGAAGACCTGGCGCTGCACACGCGCAAGCGCACCGTTACACCGCGCTCGCCAATGCAGGCCGAATATGTGCGCGCGCTCGAGCAGTCGGACCTGGTTTTCGGTCTGGGGCCGGCCGGTACCGGTAAGACATACCTGGCGGTGGCGGTGGCGGTGACCCATTTGCTGCAAGGTAAGGTCGACCGAATCATATTATCGCGACCCGCTGTCGAGGCCGGCGAACGCCTCGGCTACCTGCCCGGCGATCTGCAGGATAAAATCGATCCCTATCTTCGCCCGCTCTACGACGCGCTGCACGACATGTTGCCGGGCGACCAGGTCGCCCGCCGACTGGCCAATGGCCAAATCGAAGTCGCCCCCTTGGCGTTCATGCGCGGCCGCACCTTGAATCACGCATTTGCGATACTCGACGAGGCGCAAAACACATCGGCTATGCAGATGAAGATGTTTTTAACGCGCCTCGGCGAAGGGTCGCGTATGGCGATCACCGGCGACATGACCCAGATCGACCTGCCCTCGGGCACGCGCTCGGGCCTGGGCGATGCGCTGGATGTGCTCGACGGCGTCGCCGGCGTCAGTACGGTAAATTTCACCCATGCCGATGTCGTGCGTCATTCATTGGTGACGCGCATTGTGCGCGCCTACGAAGCGCGCGACCTCCGGAATAAGGCAAACGATACAAACCGGTGACACAACCGACCGCCCGCTTGAACGATACGATCACAGTCGAGGTTACCGCCGACGGCTGGCGTACGGATATGGCCGGCCCGGCGACGCCACAATCGATTGTGGTAGCGGCTGCCGAGGCGGCACTGGCGAGCGCCGGGCCGTCGAGCCCGGTCGAGATCGGAGTGCGGCTTACCAGTGACGCCGAAATGCGCGATCTCAACCGCGAATACCGTGGGCTCGACACAGCGACCAATGTGTTATCGTTCGCGCTGACGGCAGATGACGCCGTCTCCGCACCTGGCTTTTCTCAGCCGGATAACGCGCCAATGTTGTTGGGGGACATTGTGGCAGCGTATGAAACTTGCGCTTGCGAAGCCGAGGAGCAGGCGAAATCATTGACCGATCATCTGCACCACATGGTGGTGCACGGTGTCCTGCACCTGCTTGGTTACGATCACGAAGCCGCGGACGAAGCGGCGCACATGGAGGCGCTGGAGCGCGATATTCTGGCACGCCTGGGCGTGCCAGATCCCTACGCCCGCGCCGCCGCGTAGCACGGGGCATAAATAAAGATGGCAGACCTTCCCCACACCGGAAAAATGGGTGGCCGCAGCGACAAGCGGGGTGACGGCTCGGCGTTGAAATCCCTCGGCGGTTGGCTGCGGTCGCTTATTTCTGGCCGCAATGGCGAGGGTTCGGTGCTCGAAGTCATTGAGGAGTTGATCGAGGAAGTCGATGACGACGCGATGGAGATTGGCGCCGATCAGGGCGCTCTGATCGTCAATATTCTAAAGCTGCACGAGCTTACCGCTGAAGATGTCATGGTGCCGCGCGCAGACATCGTCGCCGCCGATATCGACAGCGACATCGACGAGCTGGTCGACATTATGGCGCGGGATGCCCACTCGCGCCTGCCGGTATATAGCAAACAGCTCGATAACGTGGTCGGCTTCGTTCACATTAAAGATGTGCTGGTTGCGGTGCGCGGCACCTCCCCCGTAGCGGTGAAAGACATTGTGCGCGATATCCTGTTCGCCGCGCCGTCGATACATGTCCTCGATCTGCTGCTCGAAATGCGCGCCCGCCGCACCCATATGTCGATTGTCGTCGACGAGTTTGGCGGCGTGGATGGCCTGGTGACGATCGAGGATTTGGTCGAGGAGATTGTTGGTGAAATCGAAGATGAACACGATACCGAAGGACCGAGCATTGTCCGGCGACCCGATGGCAGCATTCTTGCCGATGCCCGGACCGAGATAGAAGAGTTGGAAAAGATGGTCGGAAAGTTTGCTACCGACGAAGAGCGTGAAGAAATCGATACTCTCGGGGGTATCATTTTCAATCTGATCGACCGCGTGCCGCGGCGCCACGAAGTCATCGCCCATCCCTCGGGATTGGAATTCGAAATCGTCGATGCGGATCCGCGCCGCGTCAAAAGAGTGTGCGTGCGCGATACGCGGCCGGTCGATGACGACTGACGAATTGTTTACCGGTGCAGCCGGTCATACACGTTAATGATCGGCCACGATGTTTGCCCGCCTCTATAACCTCACCGTAGGCCTGAGCCGCCAGCGCCGAATTGCATTGACGCTCTTGCTGGGTGCAATGTCGGCTTTGGCATTACCGCCCTGGCACTATGTGCCGCTGATTATTCCAGCGTTCACCGGGCTGTTGTGGCTGCTCGACGCAGCAGGGCGCTCGCCGCGGCCGCTGCGCTCCGCCGCCATGACCGCCTGGTTGTTTGGGGTGGGGCACTTTCTGGTGGGTGTCCATTGGATCGCCGAACCATTCCTGGTGGATGCCGCGCGCCATGGCTGGCTCATACCTTTTGCCCTGGCCGGCATGGCTGGCGGGCTGGCGTTGTTTCCGGCCGCCACCGGGCTGATCACCATCGCGCTGGCTCGGCGTTTCGCATTGACGGGAATAGCACGGGTGCTTACATTCGCCGCCTTGTGGGTGGTTTTCGAATGGTTGCGCAGCTGGTTGTTCACTGGTTTTCCGTGGAACCTCACCGGTTATGTATGGTCGGCGACACCCGAAATAATGCAGGCGGCGGCCTATGCCGGTATTTTCGGGCTCAGCCTGATGACGGTCGTGGCGGCGGCGGCGCCGGCGGCGCTGGCGAGCACCGGCGGACGCGCCTGGGCCGCGGTGGCCTTGTTTACAATTGCTCTCCCGGCTGCGGTTTGGTCGGGCGGCGCGATGCGCTTAGCCGCCGCGCCCGCCTACGGTCCCGGCGACACCGCGTCGATGCTGCCGGGGGTGTGGTTACGGATCGTCCAGGCGAACATCCCCCAGCGGGAGAAGTGGAAGGCGGAATTACGGGCAGGTCATTTACAACGGCAAATCGCGTTGAGTCGGCAACCGCCGTCCAATGCGTCACTCGGCCCGCCTACCCATGTCATTTGGCCGGAAACCGCAGTACCCTTCTTTTTGTCCACCGATGACGCCGTGCGCCGGCTTGCCGCGCTTGCGGCGCCGCCCGGGGGCGCGCTGATTACCGGTGCGCCGCGGCGCAGCGGCGCGCCCGGCGATGGCCGTTTTTGGAATGCGGCGCATGTGATTACCAGCGATGGCCGAATTGTCGCGACTTATGACAAGACCCATCTAGTACCGTTCGGCGAGTATGTGCCTCTGCGCGGCATTCTGCCCCTCGACAAACTGGTGCCCGGCCAGGGCGATTTTTCGGCGGGAGTGGGGCGTCGAACACTCGACGTACCGGGGTTGCCGCCGGTCAGCCCGCTTATTTGCTATGAGGCTATTTTCCCCGGCACCGTGGTGCGCCGGGACGCGCGGCCCGGCTGGTTGTTGAACCTCACCAACGACGCCTGGTTCGGTACGTTCGCCGGTCCGCAACAACATTTTGCCATCGTCGCAACCCGCGCGATCGAAGAAGGTCTGCCGTTGGTGCGCGCCGCCAACACCGGCATTTCCGCCGTCATCGATCCCTATGGCCGTCCGCTGGCTATGCTCGGCCTTGGCGTCGAAGGTGTCATAGATTCCGGCCTGCCGCGGGCGTTGCCCACTCTGACGCCCTATGCCCACTGGGGTAATGCGCTTCCCGCCGGGTTGGTTGGGATCGTCATGCTGCTGGTCGTTGCCCTGCGGGTAGGTGGGCGACGTCCCACGCAATAAAACGCGAAATTTCTTGACAGGTTGGCCGCTGTGTCTGCAAAACCAGCCTGCATCATTAGCCGCCGCGCAGAACAAATTGGTGGCCCGCCCGGGCTGAAACATCGATGCTTCGATGGCTACTGCAACGATAAGCGCTAAGCGCTAGCCATTTCAAACAGGAGAATCGGACGTGTCCAGCAGCTCTTATTTATTCACCAGCGAATCGGTTTCGGAAGGCCATCCGGATAAGGTGTGCGACCGCATCTCGGATGCGATTGTCGATGCCTTTCTGACCGCCGACCCCCATAGCCGTGTTGCGGTGGAGACCCTCACGACGACCAACCGCGTTGTCATGGCGGGTGAGGTGCGCGGCCCTAAATCAGTGGATGCTGTGCAGATGGAAGCCATCGCCCGCGCCGCGGTGCGCGATATTGGCTACGAACAAGACGGCTTTCACTGGGAAAAAATGGCGGTCGATTGTTACGTTCATTCCCAATCGGCCGATATCGCGATGGGCGTGGATGCCGCTGGAAACAAGGATGAAGGCGCCGGCGATCAGGGGCTGATGTTCGGTTATGCCTGCCGCGAAACCGAGGTGCTCATGCCGGCCCCAATCTACTATGCGCACGAAATTCTCAAGTCGCTCGCCGAGGCGCGCCACTCGGGTTCGGAACCGGGTCTCGGACCGGATTCGAAAAGTCAGGTCACCCTGCGCTATGAAAACGGCGTACCGGTCGGCGCGGCGTCGGTCGTTGTCTCGCACCAGCACGCCGAGGAACTGCAGCAGGACGACGTGCGCGAAATCGTGCGCCCGCATGTATTGAACGTATTGCCCGACGGCTGGATGTGCGACGAGGATGAATTTTATGTCAATCCAACCGGCCGTTTCGTCGTTGGTGGTCCGGACGGGGACGCCGGATTGACCGGCCGCAAGATCATTGTCGATACCTATGGCGGCGCGGCGCCCCATGGCGGCGGCGCGTTCTCCGGCAAGGACCCGACCAAGGTCGATCGGTCGGCCGCATACGCCACCCGCTACTTGGCCAAAAATGTCGTGGCGGCCGGACTCGCCGACCGCTGCTCAATCCAGGTCGCCTACGCGATCGGCGTGTCCCACCCGCTTTCGGTCTATGTCGATACGTATGGTACGGCCAAGGTCGACGAAGGAAAGATCGCGGACGCGTTACGCGACGTTATGGACCTCAGCCCGCGTGGCATCCGCGAGCACCTTGGGCTCAGCCGGCCGATCTATGCGCGGACAGCCGCCTACGGGCATTTTGGCCGTGAACCGGAAGCCGATGGCGGATTTTCCTGGGAAAAGACCGATCTGGCGGACGCCTTGCGCAGCGCGTTCTGAGCGCGTGCTGCCGGCGTATTAACCCATGGGCGCGCAAGTGCCATCAGCCGATCCCCGTTTTCACGGCCGCCGCCGAGGCCGCCGTTTGCGCGCGCACCGGGAAGAATTGGTCGATACTCTGCTGCCAACGCTCGAACTATCGTTACCGGCGGATGGCGGCACGCTCGACCCGATGGCGCCGTTCACCCCGCCGGCGCGCGAGGTTTGGCTCGAGATCGGTTTCGGCAACGGCGAGCATTTGGTGTGGCAGGCCCGGCAGCATCCCGGCATAGGGTTCATCGGCGCCGAGCCTTTCCTCAACGGTGTTGCCCGGCTGCTTTCCCACATCGCCGAAAGCGGTATTGAAAATATACGTGTCATTCCCGATGATGTGCGTCCGTTCCTGCCGCGATTGCCCGCCGCCTCGCTGGGCCGGGTCTTCATCTTGTTCCCCGACCCCTGGCCGAAAGCGCGCCACCACAAGCGGCGGCTGGTCAACGAGGAGACCCTGGACCGCCTAGCCGAAGTCATGGCCGATGGCGCGGAATTGAGGTTGGCTACCGACGATGCCGACTATTTGGCGTGGATGCTGCGCATCGGCTTAGCTCATCCGGCATTCGAATGGATGGCCCGGCGGCCCGGCGATTGGCTCCGCCGGCCCGGCGACTGGCCCCCCACACGTTATGAGAAAAAGAACCGAAGCGGTGGCAAAGGCCCGGTTTTTCTGCTATTTCGGCGGCGGATGCGGGGTTAAGCAAATTTTGTCTGTGAGCTTGCGTTTTTAGCGGTCTGGCCTATATTTAGGCCAACAAATCCCGGGAGCTTGGGAACAGGCGAACAAGGGGTGGCCCGGAAAGAACCGGCGCCGCCTTTTTTGTTGCATTTTTTTCCGCCGCCCCCTCCGCGTCTGCCTTGGGGCGGTTGATGGCGAACGTAGACGAGATAACGATCTCATGAGCCTTGTCAGCGATACCGTACAGACCGAGACCGTTCTGGCGTTGATCGAGCCATCCTTGACCGACCTCGGTTACGAGATGGTGCGGATTCGTCTTCAGGGCGACAGCCGGCCGGTCCTGCAGATAATGATCGACCGCACCGATGGCGCCGAC
>SMVB01432627.1_pt1 | contig 11372 bp, 6 predicted proteins | sample 2456461 | NCBI WGS metagenome assembly SMVB01 (sample SAMN11095934, study PRJNA526329) | marine sediment metagenome | biome: Marine sediment; feature: Surficial sediment; material: Deep marine sediment; isolation source: Hadal surficial sediment | place: Pacific Ocean | collected 2014-05 | depth 0-1...
AATGAATCCACCATCGCAATTTTGCTAACATCACCAATATTTTGCGAAAACCCGACCTCAGGCCGATTTCCTACAATTCCTGTACTATCAAAATTTCCAGCCAGCATTTGCTTGAACGTTCCAATGAACACGTCTTTCCTTTCTACTTCCTCTTCGAGTGAATCAAGTTTTACAGTAAGTTCATAAAGATGTTTTCTGTTCTCAATCTGATCGTGTCGGGGATCAAACCACTGAGCAAGTAATGACTTTGTTAAAAAAAGAGAAATTGTAAGAAAAAGCATAATCAAAAAGAAAACCAGCAAAATCATTTTTGCGTAAGTAAAACTTACAGAGGATTTCTCTGCAAAATTTTCCTCATTTCTTATGATTAATAAATATCTCTCGGAAAGCCAGTTGGAGAATGTTTTTTTGATCTTCAACCTTAAATCTGATTTTTTTGAGCGAAACAAAAATAGCGAAGAATACCGTTTATTGTATTAATTATGATAATTTTTGCGTTATCAATAACGACAACCAACGATTTTCATTTGCCGTTTGACGTACTCTCGACTTTTATATATCGCAGTAGGATTTGCTTTGTTTTTAACAGGCTGCTCATCTCAGAAATCAAACATGATGGCTGTATCCTATCATAACACCACAGCGCATTATAACGCTTATTTTATAGCGAATCAGAAGATAATGGAGATTGAACGTTCTATCGAAGAAGCCGAAGATCACGATTATGATCAGGTCTTAAACGTACTCCAACCTCTCGATTCAATGATTTCGGTGACCTATGCAGATCAAATTGAGATAGTCCTAAAAAAATCTTCATTGATTGTACAGAATCATCCAAACAGTAAGTGGGTAGATGATGGATATAATCTCGTTGGACTAGCCAGGTTATATGGATATGAATATACACACGCAATAGAGACGTTTAAATGGGTTAATACCAACAGCAAAAATGATGATACCCGACACACGGCTTTGATAAATCTTATGAGGACGTTCATTGAATATGAGGAAATGAATAATGCGATTGCTGTTTCTGACTATCTGCAAAAGGAGAAACTGAATCGTGACAACTTAAAGAAGTTGAATATGATGAGGGCATGGTACTATCAAAATATTAAGGATTATAACAATATGGTGAAATACCTGGTCCAATCAACAGACAATCTAAAAACCAAGGACAATAAAGCAAAAGTCTATTTTATTATTGGTCAGTTGTATCAGGAGCAAGGATTCGAGTCGGAAGCATTTAGTAATTATAAGAAATGCCTGGGAAGCAATCCGGAGTATGAGCTTTCATTCTATGCCCGCTTAAGTATGGCCAGGGTTTCCAATCTTGAAAATACCAGAGACATTAAAAATATTCGAAAAGACTTTAAAAAACTTGTTAAAGACGCTAAAAACAAAGAATTCGTTGACAGAATTTATTATGAATGGGGAAGCTTCGAATTGCGTCAAGGCAACCTGGAAGAAGGCATTGAAATGTTTAATTTATCTGTTCAGTCCGGATTAAATAATCCCAGACAAAAAGGAAGGTCCTACCTGATGCTTGGCCAGATCTATTACGATTCGTTACGGAATTATTCCATGGCCAAATCATACTACGATTCGACAATTCAAGTACTTCCATCTGATTTTGATGGATATGAGGACATCAAGTCAAGACAAGAAGTGTTGGATGATTTTATTACTCAATTGAATACAATTTCGCTTCAGGATAGTTTACTTGCACTGTCAAAACTTGATTCTTCAGCTATTTCGGATGTAATAAATTTACAGATTGAAAATGAGGTACTTCTTGCAAAGAAGGAGGAAGAAAAAAAGAATAGAAAATCAAATGTATCAAATACCGGTACAAATTCTATTTTTGAAACTACAGGTATTGGCGAAGGTGCAGGATCATGGTATTTTAGTAATCCGGCCTCACTTGCAATAGGACAGAGTGAATTTCTACGTTCCTGGGGAAATCGACCTCTGGAGGATCACTGGCGTCGTTCAGTTAAGACAAATCAAAATATTGATTCACCTCAGGATGATAATCCCGATGTAAATAATGAAGAAGAGATTAATACGGAAGAAGAAGTTCCAGTTGCTGATAACACAGAGGCAAGATTTGCATCATTGTACAAGACCATTCCATTTACTACAGAAGCAAGACAAGAAGTGCATGCAAAAATCGAAGACGCAATGTTCAGGTTGGGCAACATCTATTATTTCGATTTAAAAGAAGAGGATAATGCTACCACGACTTTTGAAGATTTTTTGTCCAGATATGATCCATCAGAGTACTCTCCAGAAGTTTTATATCAATTGTATCTACTGTATTCCGACAAAGATCCTGCAAAAGCGGAATTATTAAAGTCTAGATTACTCAATGAATATCCTGAATCATCGTTTTCCAAGGAGCTGATAAATCCAGATTACCAAAAAGAGAGTCTTCTGGCAAACGAAATCCTTGTACAGGAATATCAGAAAGCTTACAGACTTTTTGAACGTGGAGAATATAATGCTGCTGACTCAACAGCGCAACTTGCGATTTCAACTTATCCTGATGGAGAATTTGTGCCAAGACTTGAATTGCTTCAAATATTAATTATTGGAAAAACTCAGGACTTGTTCCGATATCAATTTCAACTGGGAGAATTTATCGAAAAATATCCGGAAGAAGAGATTACAGATTATGCTACGAAGCTGTTGGATGCATCTGAAAAGTATAAAGAAGGCCTGATAAAACTCAAGGATGCACAATTTATAGTTGAAGAGAAGGAGGAACATTACTTTCTAGTAATTTATGAGCAGGCTCAACCATTATCAGAACAGCTTATTACTCAAATCGAAGAATTTAACAAAAACCAATTCGCCAGTAGCAACTTAAAAACCGGAACGCTCAAACTGGACCAGACAAATGCCATCATCCTGGTTGACAAGTTTAATGATCAAAAATCGGCACTTTATTACTTTGATTTGTGGCAGGCAAACAACAGCCTTGATGCTGACAGTCCAAACCTAAAATTTGATACTTTTGTAATATCAAAGAATAATTTCCAAATATTGTATAAAACCAAGGAGTTAGATACGTACAGATCATTTTATTCATTGCACTATTAAACATGGAACACTTAAAGGAAAAAAAGAAATTATCAAGAAAAACCCTGGCAATAGTATGGGTTGTTATGACATTTCTATTCTTGAGCGGCCCTCTTTACATATATAGTGTAAGCATTGATTTATGGGGTCTTTACGGAGGTATGCCGAGTATTAAACAACTCGAAAACCCTGAAAACGACCTTTCCTCTGAAATGTATTTCGCTGATGGAGCCCTTATGGGTCGATATTTTCGTTACAATAGAAGCCCGGTCACATTTGACCAATTATCAAATGAATTAGTAACTACCCTGATTGCCTCGGAAGACCATAGGTACTATAACCACTCAGGTCTTGACCTTATCGCATATCTGCGTGTTATTAAGGGGTTGGTTACATTTAACTATGCCGGAGGAGGTAGTACGATTACACAACAACTCGGGAAAAATTTATACAATACAATGGGAGGCGAAATGGAAGGTTCGGTCTCCCAATTTAGCAGGAAACTGGGAACGGCTGGATTTTATATCCGAAGGATCATCGCTAAAACCAAGGAATGGATTATCTCTGTAAAGTTGGAAGAGACTTTTACAAAAAAAGAGATTATCTCCCTCTATCTCAACACCGTAGAATACAGCAGCAATGCATATGGTATTAAAGCAGCAGCGGAAACCTATTTTGGGACGAGCACAGATAGCCTCAATTATCAGGAATCAGCGGTTCTGGTAGGTCTTTTACAAGCTCATATTTATAATCCAGTCTACTACTACGATGATTCCATGTTAAAGCGAAATGAGGTTTTGGGTAAAGTCTATAGACAAGGCTATCTCACTGAAAGTGAATTTGATTCTCTAATTTCCCTGCCTATTGATCTAAGTAAATATAAGGTAGGTAATCAGCATTCAGGATTGGCGACTTACTTCAGATCAGTTGTGTTGTGGGATCTGCTGCGAATATGTAAAGAAAATGATCTTGATTTATACGAAGGAGGACTTCGTATTTATACAACGATCGATGAAACCCTTCAAAGCTATGCCGAAGAATCTGTTAGCTGGTGGATGGATTCATTACAAACTGTGTTCCTTGAAGAATGGGACGGACAAAATCCCTGGGTGGACGAAAATAACAAAGAAATCAAAGGGTTTATAGAGCACGTGGCTAAGAGAACAGAACATTATAGGAAATTGGAGAGAAAATTCGGGGTAGGACATGATAGCATATCTGTGATCATGAATATCCCGAAAGAAATGAAAGTATTCTCCTGGGATGGAGAAATTGACACCGTTTTTACCCCAATGGATTCTATCCGGTACTATAAAAAGTTTTTGCATGCGGGCTTTATGGTCATGGATCCGCACAATGGACATATCCTCGCCTGGGTTGGAGGTATTAATCACAAATATTTTGAGTTTGATCATGTGAGACAAGGTAAAAATCAGCCTGGATCAACTTTTAAACCTATCGTATATGCAACAGCCATAGAAAACGGGTATCATCCATGTTTTACTTTGGAAGATGTGCGGAAAACGTTCAAAACAAACAGCGACCCACCTACATGGACACCAAGGAATGCAAGTGGAAAATACTCAGGTAAGAAGGTGACCATTCGGATGGCGATGGCTCAGTCGTTAAATTCAATTACTGCGCAGGTAATGAATGAAGTAGGTCCTGGAAACGTGGTTCGAAAAGCAAGGATGCTGGGAATTGAAAGCCCTTTAGCTCCGGTTTTATCATTGGCCTTGGGCGTGAGTGATGTTTCAGTTTATGAGATGGTTGGAGCGTATGGTGCATTTGCAAATAGAGGTACCTATACCAAACCATTTTACATAACAAGAATTGAGGATAAATATGGGAACATCATTCAAAATTTTGTTCCTGAGAGGAAAGAAGCCCTTAGCGAGGAAGATGCTGCAATTATGCTGTACATGTTACGTGGAACAGTTGAGGAGCAGGGAGGTACAGCTGTGAGCCTTGGGTGGCGATGGGGTTTGACTGACCAAAACAATCAAATTGGAGCAAAAACAGGAACAACTCAAAGGTACTCTGATGGTTGGTTCATGGGAGTCACAAAAGACCTGGTGGCTGGCGTTTGGGTTGGTGGAGATGACAGAGCAATACATTTTCCAAGTATTGTCTGGGGCCAGGGTGCACGCATGGCATTACCAATCTATGGTGATTTTATGAATAAAGTATATGCTGATACCACACTGGGCTATACCAAAGGCCCATTTCCGGAACCCCGTAGGCCGATTTCAATTCAGTTGGATTGTTCGCAATATGGCCTTGTTGATAAAATTGATTCACTGACACTAAGAAAACTTGATTCTCTACAGCAAATTGATGAATCAGACATTTTTTAATATTGTCAGATGGAAGACAAGGTAAGTGGCCTGAATGTGGTTCCAGATAAACCTGGTATTTACAAATTCTTCAGTGGTGATAACAGTCTTATATACGTAGGAAAGGCTAAAAATCTTAGAAAAAGAGTAAGTAGCTATTTCGTAAACAAAGCCGGCCACAACCGAAAAACGCAAATTTTAATAAGTGAAATAAGAAAAGTAGAATACACGATTTCTGAAAGTGAATTTGATGCATTCCTTTTAGAAAATAACCTAATTAAGGAAAACCAACCAAAGTACAACATCCTATTGAAGGACGATAAATCATTCCCTTTCATATGCATAACTAAGGAGCGATTTCCAAGAATATTTTCCACACGAAGAGTAATCAAGTCACAAGGCAGGTATTATGGCCCTTACACAAGTGTTGTTGCCATGAATAACGTCTTGGATTTAATTAGAAAAATATACACAATTCGAACCTGCAGGTACAACCTTAGTGAAGGAAACATTGCGAAAAAGAAATACAAGGTGTGCCTTGAGTATCACATCGGAAACTGCCTGGGACCGTGTGAAGACCTCCAGGAAGAAACGGATTATAATAAAGACATAAAACAAGCCGAACATATTTTGAAAGGAAATTTGCGTGAAGTAAAAGCAATTTTCAAGAAAGAAATGGTGGAAGCTGCAGAAAAGTTGGAGTTCGAGCTTGCTCAAAAATCAAAAAATAAAATTGATCAGCTTGACAAGTTTAAAAGCAAATCAATAGTTGTAAACCCGAGCCTTACGAATATCCACATATGTACGATATCAAGTGACGAAAAGGAGGCTTTCTTAAATTATTTGTACGTCAAAAATGGATCAATTACGTTTACTAAAACGACACGTGTAAAGAAAAAACTAGGTGAATCAGATGAGGAGCTTATCAAGCATTTAATATATGATGTAGGATCAATCAATAAAATCAAATCTTTGGAGCTTCTCAGTAATATTGATCTTCATGAGTTTCCAGAAGAATTCAACGTCAACAGACCTCAAATTGGTGATAAAAGAAAATTGGTAGAAATGTCGTTACGTAACGCGCTGGAGTTTAAAAAAGAACACCTTGCCCTGAGGTCAAACTTGAAAGGTTCAGCGAAAGAAACTCTTATCATGTTACAGCAGGATCTGAATCTAAAGAACGTTCCACTTCATATTGAATGTTTTGACAATTCCAATCTTCAGGGTACAAATCCTGTAGCTTCTATGGTTTGTTTCAAGAATGGCGTTCCTGCAAAAAGAGAATACAGACACTACAATATAAAAACGGTTGTGGGGCCTGATGATTTCGCATCTATGCGTGAAATAGTTACACGCAGATATCAACGTCTGATGGATGAAGATTCAGCTCTGCCCGACTTGATAATCATTGATGGAGGCAAAGGGCAGTTGAGTGCGGCAAGTGATGCTCTTGTTGAATTAGGGCTGTACGGAAAAATCCCGATTATTGGAATAGCAAAGCGACTTGAGGAAATATACTTTCCTCAGGATACGTTACCTGTACATATTCAAAAAAAATCACCTTCATTAAAATTAATACAAAGAGCACGGGATGAAGCTCACAGGTTTGCAATTACCTTTCACCGCCAGAAAAGAAGCAAAGGAGCTATTTCAACCCAATTAGAATCAATTAACGGTGTGGGGAGTAAATCAGCAACCAAGTTGCTTAGAAAATTCAAATCCGTAAAAAAGCTAAAGCTTGCTTCTCAGCAAGAAATTGCTCTGGTTGTCGGTGAATCCCTGGCAATAAGAATTAAGAAAGGTTTGTAAATAAAAAAGGGCTCAAAAGAGCCCTCTGATATTATGCATTCAGTCGTTTTAGTACGACCAAAGATTATGTTCCTTTTCCATGAGTTGCATTTCCAACCACTCCGCTGCGTACAGTGGAGCACGGCTGTTCTGCTGATAAATTTGATTAATAAATTCATCATCCGGGTTTTCCACTTTAATAAGATTTCCATTGAAAAGTCTCATAAGAAACGCATCAGCCAGATTCTTATTCTGCGCACTGTTATATTGATTATACCAGATACATATATCCGGACGTCTTCGGAAGAATGCCTCCAATTCTTTGTAAGAAAATACACCAAGTTCTTTATTGAAAGTTTCTACGGCGATTTCTCCACTTACGTACAATTTCAGTGATTGAATGTTGTGATACAAACGTGAGCGGCGCTTGTCAAAAATGATATCTTCCTTCATTTCAATAATTGAAACATCCGTATTCAGATACGTTTCCTGTTCGATCACTTCAAGACGCCAGATTTCAGGATTTTGATCGGGCGGACTATCCTGATTGTCTTGCAGACCAAAATAATCTAACCCATTGTACGATACAATATCATTTTCATAGAAGGGTTCGCCTGGCTCCCAAGGTAAAGCGTCTGAAATAGCATCTTCCTCATACATCCTTAATCGAGACAAGAACTCATCCTTTGTAATTTCAGTCGTCAATGAGTCATTAGCATAAATGTGGTTAATTTCACCGGATCTTACTCCGTCTATAATGATCTTTGACAACTCTGAATTCTTTGCAAAGAATCCTTTGTTCTGTTTTTCCTTAAGGTCAATTTTCCTCCAGACAGTAACTTTATACAGATGCTCATAAGCAGGAATAGGGTTTACAGAATTGGGATTATATTGTGGAACCAAGTTGGTGGACTGAGCCCTTGACTCATTCCCAACCATTAACAGCGCCAACACTGCTCCTAATATAAATATTCGTTTCATTTTTCCGCTTTTATGTTTTATGTATAACTCCTAATTGATCGGAATAGTATAAATCATACCTCTAGTTGAAATCCTGTCTCTCGAACCTTTATAATTGATTCTGCTGATTTTTGTTATTTTAATTACAAGAAAGTCACCTCTTTTAGGTGTAGCTCCCGTTATCGATCGAACAGAAATACGTCCGCTATTATCTTTTACATTTGCTCTTGAAGAACTCCCAGTCTTAAGATAAACTTCAACGCCTTCCACACGGTATTTAGCATCTTTAGGAACATCACTTGCAAAATTTGCTTCTGCAATTGCTGCAACCGTAAGGTTTCCTCGAATATCACGTGCACTCACCCCTTTTTCCAAATCAATTACATCTCTGAATTTCATTGTTATTGAAGGCAAAGGAATGTTTTTTACCCGGAAGTCAGCCGTACCTACAACTACACCAGCATTTCGCACTGTCATTACAACCTTTCGATTACTGGTGGGTATTAATGTTACGTCTCCACCCCTACCCTGAATAACGGTAAAATTCGATGCAGAAATTCTAGGTGCAAAGCTTGTACCTAAGGCCGGAACTTGTATTGAAAGTTCGTTCGCACAATTTCTCCAAAGAGCAGATAACGCTCTTGAGTTCACTTGCATTACGGGAGTAATTACAAAATACTCAACTTCACGTGTATAGACACTATCAGCCATTGTAATGTCTGCCGTAAAAAACTTACGTTTATAAGCCTGTCCTGGAACTGCGGTACCTCCACCAGTAACAGAGAATTCAATTTTTCCATACTTGATTCCCCTAGCAATTCCAATACTCATCGTGTCAACAGGGATATCCTCACCGTCTATTGACATATCGGGCGTAAATGCAGAAGAAGAAGCAGCGATAAACATTTCCGCAGTATATTTTCCTCCAACAGCTACAATTTTTGAGTGAGGCCGAATTAGGGGAAATACCTGATCAAAATTTATGTCTTTAATTCCAACCATTTCACCTAATGATTTCAGAGCCCTCGTCTCGTATTGCAGAACTTCAGACTGAAGTTGACTTAATGTTGCCATTCCGGCACCGGTAGGAGTCGCTAAAAAATATAACTCAGCAAAGGGCTTCGATTTATTGTTAGGATCAGTTGCAAACTGCGGAATATCCTTTGCATCCCGGGCAATTGGCGGATAATTCTCTGGATCTTTAGTTTCCTCACCAAGCATTTTGGCGTAGCCATTTAACCTTGACTTCATTTCTTTCCCCTTACCTTGTTGGATCATCAGGGTGGCAACTTCGTCAATGTTTTTGGCACCTACCAATCTACCACCTTCATCGTATCCTCCTGTAGCAGCTACAATGTTATCTTTTATGGTATTGATCTCAGAAATTATCGCTGAGGTTTCATTTCTAACCTTCTGCGCCAGAGCTAAAACTCTCTTGTCGTCGGGTCTATTACCTTTTTCTTCAACAGAAGCTGCAATGCTTGAGAAGAGCTTCAAATTAGAAATTTCAACCTCTTGGACTTGATGCTCAAGTGTCTTATTAATAAGAACGAACTTTTCAAGAACCGTTGTATCTACCTGCAACGCTAATAGCGCGGTGTAAAACAGGTACATCATTCCGATCATCTTTTGCCGCGGCGTTTCTCTTCCTCCAGACATAATTTTAAATCTTTTAGTTTATACTAAGTATTGTACTATTAACTATTGCTGCCCTGGCTACTTCCACTACTTCCACCACTTTGTGAAGGTTGCGATTGTGGGCTTGTGCTGGCAGGTGCTCCGCCGCCCCCTCTCATAGCAGTAAGCATTGAGCCGTACACGCTATTTAGAGAAGTTAGATTTCCGGTAAGTTTCTTTAGCTCTCCGCTAAACTGTTCAGACTCTTTTCCGGCTTTTTCCATACTAGTCATCACTGTGGATACATTTGAATAGAAGCGCTGCATTGCTTTCACGTGACTATTTGCATCCTGTAGTTCCATTTCATAAACGGCATTCAATGCACCAAGGTTTTTAGTTACACCTTTCACCTGATCATGATACTCCTTTGTGTCTTTTGAGGCAGTTGCCATTTCAGACATCGCGGACATCGCTTCAGAATAAGATTTATTCATACTGGTAAGCGATTGAGATGCACTCTTTACATTTTTAGCATATTCTTCAGTAGCAACAGCTGCTGTAGAAACTCCTGTCAAGGATTTCACATTTGTTGCCAGATTCTGCATGCCTTTGCCCAGGCTTTCTATAAGCTCAGGCCCAATCTTTGCCTTTTCAAGCATATGATCAAGTTTTGAAGAAACAGTCTCTTGTGGAGCACCACTACTTTGAATACGTGTCTTAGCCACAGCACCGGAATAATCCTCACCTAATTCTGGATATACTTTTGTCCAGTCAAGCTCCTTGTGAGGCGGTTCAAAGGCACTAATAAAGAAGATTAATGCTTCCGTCGTTAGTCCTATCCCAAGCATTGCTGCCGCCCCGGGAAGGTGAAGAATTTTAAACATAGCCCCGAAAATTACAATCGAGGCACCAATGCCATATATCTTCGGCATTATAGTTATAAAGAGAAGATCTGAAAATCCGCCTTTTTTACTGCTCATCTTATTTTAAGTTTGGTTAGTTAATTATTTTTAAAATATACGCTTTTATTCTAACAAATTAAAATTCTCTTCCGGAAGATCGTCCTAAGTGTGTAACTGCACATCTAAAACCGATATAGGCCCTTGTTGAATCCCTGAATTCGAAGGTTCTTGTCCCCGTCTCCAGGAAGTAAGCTACATCTTTCCAGCTTCCACCCCTGATAACTTTTCGGGCATTATAAGTCGCATCATATTGATGTTTTGAATCATATAGTGTTTCGCCTTCATTGCGTGGATCAGCCTTGGGATCAATATATTCCGGGTTGAGATCCCAGACTGTCGCACTAGCTGCTTCATTGAAATCATCAAGTACCCACTCTGCTACATTTCCAGACATATCATAAATTCCATAATCATTGGCAAAATAAGATTGAATCTCGGAAGTATATGCAAAACCATCATCATAATAGTTACCTCTTCCCGGCTTGAAATTTGCAAGCATACATCCTTTTGCATTCCTTATATAAGGATTACCCCATGGATACTTCGCCAAATCCCTTCCGCCACGCGCAGCATACTCCCACTCAGCCTCCGTTGGCAGTCTGAATTTTGGCATCGGGAATTCATT
>SMVB01188765.1_pt1 | contig 11371 bp, 11 predicted proteins | sample 2456461 | NCBI WGS metagenome assembly SMVB01 (sample SAMN11095934, study PRJNA526329) | marine sediment metagenome | biome: Marine sediment; feature: Surficial sediment; material: Deep marine sediment; isolation source: Hadal surficial sediment | place: Pacific Ocean | collected 2014-05 | depth...
CCCGATGAGGACCACGTCGCAGCCCGAATCGGCGTACTGGCCCGCCTGCACGTGAACCTTGGTGACGAGCGGACACGTCGCATCGATGACGCGCAGCCCGCGGCCCTTCGCCTCGTCCACGACCGCGCTCGAGACGCCGTGGGCGCTGAAGATCGTCACCGCCCCGTCGGGAACCTGCGCCAGGCTCTCCACGAATTTCGCCCCGCGCGCGGAGAGTTCCCTGAGCACGTGCTTGTTGTGGACGATCTCGTGCAGGACGAACACGGGCGCGCCGTAGATGACGAGCGCCTCCTTCACGATCTCGATGGCGCGGTCGACACCGGCACAGAATCCCCTGGGGTTCGCGAGGCGAACTTCCATGACTTCAGTGCGCCACTTCCTTCGCGTAGTTGCGGTTCCACTGCGGAATCTCGACGACGACGTTCTGCTTCCCGTTCGGGACGGCCTGACATCCGAGCCGCGACGTTGGCGTGAGGCCCGGCGCGAGGTCCAGCATGTCCTCCTCGGCTTCGGTCGACTCCTGGCAGGTCTCGAAGCCTTCGCGAAACACGACGTGACACGTCGAGCACGCGACGACGCCGCCGCAGGCGTGGTCGAGATCTATCCCGTGGCCGAGCGCGATGTCGAGGATCGAGCCCGGCAGGCCGTCGCGTGCGTAGGGGAACGCCTGCGGGTCCACCTCGATCCGCTCCTCCCCCGGGAGGAACGTGACCGTGTACTTCTGCGTCGGAAGCTCGACCACGGCTTCCTGCGTGTAAGGGTTCTTGCCGCCCATCGTGTTCCGGTGCCGCTCCTGGTCGGCGCTAGCCCCAATGCCGTTCACTGGGGCAGAGGCGGTCTTCCCAACGAGCCCGACCCGTCGGGAGTTGGGAAACGGTCGGGCACGGACTCGTGCACGTTGGGAAGACCGTCACTGCCAAGGTGAACGTCATCGGCGCCTTTCAGGGTTAGAGCCCGGCTCCAAAGCCGGTCGAGGCCGGCCCGCGCGCGGGTCCTCGCGCGCGGGGCTGCTCGTCTCGCCGGAGCTCTTCGCTCTGCCGTGGCTTCTTCTGGGGGGCGGGCGGCGGAGTTGCAAGCCCCGCGCCGAATCCTCCGGATACCGGCGCAGGCGCGCTGCGGTCGTCGCGCTCGGCGACGGGCGCGGGCGGCGGCGGATCCGGTGCGGTGGGGCGCTCCCGCGGCGCGTCGGAAGCCTGGGATCGCCCGCGCGAGCGCCGACGTCGGGGACCGCGATCGTCGTCCTCCGAACGCGGCCGCTCGTTCGCTCTCGCCCCCGAGTTGGAGCGCTCGCTCCGGGCGTCCTCCCGTCGGCCGGACCTGCGCGCCGGCGGCGACTCGAACAGCGCGTAGGGTGAAGGGATCTCCTCGATCGTCCACGGCGCCGCCTTCACGAGTGAGTTCCAGTAGCGCTCGTTCGAAGGTCCGACGAGCGTGATCGCCGTTCCCTTGCGACCGGCCCGACCCGTGCGCCCAATCCGGTGGGTGTAGTCCATGACGTCGCGGGGCACGCCGAAGTTGACCACGTGCGTCACGTGCAGGACGTCGAGCCCGCGCGAGGCGACGTCCGTGGCGATCAGGGCCTTCACCTCTCCGGTGCGGAACGCACCCATCACGCGGAAGCGCGCGGCCTGGTCGTAGCCGCCGTGGAGCGCCTTCACGGAGAACCGCTCGCGCTCCATGCGCCGCATGAGCCGGTCGACGTCCGTCCGGCGGTCACAGAAGACGAGGAACACGTCATCTTTCGCGCTCGAGTTGATGAGCAGCGAGAGCGCGCGGGCCCGATTCTCCTCGGTGACCGTCAGGAAATACTGCCCGATGGTGTCGACGGTCGCGAGGCCGGCGGCCGTGGCGATCTCGGCCGGATTCTTGGTCTTGTCGCGCGCCAGCTGCAGGAGCTGCGTGGGAAAAGTCGCGGAGAAGAGGAGCGTCTGCCGCTGCTCCTCGTCGATCGCGTCGAGGATCTTCTTCACGTCGTCGACGAAGCCGATCTCGAGCATCTTGTCCGCCTCGTCGAGGATCGCCCATTCCGTCCACGGGAAGGAGAGGAAGCCCTGGTTCATCATGTCGAGGATCCGGCCGGGAGTGCCGACGACGACCTGCGCGCCTTTCTGCAACGCGTCGACCTGGGGGCCGAGCGGCTCCCCGCCGACGATCAGCGCGACCTTGACGCCGCGCGCGGCCCCGAGCTCCTCGAGCACCTTGTACACCTGCTCGGCCAGCTCGCGCGTCGGGGAGAGCACGAGGCCCAGCACGCTCGCCCGGCTGGGATCGATGCGCGCGATCATCGGGGCGCCGAACGCGAGCGTCTTCCCGGTCCCCGTCTCGGCCTTCGCGATCACATCCCGACCCTCGAGGATCGGGCCGATCGCGAGGGCCTGGATGGGCGTCGGCCGGTGGATGTTCATGCCCGCGATCGCCCCCTGCACCTCGTCCCCCAGGTCCCACTCGTGGAAGTCCTTGATGTCGGGCGGCTTGTCGCTCAGGTGGAGGGGCTCGAGTTGGGCGGCGGGGTTCCGGGGCCCAGGGCTTCGTCTGCCTCGGGATCCTCCGGATCGTCTACGGGTCGTGCTCACGTGGCGTCTTTCTGTGCAATGGCCGAGAATCGGCGCCGATAGGATATCCGCAGGGAGCCTCCAAGGGGACGGTGCTCACCGATGTCTCGCTCGAAGACGGACCGGATCGGGGGTGGGCCGCTCCGGAACACCCGGTGATGACGATCTCGATCGAGACCATGCGGAGAGCCCACTGGCCCGCCGTGCGCGACATCTACGTCGAGGGCATCGAGACCCGGCTGGCGACGTTCGAGACCGAGCCCCCGGCGCGGGAGGTCTGGTCGGCGGCGCACCTCGCCAGCTGCCGGATCGTCGCGCTCGACGCGGCGACCGTGCTGGGGTGGGGCGCGCTCAGCCCGGTCTCGGGTCGGTGCGTCTACCGCGGCGTGGCGGAGGTCAGCGTCTACGTGGGCGCCGGACGTCGCCGGCGCGGGGTGGGGCGGCGCCTGCTCGAAGAGCTCGTACGGCGCTCCGAGGCCGAGGGCCTCTGGACCCTCCAGGCGGACGTCTTCCCCGAGAACGAGGCCAGCCTCGCGCTGCACGAGCGCTGCGGCTTCCGGCGGGTGGGCGTGCGCGAGCGAATCGGCCGGTTGGACGATGTCTGGCGCGACGTCGTGCTCCTGGAGCGGCGCCGACCCGGGTGACCGTCCGGCCGGGCGCGGAGGCCCGGTGGCCTCGGCTTCCCGAATCCGCGCCCAACCGGCATCATGGGGCTTCGGAGGGTCACGTGCGGAATGGTCTCCTAGCCCTGGTCGTCGCGGTCGCGGTCGCGATCGTCGCCCTCCAGCTCTTCTTCGATGAAGCGCCCGGCGAGGTCGCGGCGATCGAGACCCGAGTTGCGGATTCCGAGCCCGACGTGACGGACGAGGAAGTTGCGCTCCTCCAGCCTCCGCACCGACCTGTCGCGGAGAGCGAGCGCGTCGAGGTCACGCCGGAGCTGGCGAAGCAACTGGCATTCGAGCGGATGACGAAGCTCGAGCTCGAGGGCTGGATCGTCGAATTGGAGGCGGACCTCGCGAGCCTCCGCGGCGAGCTCGACGCGCAAGCCGCATTGGCGGCCTTCCGGGAGGTGTGGAACGCCACGGACTGGAGCGCGGCCAAGGTCGTGGGCCCGCCCGATGCGGATCCGAGCCACGACGATCCGCGCGCGTGGGCGAGCGCGTCACCGGACACGGGCCTCGAGTGGCTCGAGCTCCGATTCAAGCCGCCGATGCGCGCGCACACCCTCCGCGTGTACGAGGTCCATTCCGCGGGTGCCGTGGTGCGCGTCACCGCCATCGACGAGCAGGGTGGGAATCACATCCTCTGGTCGGGCGTCGACCCCACGCCCGCCCCCGGCGTGTTCGAGATCGCGTTCGGGCTGACCTCCTACCGGATTCAGAGCGTCAAGATCACGCTCGACACGACCTTGCACCCGGGCTGGAACGAGGTCGACGCGGTCGAGCTCGTGGGCCCGGAGGGCCGCGCCTGGGTGTACAGCGCGAGCGCGAGCAGTCACTTCGGCCAGACCGGCAGACGGAGCAGGTTCCTGCCCCCGAAGTAGGCACCCAGGGGAGCTTCCCTGGAACTTTCAGGCCCCAGATCGCGCTGGTTGCGCTTGGCGCTGGACTCCCGGGCACTACCATGCGCACTGGGTCGTCCGAGCGGCCAGCGTCGTCCGCCGCCATACGGCACGGGAGGTTCCGCCGCACATGCGCATCGTCACATGGAACGTCAATTCGGTTCGCGCGCGATTGCCGCGGCTCCTGCCGTGGCTCGCGGAGCACAAGCCGGACATCGTCTGCCTGCAGGAGACCAAGGTCGAGGACGACAAGTTCCCGCGCGAGCCGCTCGAGGAGCTCGGGTACGACATCGTGCTCCACGGCCAGAAGACCTACAACGGTGTCGCGATCCTCTCACGGCGACGCATGGAGGACGTCGTGCGCGGGTTCCCGGACGACGCCGAGGATGCGCAGAAGCGCGTCATCGGGGTGACGATCGAGGACGTGATGGTGCTCAACCTCTACGTCGTGAACGGCGAGGCGGTGGGCACGTCGAAGTACGCGCTCAAGCTCGATTGGATGGAGCGTCTCCACGACTTCATCGAGGAGCGTTACGACATGACCGAGAAGGTCGTCGTCTGCGGCGACTTCAACGTCACGTTCGACGACAGGGACGTGCACGACCCCGAGCGCTGGCGCGGCAAAGTGCTCTGCTCGGAGCCGGAGCGGGACGCGCTCGCGAAAGTCATGACCTGCGGGCTCAAGGACGCCTTCCGCAAGTATCACGAGGAGGCCGGGCACTACACCTGGTGGGACTTCCGCACGCGCGGCTTCCAGCGCGGTGAGGGCTTGCGCATCGACCACTTCCTCATGTCGGCGCCGGCGCTCGAGGCCTGCAGCGGGGTCGAGGTCGACCTGGACGCGCGGGCGGGCGAGAAGCCCTCCGATCACGCGCCCGTCGTCGCGACGCTCGAGTGATCGGAGCGCCGGACGAGCGCCTGCAGGCGCTCGGTCCAGGGCTCCTCGACCATCGGCAGCGCGAGGTGCCCCATGTCCCGCAGCACCTCGAACGTCGCGTTCGGCAGGCGCTCCGCCATGGCGCTCATCTCGTGCACGGACTGCACGACGCGATCCGAGTCGGACGCGTAGAGCGCGACCGGCATGCGAATCGCGGGTAGGTTCGGGCGCAGGTCGAGCCGGCGGATCATGCGCAAGCGGCGGCAGTAGCCGTCGTCGAAGGCCACGCCGGAGAGGCGCTGGAAGCTCCGGAAGGACTCGGACTCGCGGCGCGGGCCGAAGAGCAGGCGCGGTGCGAGGTAGCGCCGGCCCAGGTGGAACAGCGGGTCGGGGACGAGCGGGGAGGAGAGCGTGGACCAGAGCAGCCGCGCCCGCGCGCTGTAGTACGCGAAGCTGTTGACGATGAGCAGGCCCGACACGCGCTCCGGGTGAGCGAGCGCCACGTGCAGGGCGACGCCGCCGCCGAACGACTCCGCCAGCAGGATCGCGCGCTCGACGCCGAGCTCGTCGAGCCGGTCGACGATCGAGAGCGCGAGGTCCTCGTAACGATCGCCGCCTGTGGGCGCCGGCCGCTCGGCCTCGTACGAGAGCCGGATCAACCGGTAGCTCGCGGCGAGCCTCGGGCCCGTCTCGAGCAGGAGCTCGCCCGTGCCGTCGATGCCCGGGACGTAGACGACGGGCGGACCCGCGCCGGCCGTGCCCCGGACCCTCGCGATCATCGCTGCGCGCCTTGCCGCCGCATCACTCGGAGGTCGGGAAGCGCGCGTGCGCCGACAAGGCCATCGCCGCCCGCTGCGCGGAGTCCTGCTCGGAAAAGATCGTCTCCATCACGCTCTGGGGCAGCACCATCGTCTGCAGGAGCAGGTCGGCGAGCATGTCGACGGGGGCGTCGTCCGGCAGGTTGAGGAGCTGCGGCGAGCGCGCGAGGATCGCTTCGGAAAGCGAGGATACGAGCTCCTCGGCCTTCCGCGGGTTCGCGGGCTTGTCCTCGAGGACCTCGAACTCGACCTGCCTGTACAAGCGGTCGCTCGGGACCTCGTGGATCCTCACCCGCGCGAGCCCGATCACCCAGAGCAGGTAGCGCCCGTCGACCAGCTTCTCGTGGCGGACGATCTCGCCGAAGCCCGCGACCGGCAGGACCGCCGGGCTGCCCATCGCGTCCTCGAGCTCCTGCTCCTGGATCGTCCCGACCACGAGCCGGCCGGGGCTGTCGAGCAGGTCCTCGACCATCTGGAGGTACCTGGGCTCGAAAACTTGGAGCGGCAAGGGCAGCCGCGGGAACAGAAAGACACCCGGCAAGGGGAACAGCGGGACGACGCGGGGCGGCGTCGGCGGCCAGTATTCAGGGATCGCGTCCAAGGTCAGCTCGACGAGCGCGTGAGGATCTCGTGGACCCGTCTCAGGGCGCGCACTTCCGCCAGGCGGCCGCGTGATTCCAGGCTGTGGATCAGGTTCACCACGTGGCGGTGGAACAGGGCGGTGTCGGTGGCCTCGCGCAACCACTCCGGTCGGTCGGGCACGCGGTTCCGCCTTAGATACCGGCGGCACTGGGCCTCCGACAGGATCCGGCCCCCTCCGAACGCGTCCAGGATGCGCCGCTCGTCCCCGTCCTCGACCCGGATCACGACGTGGCCGGGCAGCGGCAGCACGCCCGCCGCGAGGCCCACGCGACGCGCGACGAACAGGTAGATCGCGCAGAGGGTGAGCGGCATCCCCTTCCGGCGTTCGATCGTCCGCCCGACGTGGATGTTGTCGGGGTGGTGGTAGTCGTCGACGCAGCCGGCGAAGCCGATCTCGCCGCCGAGGTACTCGGCGAGCGCCTCGATCCGCTGCGCGCCGGGCGGGAGCTTCGCGATCCGGCGCCGGAGCTCGTCGCCCATCGCGTCGAGGGCGCGCCGGTAGGGACGCACGTCCGCGCCGGGCGTTTGGAGGCCGTCGAGGAGGAAGAGCGCGCTCTCGAGCGGCCGCTCCTTCGTCGCGAGTCGCGCGAGCCGGCGCCCGGCCTGCTTGCGCGCCCATTCGAGCAGGATCTGGCGCGCGCGCCCGCGCACGGCGGGCTCGCTCCTGCGGGTCGCGCGTTGGAGCGCGGGCACGGCGACCCGCCCCAGCCGCTCGAGCTCCGACCGCACGCGCGCGCGAAGCTTCGCGGAGTCGTCCGCGAGGAGCTCGACGAGCGCGTTGACCCGCGCCTTCCGCGCGGTCGCATCCCGGCGTGACGCGCCCCCGAGCGATTCGATTCCTGCGCCGCGTGCGGGTGTCTCCAGCGGCACTCCGGGGGAGTCCGGGGCGCGGTCCGGCTCGATGTGAGGATTCAAGGGGGTGCCGCGTGGCCGGGTCGCCCGGCTCGGGGGGGGGACCATTGTGGGCCACGCTGGGGCGCTTTCGAGGGCCACACCCATTATGCACACGCCGTGGCGCCGCGCATGGATCCCGGCCGGACAGGAGCGGCCGGGCGTCGAGCCTCGGGCGAATCCTGCGCGGAATCCCGGTCCAGATCCTGAAGGGGGTGCTCTCTCCCGGTGGTCCACCGACCACCAGGACAAAGGCATCAGCGCCATGAGCAGCTCTTCACGCCCCCCCCCGTTCTCGCGGCCGCCCTGCTCGGCCTCACCCTGCTCCCGGCCTCCGCCGCCGCCAGCGCGCCGCAGACCACACTCCACTATCGGGGCCTCGAGCACATTCCGCTCGGGGTGGCCACGGCTCAGCCCGTGGGCGACCACCTGGTCGTCTCGAACATCGGCTCCTCCGGCGACGACGGCATCGGCCTGACGATCTCGAACATCGGCTCCTCCGGTGAGGCCGGTGCCTGGAGCCCATCTCCGCAGGCCACCGCGCATGAAGTGGAGATACTCTCCATGGACCTCTCTGGCAGTCTGCTGCCCGGGGCGCAGCTCGAATTCTCGTCGACGGTGATGACTGCAGCGCGTGCGCACATCGAGCCCGGCGTCCTCGTGTGCAGGAAGGCGGGTGGAGATGCGTGGGAGTTGACGGCGGTTTTCGACGGCGTGACCGGCTACGACCTGCACGTGCTGCTGGGCGGCGTGGTCCAGGCTGCCCTACCAGGACAGACGGGGTTGGTCCAAGCGGCCCACTCGCCGACCCGATTCGGCGGCGGGGAGTACTGGTTCACGGACCTCCGTTCCGGCTACTCGGCCGGCTTCGAACCACCGGTCGGGATCTCGATTCCGAACATGGGCACGATCCTGGCGGACGAGCTCCGGTTCGTCCCGATGGACTCTCCCACGGGTCCAGGTTGGTCGTTCGACTCCTTCGAGTCCTTCCGGTTCGAGACCGACGGCATCCAGAGCCTGACGATCCTGGGCGAATCGAGCCTCCTCGCGGAGAGCTACTGCACCGCCACGCTAGACTCGACGGGCCAGTCCGCCGAGATCTTCGCGAACGGCAGCTCGAGCGTCGCCGCGAACGACCTCGTCCTCCTGGCCGGCCCGGTCCCGAACCAGTTCGGCGTGTTCTCCTACGGCGCGAACCAGGTAGCCATCCCGTTCGGCAACGGCATCCTCTGCGTCGGTGGGCCGTTCCACCGGCTCGACGTCGAGCTCGCGACGGGCAACGTGCTGAAGCACGAGCTCGACAACACGGACCCGCCGGGCCCTCGGTGCGAGATCTTCCCGGGCTCGACCTGGAACTTCGCGGCGTGGTACCGCGACCCCCTCGGCGGCGGCGCGTTCTTCAACCTCTCCAACGGACTGGAGATCGTGTTCCAACCGTGACCAGTGGGGTGAGTCAGGCGCGCTACCCCCATGCGTCGTGGCCTGAGTCGCGAGGAATGCCGCGTGGACCGGTCCGAAGCGCCCTCCAGGGCCCTGCGTGCGCTCCTTGTGGCTCGGCGCTCCTTGTCGCCCGTGCAGATATCGAGCTAGGGGGCAGGCGCCGGTCCCTTCCTTGCCCGCTCGGGGGTGCTCGTCGGCTTGATCGACCGCAGGGGCGATCCTATCCTGCTTGCCCCAAAACCCGCCCATCCGGGGCCGAGGCCCCGCCGCGAGGGGCCCGGCCGGAGACGACGCGCCGTCGCGGGGCCTCGCCTGGGCGGGTCTCCGTGCTGCCCGCGGAGGCGGACCCGCTGAGAGCCATGAACCGCACGCAACCGAGAGTGGCCGTCACGCACGCGCTGCGCACCCCCATCGGAAAGTTCCTGGGCGCTTTCGCCGACCTGTCGGCGGCGGACCTGGGTGCTTCGGTGGTGGCCGACCTCATCGGGCGTGCCGCGTTCGACCCCGGCCGGGTCGGTGAGGTGTTCTTCGGGAACGGCCGCCAGGCGGGCGGTGGGCCCAACGTGGCGCGGCAGATCAGCGTCCGGGGCGGCCTGCCCGAGACCGTCCCCGCGACCACCATCAACATGGCGTGCGGCTCCGGCCTCAAGTCGATCACCCTCGGCGCGGACTCGATCCGGCTCGGTCGCAACCGGATCGTCGTGGCCGGCGGGACCGAGAGCATGAGCGGCCTGCCGTTCTTGCTCCCGCGGATGCGCCGGGGCTACCGGCTCGGGCACGCGAAGGTCGTGGACGGGATGTACAAGGACGGCTTCGACTGCCCGCTCGCCGGCATGGTGATGGGGGAGACCGCGGAGCGCCTCGCGCGCCAGCTCGACATCCCGCGCGACGAGCAGGACGCATTCGCGCTCGCGAGCCAGGACAAGTGCGCGGCGGCGGTCCAGGCCGGGCGCTTCGCCGACGAGATCTCACCCGTGGAAGTGAAGGGGCGCAAGGCGACGATCACGGTCTCCGCCGACGAGCACCCGCGGCCTGGGGTGACGCTCGCGAAGCTCGGGCAGCTCCCCCCGGTGTTCGACCCGGACGAGGGGACCGTGACCGCGGGCAACTCGTCGGGCATCACCGACGGGGCGAGCGCCCTGCTCCTCATGGACGAGGAGACGGCCTCCGAGCTGGGCTTCGAGCCGCTGGCGTTCGTGGGCGAGACGCGCCAGGCGGGCGTCGACCCGAAGCTCATGGGCCTCGGGCCCGTGCCTGCCGTGCGCGCCCTCGAGGAGGCGAACGGGGTCGCGATCCCGGATTACGACCTCATCGAGCTGAACGAGGCCTTCGCGGTGCAGGTCCTCGCGTGCGATCGCGAGCTCGAGCTGCCCATGGACCGCCTGAACGTGAACGGCGGGGCGATCGCGCTCGGCCACCCCATCGGCGCCACGGGGGCGCGCATCGTCGTGACCCTCCTGCACGAGCTCCAGCGGCGGGGGGGCGAGCGCGGGCTCGCGACCCTGTGCATCTCCGGCGGGATGGGACTGGCGACGGCGTTCCACCGAATGGCAATCTGAGGGCGTCCCGGCGTCCAAGCCAGAGCAGAAAGAACCCAGGAGTAGCACGTGATGGAGATCCGCAAGGTCGGCGTCGTGGGCTGTGGCCTCATGGGCCACGGCATCGTTCAGATCGCCGCTCAAGGAGGCTTCGAGGTCCTCGCGTTCGAGGTGGCCAAAGAGCCGCTCGACAAGGGCCTCGCGCGCATCGCGAAGAGCCTCGACAAGCTCGCCGCGAAGTCGGTCACGAAAGGCAAGATGACCGAGACCGAGGCCGAGGCCTACGTGGCCTCGGCACGCGAACGGATCACGCCGACGCTCGACAAGGGGGACCTCGCGGATTGCGACCTCGTCGTCGAGGCGATCCTCGAGAACCTGGACGCCAAGAAGTCGCTCTTCGCCGAGCTGGGCGCCCTCTGCAAGCCCGAGACGATCTTCGCTTCCAATACCTCGTCGTTCCCGATCGCCGAGATGGCCGAAGCCTCGGGGCGTCCGGAGCGGTTCGTCGGGCTGCACTTCTTCAACCCCGTCCAGCTCATGAAGCTGGTCGAGGTCGTCCGCACGGATTCGACGGACGACGACGTCTTCGCCGCGGCCCGAGCCTTCGGGGAGGCCTGCGGCAAGGCGCCCGTGTCGTGCAAGGACACTCCGGGGTTCGTCGTGAATCGTCTGCTCATCCCGTACATGGTCCAGGCGCTCGAGATGCTCGAGCGCGGCGATGCGACCAAGGAGGACATCGATGCCGCGATGCAATTCGGGTGCGGGCACCCGATGGGCCCCATCACGCTGACGGACTACGTCGGTCTCGACACCACGCTCTCCATCCTCGAAGGATGGTGCGAGCGCTATCCCGATGAGCCGGCGTTCTCGGTCCCGAAGATCCTGCGCGACAAGGTCGCGGAGAACAAGCTCGGGCGCAAGACGGGCGAGGGCTTCTACAAGTGGGAAGGAGACAAGCGCGCATGATCCTCACGATGCTGATGTTCGTCCTGCCCGCCCTTCAGATGACGGAGGTCACGTGGAGGGCCCCCGAGATGCTCATCGAGGGTGAA
>SMVB01013306.1_pt1 | contig 11370 bp, 9 predicted proteins | sample 2456461 | NCBI WGS metagenome assembly SMVB01 (sample SAMN11095934, study PRJNA526329) | marine sediment metagenome | biome: Marine sediment; feature: Surficial sediment; material: Deep marine sediment; isolation source: Hadal surficial sediment | place: Pacific Ocean | collected 2014-05 | depth 0-1...
CGGTGGTCGCCGCCTCATAAAAGGAACTGGATAACATGAAGCTGTTGTCCGAGGATTTCCAGCGGGCTTATCTTACGGGATAGGATTTCACGGATGAGGCAGTTCTAGCCCTCCTCTTCAGTCAGAAACCGCTCCAAGATCAGCGCCGCAGCGGTGGCGTCGACCAGCCCCCGTCTCTTTGATGGTTGCTCCCCGGCCTCCCGCAGCAGTCCCTCCGCCTCATAAGTCGTGAAACGCTCATCCACGGTGTATACCGGCAGATTGGTGCGCCGGCGCAGGGCCCGAATAAATCCCTGGGCCTGCTTCGCTTGAGCCCCAACCTCGCCAGCCAGAGTGTAGGGCAACCCGGCCACGAAGCCTTCGATCTGGCGCTCCCTGGCGATGCCCAGCAGACGTTCGATGTCCTGCTTGAGGGTTTGCCGGTCCAGATGCCCGGCCGGAATGACCAACCGGCCCGTGCCGTGACAAACGGCCAGGCCGATGCGGCGCAGGCCCAGGTCCAGCCCCATCAGCTTATGCCGCTTGCGGTTATTTGGCGGCTGGAGATTCAGGACTGCAACCCCTTACGCACCAGCTCCGGCACCCCCTGAAGGGCGGCATCAAGTTTTTCGGGCTGCCGTCCCCCGGCCTGAGCCATCTCCGCCTGCCCGCCGCCGCCTCCGCCCATAACCTTGGCCGTGTCCCGGGCGATGTTACCGGCGTGAAGCCCGCGAGCAACCAGGTCGGGGGTTACCATGGCCACCAGCAGGGGATTGCCGTTGACTATCGCGGCCAGCACCACCACCACGCTGGAAAGTTTAGCCTTGAGGAAATCACCCATCTCGCGCATGGCCTCCGGGCTGCCGGCCGAAGTCCGACCGGCCACGACATTGACTCCCGCCACATCCTGGACTCGTCCCAGCATCTCCTCGGCTTCTCCCCGCAGACTAGTGCGCTCCAGGGTGGTCAGGCGGCGCTTGAGATCCTCGGTGTCCTGGATAAAGCTGTCCAGCCGGGCTTCCAGGTCCGCCACCGGGGTTTGCAGCCGCTGGGAAAGGGCTTCCAGCCGGTTTCCCTGCTCAACGAACAGCTCTTCCGCAGCCCGTCCGGTTACCGCCTCGATTCGGCGCATTCCGCCGCCAATGCTGGACTCGCCCAGCACGAACAGCGTGCCCACCTGCCCGGTGGCCGCCACGTGGGTACCCCCGCATACCTCGACGCTGAAGGGAGCTTGCTGAAGATGGTCAGAACTGGAGGTCAGGGCCTCGCCGCCGGACATGGCTACAACCCGCACCACGTCCCCATAGCGGTCCCCAAAGAAGGCCAGGGCGCCCTCTTTCACCGCATCGGCGTAGCTGGTCTCATGGGTGCTGACCCGCAGGTTCTCCCGCACCTTCTCATTGGCCAAGCCCTGGACCGACAGCTGCTCCTGGGGGGAGAGGGCGCTGACGTGGCTGAAGTCGAACCGCAGCCGGTCCGGTGTAACCAGGGAACCGGCCTGCCTCACGTGGGGGCCCAGCACCGAGCGCAGGGCGGCGTGGAGCAGGTGGGTGCCGCTGTGATTGCGGGCGGAATCCAGCCGGTGGGACACCTCCACCTCCGCGGTGACGGCTTCCCCCACAGAAAGGTCTCCTCGCTCCACCACGCCGTGATGCACGGTCAATCCGGCCACCGGACTCTGGGTGTCTTCAATGCGGACGGCGCCGTTGGGACCGGTGATGGTTCCCCGATCTCCCACCTGACCACCGCCCTCGGCGTAGAAGGGGGTGTCCTGCAAGACTAACTCGACTTGCTGACCCTGGGTGGCGTGTCCCTGGGGCGCAGCCTGCCCGGAGCCTGTCGATGGGGCCACCAGAATAGCCAGCAGCACTGTGTCCCGTTTCAGCTCCTGATAGCCAACGAACTGGGTTTGGCCCACTCCCAGGTCCTCGTAGGCGGTTAGCATCTCCATGCTGCCGGTAAATGCCTGGGCCGCGCGGGCCCGCTCTCGCTGGGCCGTCATCTCGCGCTCAAAACCCTCCAGGTCCACCTCCAAGCCGTGCTCCCGGGCGATCTCAGCGGTCAACTCCGGAGGGAAGCCGTGGGTATCGTGGAGCAGAAAAACCTCTTCCCCGGATATTTGTTTCGCGGAGCCATCTGGCGCGCCGTTTTTTTGGTGGCCCGGAATTATCTGATCTTCCAGCAGGCGCATCCCCGTCTGCATGGCCTCGCTGAACCGCTCCTCCTCCAGTTGGATCACCCGGAGGATGAAATCGTGGTTTTCTTGCAGCTCCCGGTACACCGAACCGAAGCTTTCCAGAACCACTTGGGCGACTTGGGGCAGGAAGGACTCCTCCAGACCCAGCTGACGGCCGTAGCGTATGGCCCGCCGGATGATCCGCCGCAGCACGTAGCCCCGGCCGGTGTTGCCCGTTACTACCCCGTCACCAATCAGAAAGCAGGCGGCCCGAGCGTGCTCGGTGACCACCCTTATGGCGTAGTCGGTTCCCTGGTCAGCGCCGTAGGTTTTACCGGTTAGGGCGCAGACCCGCTGCACAATAGGCCAAAAAAGGTCGGTCTCGTAGATGTTGGACTTGCCCTGGAGGACGGCGGCGGCCCGCTCCAATCCCATGCCGGTATCCACACTGGGCGCGGGCAGGGGCGTGCGGTTGCGTTGCGGGTCCTGGTAAAACTGCATGAAAACCAGGTTCCAAAGCTCGACAAACCGCTCGCAGTCGCAGTTGGGGTGGCAACCGGGCACCGGCTCTGCCTCGCCGCTGGCCATTTCCCGGCGTTGCAACTCGGCCAGCGTGTCCGGGGCGACCATTTTCCCATCCGAGCAGCCCTTCTCCCGGCCGCTGTCGTAGTGCAGCTCGGAGCAGGGCCCGGTAGGGCCTTCGGTACCGGCCGGGCCCCACCAGTTGTCCTTGTCGCCGTAGCGGTAAATACGCTCTTCGGGGACGCCGATATCATCTCGCCAAATCTGGTAGGCCTCGTCGTCGTCCAGGTGGACGGTTACGAACATGCGCTCGGCCGGAATTTCGAATACCTGGGTGACCAGCTCCCAGGCGAAGGAGGCGGCATCCTTTTTGAAGTAATCGCCAATGCTGAAATTACCCAGCATTTCAAAAAAGGTAAGGTGCTTGTGGTCGCCCACCTCGTCGATATCCGTCGTGCGGAAGCTTTTCTGATAGCTGGTCAGGCGGCGGGAAGGCGGGGTCTGCTCGCCCATGAAGAAGGGTTTTAACGGAACCATTCCGGCGCTGGTGAAGAGCAGAGTGGGGTCGCCCGCCGGTATCAGGGAGGCGCTGGGCTGATGGAGGTGGCCCTTGCCTTCAAAAAAGCGAATAAAAGAATCTCTTATTTCATGCCCTTTCATTCAGTCAGTTGACTCCCAGTTGACTCCCAATCGACCCCAACCGCGGTCGACTCAAATCGAACCGCAGCAAGAAGTTGCTCAGCGCCGGTGGTGGAGCAAATTGTAAGTCACCGGGAAAGGGAACGTCAATTCATCTGGCGAATTCCTTTACTTACGATTTGTTGTATCCTCGCCAAAGATAATTACGAAACCACGGCCAAACGAATTAAGGTTGTTGTACAATTCGTTAATTCGCTTGCTTGACCCGACAGGCGGCAGACTTTAAGATTGGGAAGTAATTTGGGGTAAGGAGGGGGAGATGGATTCTAGCATCATCGGCAAAGTGGACAAGGCTAAAAAGTACGCCGAGGAGACGGAGCGGGTTAGCCTTACCAGCTTCAAGGCCATCTTCGACGGCAAGCACAACATCTACGAAGTCGGCTTCGATTCCGGCAACTGGCAATGCCAATGCCTCTTTTTTGCCACCCGAGGTGTTTGCAGCCATACCATGGCCCTCCAGCTGATGTTGGAGGACGTGCTGACCACCGAAAAGGCTACCGTCGAAACTACTTAACCCCCGCAAACATCGCGGGCGCGGCTGCCTGGCTAGCGCGGCCAGTGAAGCTTCTGGATACTATAAAGGCCGGAGGGTATTCCCTCCGGCCTTTATTCATGCTGGTGACCTTCCTGCGAGGCGGTGGCTGTAGGCCTATTCCTCGAACTTGCGGAAAACCAGGCAGGCGTTCTGGCCACCGAATCCAAAGGCGTTGGAGAGAACGACCCTCACGTCCTTTTTCCGGGCCTTATTGGGAACATAGTCTAGATCGCACAGTGGGTCGGGCACCTCATAATTAATGGTGGGGTGAATCATCCCGTCGGTTATGCTTTTCACGCATGCCGCCGCCTCCAGCGAACCGGCGGCGCCCAAGGAGTGCCCAATCATCGACTTGGTAGAGCTGATTGGGATGTGGTAGGCCCGTTCTCCGAACCTCTGCTTAATGGCCAACGTCTCAATGGCGTCGTTCAGCGGGGTGGAGGTGCCGTGAGCGTTGATGTAGTCCACCTCTTCTTCGGATACCCCCGCATCCGCCATGGCCAGCTTCATCGCCTTGGCCGCACTGTCCCCCGACTCTTCCGGCTGAACCAGGTGCCCGGCGTCGGAGGTGCAGCCAAACCCGGCCAGTTCGGCAAGAATGGTCGCATCTCTTCGCAAGGCGTGGTCGAGGGATTCCATCACCAGGACCACCGAGCCTTCGGAGGGAACAAAGCCGTCGCGCCCCGCGTCAAAGGGACGGCTGGCCTTTTCTGGGTCCTCGTTGTTGGTGCTTAGAGCCCGCATCACAGCGAATCCAGCCAGGCCCAACTGGCTGATACCGGCCTCGGTGCCCCCGGCCAGTATCACGTCTGCCATCCCCCGCCGGATGGCCAGCAACGCTTCTCCCATCGCCTGGTTCGAGGCGGAGCAGGCCGTGGAGCAGGTCGAGTTGTAACCCTTGGCTCCCACGTAGTGGCCAACGTTGGCCGCCGCCATATTGGGCAGCACCATGGGGAAGAAATAGGGAGACATTCGCATGCCGCCCTTCTTCGCCAGGATACGGCAGTTGTCCTCAAGCTCAGGAAATCCGCCATTACCGTTGCCTAATATTACTCCAACTCGGTAGGGGTCTTCTTTGGACATATCCAGACCGGCGGCCTCCACTCCGGTGAGGGCTGCGGCCACTGCCAGTTGGGAAAAACGGGCCATGTGGCGGGCTTCCCGCGCGCCCACGTACTGGGCTGGGTCGAAGCTCTTAACCTCGCCGGCGATGCGGCAGGGATAACCGGTGGGATCGCAAAGGGTCATCGAGCCGATACCGGACTTGCCCGCCAAAAGGTTAGACCAGAATTTTTCTGGAGTCTCGCCTAAGGGCGTGATTGCCCCCATACCGGTGATGACCACCCGGGGATCAACCCTAGTGTCAACCATTAAATAGCCGCCGCATAATTGTCGTACTTATCAATATCCAAAAATACCGCAATGTCCCTATCTTTATATCAAACCGCGGGCAGCAGATCCGGATATAGCTCCGGCTCGATACCAAGCGCCGCTTCCCGAACCTCGGCTGCTACAAACAGAGACCCAATCCCCAAGATCAAGTCTTCCGGACCGGCTGCCTGCCGCGCCAGGCTTAGCGCCTCGCCAACCGTTTCGATCTCGGCGACGGAGGCGGTTCCCCTATCTCTAAACATTCCCCCCAATTCCTCGGGAGGAACCGACCGGGGATGTCTTGAACGGGTAGCATACACTGTGCTGGCCTGCTGAGCCAATAGGTCCACCATTTCGGATATCTGCTTGTCACGGGAAAAACCAACAATAAGGGTTATCCGCCGATAGCTTAGATATTCGGGCAACGACCTCAATAGTACGCCGATGGAGTAAGGATTGTGAGCGCCGTCGGCGACCAACAGCGGACTGGCGCCAAGCACCTCCATGCGGCAAGGCCAGCATGCAGCGGCGAACCCTTGCTTAATTGCATCCTGAGAAATAGCGTATCCCTTCTCCATTAAAATTTCCAGGGTTGCCAGGGCGGCCGACGCATTTTCCAGTTGGTGGGCCCCAAGGAGGGGGATTTTCAGAGAGTATTCTCCCAACCGCCCCCGAACCCTTAGCGACTGCCCGTCAATATTGCGTTCTTCCGGGCTCCAAGTAACGTCTTCCGGAAGCCTGATGGCGGTGGCGCGCTGCTCCCGGCATTTTGACAAGATTACCTCAAGGGCTTGTGGAGGCTGAGGCGCTATCACCACCGGCACCTGGGGCTTGATGATTCCCGCCTTTTCCGCCGCTATCTGCTCCAGGGAATCACCCAAAATGCTGGTATGGTCCAAGCTGATGGAAGTGATCACCGTCACTTGCGGGTCGACCACGTTGGTAGCGTCCAGTCGGCCACCCAATCCTACCTCAATAATTTGGAAGTCCAGCCGGTCCTGGGAAAAGCACTGGAAGGCCATCGCCGTCATGAATTCAAACAGCGAAACCTCGCCCAGCTTAGCGCTGTGCCCAAATCGTTCCTGATAGGGCCATAGCTCTTCCACCAAAGAGGCGAATCTGGATTGCGAGATGGGGGCGGTGTCTCGCCGGATTCGTTCGCAAAAAGAGTGCAAATGAGGCGATGAATAAAAGCCGGTTCGGTATCCGGCAGCCGCCAAGACCGCATCGCAAAACGCCGCGGTGCTGCCCTTGCCTTTGGTGCCGGCGACATGAATTGTTCGAGTAGAACGCTGGGGATTCCCCAAGAGGTCTAGGAAGCCTTCCATGCGCCCCAGATCAAATATTTGCTTCTGACGCGGAGCAACCGGTTGGCGGCGCTCGTGGTCTACGAGCGAAAGCAGGCGGTTTATGGATTCCTGGTAGTCCAATCTTTTCTCTGGGCGTTCCTGGGACTTAGTGATCTCGTATATGCTTGGGCATGAAACCCGACAGAATGCTTAGCCCATCCCGGAATCTCACAGAATTGACGTAGTCTATGTTACCTGCCAAGGGTCGTGGGGTAAAGCCAAAGGTCTGCTGCACCGACTCCGGTTCGGTGACATTGCGATTTGTAGCCAGACGGAGTTGCTCTACGGTCACCGGGGGTCTGGATAGCAGCTTTTCCATAAGGGCCACGTTGGGGCGCATCAGCCAGACGGGCAAATGAATTCTACCCCTTCGTCGGCCCATAGTGCGGGCGACAATTCCGATGATTTCATTGTAGCTGGGTTGGTCCGGCCCGCCAATTTCAACGGTCTTGCTCAGAAGGTCATCCCGGTCCAGTGTAAGGGCCAGGCACCGGGCCACATCGGCCGCTGCGATGGGCTGGAATCGATTGCGCCCCCGGCCCGGCACCGGCACCAGGGGGAAAACCCGTACCAATGCGGCGAGGGAATTGAGGAAGGCGTCGCCTTCACCGAAGATAATGGACGGCCGCAAGATTGTGTAAGGTATTCCCCCATTTATCACCTCCTGCTCGCTCTGCCATTTGCTGTGGGTAAACCGGAAGCTGGGATTGCTGGTGGCTCCGATGGCGCTGACCAGGATGAAGTGCTTCACCCCGCCCAATTCCCGGCAGATACCAACCAAATTTGCCGTACCCCTCCGGTTGATTTCTTCGAAGGTGGCCTCTGCCTTTTGCTGGATAATCGCGGCCAGGTGGATCACCGCTTCCACCCCCTGGCAGGCGGCGCCCAGGGCGTCCAGGTCGGTCACGCTGCCATAGTGGATTTGGAGAGACCGGTTGGTGAAGATCCGCTCCCGTCCCGGTGTGTGGACCAGGCAGCGGACCTGATGATGGCGAGCCAGGAGTTCGCGGACGACCTGCCGCCCCAGAAACCCGGTTGCTCCGGTAACCAGCACTACCAAATCACTGCCTCCGGTATGGGCTTGGGCTCGAACAGAAAGCCGGCAAGTCGACTGCCCCAGCCTGCCCGCCGACGCCGCTCAAAGAATTGCAGTTTTCGGAGCTTGCTGTCAAGTCGGCTTTAACCTGCGAGATTGCTTTTCTGGCCGCCAAACCTATTGATCTGCGGTCGCCTGCGGTCGCCTGCGGTCGCCTGCGGTCGCCTGCGGTCGCCTGCGGTCGCCTGCGGTCGCCTGCGGGCGTATGATGCAGTAGCATTTATTGAATCCTTGCCAAAAGCATCAAAACATCCGCCAGGCCGAGGAAAACGATTTGATGAGAAAGGGGCAGGGCATTTCGAGTGTCATTGCGAGGGCCGTAGGCCCGAAGCAATCTCGGAATGGGAGATTGCTTCGTCGCTGACGCTCCTCGCAATGACATATCACACACGCTCTTAGACCATTGGTGAATCGGGCGAGTGCCCATGACGGCTTTGCCGAATTCCTTCGAATTTGTTGAATACTGGTTGAATATTGGGGGAGTGACTTGAAAGTTTACGTGGCATCATCCTGGCGCAACGATGCGCAGCCTGCGGTCGTAGATGCCCTGCGGGGGGCAGGCCATGAAGTATACGATTTTCGAAATCCTCATCAGAATGGGTCGGGGTTTCACTGGTCCGACATCTCTCCCCAATGGGAGAGTTGGACGCCGGAGACGTTTATAGAAGGGCTGGAACACCCCCTGGCCCGCAAAGGGTTTGACAGCGATTATCAAGCTCTGGATTGGGCCGATGCCGTGGTGATGGTAATGCCCTGCGGCCGTAGCTCTCACCTGGAGTTGGGCTACGCTGCCGGTCAGAAAAAAACTACGGTAATCATGGTTACCGAAGACGAACCCGAGTTGATGTATAAGATGGCAACCCACCTGGTGACCGGTACCCAGCAGATGCTCGCTGCCTTGCAGAGCGAGCAGGAAGCTGCTTTGGGCGGGTAATATCCCGAACTGCCGGAATACCAGAAAGAAGAACCAGGAGGAAGAATAGGAGGTGATGGGGTGTCTCAGGAGCTGGGTAGGCTAGAGCGACCCACCGCCCAACAGTTTGCCGGTAAGCGAAAGCTGCTGCTGCTGCCCTTGATTTCAGCCCCAGGGGTGGAGGAACCGGCAGCCAGGGAGCTTCTGGACAGGTTTTGGGATCAGGCTCGTCAGCAGATCTCCTCCCTGGAGAACGGGCTAGGGCGCCTCCGCCACATCTTTCACGAGACCCTTACCGAAGGCGGCGAAACGGGTCTGAAGCAACTGGAGATGTCCGACCCTCGCAGCCACCGCTTTGTGCAGGAAAAATGCCAATCCGGCGCATCGCTGGTTGCCATTGAAGAGCCCGAGTTGCTGATGGAGACCCTGGATCTGCGCCGGTTCTTGATGATGCCTCTAGCCAGCCAGCGGGTGGCCCAGCGGATTCAGGAGTGGTTCGCAGAGAGCAATCGGGAAAGGTATAAGCACATAGCCGACCGAATAGACGCCAGCATAGGGGACGACCAGGTGGGGTTGCTGCTAATTAGCGAAGGGCACCAGGTGCAATTCCCCTCGGACCTGGAGGTATTTTACGTCGCGCCCCCGGCTTTGGATGAGTTCCGGCGCTGGCTTCAGGGCTGGCTGTCGGAGCAGCGGCAAGAGATGTCCTCAAGCGCGACCCCGGAAGAGGAGCCGGAAGAAAATTCAGAAGGGTAGACCCTTCTCGTCTGTCTCGACTGTTCCGGAAAGCGTGCCGGTGGCAACCATCCAGGCCGCTAGCCGGTCTTACGCTAAGCCAAGTCACCCTCGGCCCAGGCCCGAATCAGGTGGTGGGCTATGGCAATGCGGCCGGGTAGGCGCAGCTTTTCGCTCTTCTCCTCCAGGGCCAACAGCACCTCCTCCCTTTCAAACCATTGAACGTCGGTCATCTCCTCGGCGTCCATGGCGATTTCCGTGGTCGCCGCCTCGGCATGACAGCCGATCATCAATGAAGATGGGAAGGGCCAGGGCTGAGATGAATGGTAGCGAACGTTCTTGACTTTTAATCCGGCCTCTTCCATGACCTCCCTAGCCACCGCTTCTTCAATGCTCTCCCCCTGGTCGACAAATCCGGCCAGCGCCGAGTACCGATTCATGGCGGCCAGGCGTCCGCGGGATTGACCGAGCAGGCAGCGCTCCCGGTCTGAAACGACCATGATAATCACCGGGTCCACTCGGGGAAAATGCTCTGCCTTGCAGGCCGGACATTCCCGCTTTTGGCCACCGCGCAGCACTACCGTCTCGTGCCCGCACACCGAGCAGAATCCGTGCCGGTTATGCCAGTTGATCTGCGCCCGTCCCTGGGCGAGAATGCCTGCCTCGGGCGTGCTTAGCATTTCTGCTGCGGAGCGGGCGTCTTCAAATCGGTAAATCCCGTTTTGTTCAAGTCTTTCGCCGACCTCGGCTTTCTGGGAAAGGTCAACGGCGAAGTGGGCCGTTTCGCCCTGGAGCCCTAAAAACAAAGGATCCCGATCAAATCCGGCATCAGCCAGCGCGGACCAGGCAAGCCAGCCCAACTCCGGCTGGGTAGCATCGGAAATAAGCACCCGGGAATCCCAAAGAGGCAGGAATTTGCTGGCTGAGTCCCGGGCCTTGCTGCGGATCCACTCTTCGTCCCGACGCTCTTTCTCTCCCCGGTTAAGTGGATTCCCAGCGAATATATGCGTAGTTGGCAATTGGTCATCTCCTCTCCTGATGGGTTAGGGCTAATTAAACAACTTCACCCTGTCCCTGGCAACCAGGACGGCTTCTCAGCAGTGCCCTGGCCCGTCCAATTAGCTGCGGGGGAAGAACAGCGTGACATGGGGGCAATTATTCTGGATAATGCCAGCTACCCCTTCCAGTTTGGGGTCGGAAGAGATGCCTGCAAACAGATGCCAAGAATAGGAGGCAACCACAGTTGATGCCGAAGCCGGATCTACACTTTGGCGCCGGGCTGGCCCTGGGCGCCAGCGAGACCGCATCCCAAGCCCGCTGGATGGAGGAATTGGGTTACGAATACCTGTCGGCGGGCGAGCATTTCATGCGGGGCAGCCCGCCGGGGCCTACCCACGCCGTCCTGCCCTTACTTGGGGTGGCGGCGGGCGCCACCGAAAGGATTCGGCTACTTTCTTCCATAGTCCTGACCCCCTTCTACCATCCTTTGATGCTGGCCAAGTTCGCCTCGACTCTGGATATCGCCTCCGGGGGGCGGCTCACCCTGGGCGTGGGAGTAGGCGGCGAGTTTCCCGTGGAGTTCGAAGCCGCCGGGCTGAACGTGCGGCAGCGAGGGAGCCGCACCGATGAGTGCCTGGAGGTGGTGCGGCGGCTTTGGACCGAGGAGCGGGTGAACTTTAAGGGCAGGCATTTTCAGCTGGAGGATGCCGCTTTGAATCCTCCACCGGCCCAGGAGCCGCATCCCCCCATTTGGGTGGCGGGACGGCGCGATGCCGCCATGCGCCGGGCGGCGCGCTACGGCGATGGCTGGCTACCCTATTTCTACAACCCCCAGCGATACCGGGACAGCGTGGAGAAGATCACCGCCATGGTCGCCGAGGAAGGCCGGGATATTTCCCGATTTCAATGGGGCTTCTTCCCTTATATTTCCATCTACCCAACGATAGAGGAGGCTGCCGTCGTGGCCGCCGAGGCCTTGGGCGGCCGCTACCTCTA
>SMVB01207081.1_pt1 | contig 11369 bp, 7 predicted proteins | sample 2456461 | NCBI WGS metagenome assembly SMVB01 (sample SAMN11095934, study PRJNA526329) | marine sediment metagenome | biome: Marine sediment; feature: Surficial sediment; material: Deep marine sediment; isolation source: Hadal surficial sediment | place: Pacific Ocean | collected 2014-05 | depth 0-1...
CTTCTCATAGTTCTCGCTGCCTGCCAATCTAAGGAAAGCGCTGATTTGCCGGCCAAGAGCCCATCCCTCAAGAGCGCTAATTTACCCGCCAAGAACCCTTGGTTGACCACCAGCGTTTACCCGACCTCACACCACAACCCCGGTCAGACCGACGCCTCACCGGTGAACGGACCGACTAAAAGCAAAATCCTGAAAAAGTCCGATATTAAAACGGTCGCGGGTCTATTCAACTCCCAGCCAGTCGTAAAGCATATCGGCAAAGATCGCATTTTGATCGTAGCGGGGACCTTGGGTGTCAGAAAAATTTATGCGACGGGCGATGCCTTTGATGAGATCAGCTTCACTCCCTATCCCGGTTTTGAAAAGCTGGCTAAAAAAACAAATTCTAAGTCCTTGGGCGCGATTATCAAGAAGCTGGATGCGGCCAGAAAGAAAAAAGATGATGCGGCCATCCTATCCGTATCTCAAGATTTCGATAACCTCGGGCTGAGTTTTAGAACCGTAGCCAACGGTGTTTATCATTTCGTGGATAAAGATCAATTCCACTACTGCGTGTTCGGCGGCGTAAATCTCCTTAAGTCCACTGACAAAGGTAAAGTGAGAGCTCCTCTGCAGGTCGTTAAATCCGTGGATGTCACCAAGCAGCTGCCGCCCGAATTAGCCAAAAAAGTCAAACGCATCATCGGTGCTGGCATGACCTATGACGGGAACATCGCCGTCGCGGCTCCGGGCATGGTCGCACTTTTCAATCGCGATCTGGAGATGCTTGATTTCATCACCTTCCCCGGTGAGTTCGTCGACAATAGTATCGCCATCGACGAATCGGGCATTTATGTCGTGAGTTCCAAGTATATGTACAAGTTGGCATGGACCGGAAAGAAGCTTTCTTATGCTGAAAAAGACGGCGGATGGAAGAGCCCTTACAACACGATGGACCCCGAGGTGGCCTTGAAAATGGGCGCTGCGTCCCGCGGTAGCGGAACAACGCCTGCGCTCATGGGCCATGGAGATGATGAAGATAAGTTGGTCATTATCTCGGATGCTGATATCAACGGCACGAACCTAACGGCGTTTTGGCGAAACGAGATTCCTGAGGATTTTAAACAAATCCCCGGCACTCTCTCCAGACGAATCGCCGGACAGATTCCGTTTGAAATGAGCAAGCTCACCGCGGAAGCCTCCGCGGTAATCCGCGGCTACGGCGTGATTTTAGCCAACAGCACATTCGAGCAACCCTCTAAAAAGATGGGTGATTTCATCGGTAATATTTTTACAGCGGGAGTGACGCGTCCGGCACCGACAGGTTTGCAGAAATTCGAGTGGGATCCAAAGGCCAATAAATTTTCTGTGGTCTGGTCCGACAGAACAATCGACAACACCGACTGGATGGTTCCTGTAGTCACTAAAAACAACATCCTTTATTTGCCCAGTAAAAAGGGTCTTGCCTATGAGTATGTCGCTCTGGACTGGAATACGGGGAAGCGGATCGCTTCTTGGAAAATGCCAACGGACAGCACGTTTTACAACACGTCCTTGGGCATCGCTTATTTCCTGGAAGATGGTGACCTAATTTTCGGCGGTTTCTTCAATACCAAACGAGTAAATCTTGATTGATAGGGAAACCAAAATGAAAAAATTAATATTCGTTGCTACCGCACTCATATTGGCGGTGAATGTTCAGGCAAGGACTCTTAAAGACGTTCAAGCAGAGCAGAGTTTCAATCGGGCCAAGGAAGCGTGACATATCACCTATACCCGGACGCTGGGATCTCGAAAACGTGGATAGATTCGACTACCGACGACGAAGTCCTGTTTTCTTATCCTTATCCGTTCGACCTCCACCTTGAACCGGCCACCGACGCGGTCTAGCGTCGTCGACCGCCACCGCGGGACCGGCCCCGCCCGCCCATGCTTCCTCGACTGCCACCGCGGCTGCCCTGATACCCACTAGTCCGCTGACTACCGCGCGTCCTGCCACCATAATCCCGCTCGAGCCCGCTACCGGAGCGGCCCGTTCCGCTGCCGCGACTGGCGGACGATCGCGTCCGATCGCCAGAGGGTTGCGCGCGTTCACGTGCACGATCCGCCTGAGCCGGATCCACGCCCTTCCACCCGTCTCCCTGGCGTTGCTGCCAACCCCCGTCATCGCCACGCTTGTAGACGTTGCCGTCGCGGCCGGCAAACACATCGTTGGGCCGATCGCTGGCCCGGCCCGGTTGGCCGGCCCCGCCCCGGTCAGTCACGCGGTCTTTGTTTTCGGGTCGTTTGTACAGGTTGTCGCGACCGCCACCCGGCTGGTTGGGCCGGCCTGATCCGGAGTCCGGCGGGTTGATCCCCGGTCGGTTACCGGGAGCATTCTGACCCGGGTTCCAGTTCGCGGGTGGACGGTAAGCCGGGCGTCCGGCATAAACCGGAACCGGTACGTAGGCGTAGCCGCGCGGTCCCCAGTAGCTGTACGGATAGCCGTAACCACCGTGACCGTAGCCACCGATGCTGATCGTGAACGGACCGTTGCTCCAACTGACACCGACGCCCCAACCGTGGTAGGGGTCGTAGCGCACGTTGAACCCCCAGGTCGCGTGATGCGGGTAGTAGTGCGCGCCGTACCACGACGGGTAGTACCAGCCCGTGCCGTAGACCACGCAACCGCCGTACGGATAACTGCCGACATAACCCGGTGTGTAGCCGACGTACACGACGTCCGGAGTCGAGTCATAGACGTAGACGTACTTCGTGTTGTAGTGCGGGTTGCTGGGCGGGATCGTGGAGATTTCGTCGGGCCGGTAGTCGGCAACTTCCCATGGACCTTCCGGTCCAGCTCCCTGATACCAAACGGCCTGGTGGCAGACCCAGTAGCGGCCGTCGATCTTCAACACGGAGTAGCTCGTGTTGATCGCGTACTCCATCTGCGTACCTTCGATCCGCTTGAACTCCGGGGTTCCGGCGTAATCGATGTCCAATCGGGCCGCTCCACGTTTGACCGCCGCCGTCTGCGGGATCCGGTTATCCATCAAGGCTTCCCGCGCCTGCTCGCTTCCGGCGACGAACGCCAACAGGTGACTTTGGGCTGAATCGGCGGGGATCTCCGAGAACGTTGCCGGGAGCGCATCCGAGGCCACGCTCGACCATGGCCCGTCGAGTTTCTTGGCGCGGTACCAGCGGCCGGAAAACAGGACGAAGTGTTCCTGCGAGTCGACGTCCATCAGGATGTCGTTGTCGGCGTTGGTCACGTAGAGCGCGGTCGTTCCCTCGACCGGCGCGTATTCGGCCTTGCCGTCGGTGACGATCAACTCGCTCGGCTCGACAGCGACGATCACCTTGGGTGCCACGTACTCACCGGCATCCTTCCGTTGTTGGTCGGCGGCGTCCTGCGCAGCGTCCGAACGCAGCTTACGGACCTTCTTGGGCGGTTTCTTGACAACCGTCCACGGACCCAGCAATTTGTCCGCCTTGTACCACTCGATCCCGCCGTCGAGGTAGTACGTCTTCTTCTTCGGGTCCTGAACGATCGTGTAAGGCGTATTGATGACCTTCTTTAGTGCGTCGTCCTCGATCGACCGGTACCGCGGCTCCCCGTCGATCTGGATCAGCACCGCCAGCTCGTCGGAATAGAGGATCGCCGGAGGGTCGGTTTTCAGACCCTCGGCGAGATCCTGTTCCTCCTCGAGCGCGGCGAGACTGGCCAGCACCCGGTCGAGCGAGATGACCATGTCCCACTCCTTGATCCGGGATTCGACGAAAGCTTCGAAAAGCGCCTTCTGTTCATCCGTGACGTTCGGGAAGCGGACGTCCGTCACGTCGACATCGAGGACGCGAACCGTCCGCTCGTCGCGGTCCGTCAGGACGCGGGCATCGCTCCAGATCACTCCGAAGACCGGCCCCGCATTGCCCTCGGCGAGCGTGACCGAGACCGCCGCGCGCGAACGCAGCTTGTCCCCTTCGAGCGATTCGAGTTGCGGCTGGTAGATCAGCACAGTGCCCATGGCGTGCTCGAGTTCCCTGGGCCAACCGGGATCGGCCTCCTCGGCGGCGACCGGCGCCCCGAGTAGAAACGCGAACAACGCCAGCGAGCACCGGATGGATCGCCACGGCCTCTCGAGCATGAACACTACGTGCCGACCTCTACCAACGGTATCCGACGACGATCGGGATGTACTCCGTAGCTCGGGGGTCCGTCTCCACCGTTTTGTACCGGGCCTCGATGAAGATCTGCGAGCCGCTCGACAGTTCGAAGGTCACTCCGACTCCCGCGTTCCAACTGAAGTCGGTCGTGTCCTTGCTTGAACACCACGAAGGTACCGGGGCCGACTCCGCCGGGGATACACCACCAGAACCAGGGGTCGCAGATCGGCGGGTAGTAGACCAGACCGGTGTCCGTAATTCTTCCCTGGAGGTAATCGAGTCCGACGCCAGCCGTGACGTAAAACCCGACCGTGCTGTCGGTGTCCGGGCCCCAGACCGCGTTCGCGCTGCCGGACCAGATCGTCACGTCGCCGCCGGTGATCGAGCCGGCACCCATGCCCATTAGTCCCAACCCGTGGAGAGGTGGCCGAAGATGTTTTTCCCCTTGTCCGGTCGCGCGCCTGCCTCCACAGGGGTCAACGCGCAAACCAACGCGAGACCCAGCAAGAGAAATACGAATCGGTGCTTCACTGTCCTACCTCCTGAGCCCCTCGTTCAAAAACGGATCCCCTGCGCCGGACGAAGTTTAGCCGAGGTCGCGGGCCAAGGCTACGCCTTTGAAGAATCACCTGCGCCGAATTTCATGAACTCGATTGGAGTTCGCGAGGGGCTTGGAGGACGGATGAATAAACTCCCCCTGCCGGAGGCGCGCGGGTGAGTCTCGACGACGACGGTTACAAGGGCTATGTCGGCTACAAGCACGTCGCCGGCGCTGGCCGCACCGGGTCCCACGAGCACCGCGATCGGCTTGTCGTAGAAGGTTCCGGGATCGCCCACGATGGTGTGATTGCCCTGAACAACCGGGCAGAGCGCAAGGTGATCGGTAGAATTGCAGCGCTCGTTGAGCTGCAAGACGTGCGTCGTATTGAATAGTTGTTCTAGCGAGCGGAGTCCGAGATCCGACGATCGTATTCTTCAACTCTGTCTCGCTGCCCGATTTGAATGGCCGCGACGGCGAGCGCCATCCAGAAGAGGTCCGACCCCTTCAGAGCTTTTCCCACCTTTTCCAGTTCGCTCAAGACGAGCTCGAACTCGTCGTGATCGAGGAATTCGCGATAGCTCTGGAGATCGGGATCCGATTTGGGGTGGTCGCATAAGTGGCTAGACGCGATCTCAAAATAGTGCCTAGCTAGTTTTCGTTGCTGCTCTTGTGATCCGACCATAAGGGGTCTGGCTAAAGTTGCGTATCACCTTCGGGCCGGGCTAATTATACACCTTGCCGATTGGCGCCCCTGACAGGCCGGATCTGGCAGCTGCAATGCGCTAGATGTCAGGGCTCAGTGAGACTCGTTTGCACGGCGAATGGAAGAGCACTTTATCCTCGACCTCGAAGGAGTCGAGTCGAAACCACACCACTGCCTCAGGGTAGAACCCTAACTCGTCCATGCGCACCGGCGAAATGTAGACACCATGGGCTCCTTTGTCGTCGCGAAGCACGCATGCCCCCATAGAGAACGAGCAGGGTAAGTATCCATTACTCGTTGCCCACTTTTCTGTACATCTAACGTTGTTTTCACCTGCGGGCCGGACTGGCGCGGCCCTGGCAGTGACTGGTTCAAGATCAACTGCCAACCTGGGACAAGTATAGGACAGATAGATTCGACTACCCACCACGGCAACAGCGCCGAGTTACTCTTGCAAAAAACCCGTCAAGATTTCGAGCGGTGGCACTGATAAGGAGTTGACTGAAGCGGAACTTCCGGTATGTTTCCCAAGTCCTTAAGCAGGGGGCTCCGCGCATGTCCAGGCAAACGCTGGTGCAGTTAGTGCTACTGCTGTCCGCTACGACCGTCGCCGACACGGTCCAGAACTTCGATGTCGCGGGGAGCGCCTACACCCTGGGTCGACACTCTGTCGGCCCGGCGGCGAGCATCGTCGCCGGCGGCCCATCCGGTAACTTCTTACGGCTCGCCGCCGGTTCCTCGGTCAACACCCTCAACACGATCGGCTTCGATCGCACCGATCCGGGTGCTTTCTGCACGATCACCCTCGACTTCGATTTCAGGATCACTCCCGGCTCCGGTTCGGCGGACGGCCTTGGCGTAACCTTGTTGGGCACGGCATTTCACGATTCCGCCGGCGTCGTCGTCGGTGCCGAGGAACCGAACTTTGCGGGGTCGCTCGGTGTCGGGTTCGATGTCTTTCAGAACACGGGCGAGCTGGACGACAATCATATTTCCGTGCACTTCGACGGTGCGGTCGTTTCCGTCCTCGAGGTTTCGAACGTCATCGACCTCGACGGTACCGCGGGACAGTTCATCCACGCGCGAGTGGTCATCACCGCGAACGCGGGTTCGGGAGATCTCACCGTGGAACTCACGCCGCCCGGCGGGAGCGCCGTCATCCTGATCGATGCGGTACCGGTTCCGGGTCTGAGGTTATACGAAGCACGGTTGCAGTTCGGCGCGCGCACCGGTGGTCAGACCGCGGACCACGATCTGGACAACATCAACCTGACCTATGGCGACTGCCCCGATGTCGTGGGTCAGTGGGCCGACGCGATCCCGTTGCCGATCATACCGATCCATGCCGATCTGCTGCCGAGCGGCTCGGTGTTGGTCTGGGACCGCGACGATACGGGCGACGGACCGGGTACGCCGCACCTCTTTGACCCGGCCACCGAACTGGTGACCCCCGCAGCGGATCCGGGTTACGACCTGTTCTGTTCGGGCCACTCGTACTTGCCGGACGGCACCCTCTTCGTCAGCGGAGGTCACGATCAATTCGATCAGTTCGGGCTGCCCTACGGCACAATCTACGACGGGGCGACGGACAGCTGGACCACCGTCGCGCAACAGATGAACGCAGGACGCTGGTACCCGACCAACACCACGCTGGCCAACGGCGACACGCTCGTGGTGACGGGGACAGTCATACCCGGGGTGGTCAATCAGTTGCCCCAGGTCTACGAGGTCGCAACGCAAACGTGGCGCGATCTGAGCAGCGCGAGACGCAACGTACCGCTGTACGCGTTTTTTCATCTGGCCCCCAACGGGATGGCGTTCAATTCTGGGCCCGAACCGACCACCGACTACATCGATACGAACGGCAGCGGAGCGTGGATCCCAGTGGCGAACACCGGGTCGGTCCACAGAAGCGACGGCAGCTCGGTGCTGTACGACGTCGGCAAGGTGCTGATCCTCGGCGGTGGAAATCCACCGACGCGCAGCGCCCAGGTGATCGACCTCAACGTTCCTGGACCGAGCTGGAGTTCCGTCGATTCGATGGCTTTCGAACGCCGGCAGGTCAATGCGACGATCCTTGCCGACGGCACGGTTCTGGCAACGGGAGGTACCGGTTCGGCAGGATTCAACGTCGTGGGCGGTGCGGTCTTCGCTGCGGAGCTTTTTGAGCCATCGCTCGCCCGTTGGACGACGCTCGCAGCCGCCGGGGTGCCCCGGATCTATCATTCGTTCGCGCTGCTGCTGCCCGATGCACGCGTGCTGACCGGTGGAGGCGGGCACCCGGCGGGCGACGGTCCGCCCGGCGACGTGAATCACTTCGATGTCGAGATCTATTCGCCGCCGTACCTGTTCCAGGGAGCACGCCCGACGATCACCTCCGCCCCAGCCACCTTCGGGCACGGCGACAGCTTTTTCATCGAAACACCCGACGTGGTCGGTGGGGTTCACTTGATCCGTCTCGCCGCCGTCACGCACGGTTTTAACCAAAATCAGTCGATCAGCCGGCTCGCCTTCACCCCCACAGCGCAGGGCGTCTCGGTCAGCGCACCCGCATCCGCGACCGAGGCGCCACCCGGTCCGTACCTGTTGTTCATCCTCGACAATGCCGGGGTTCCGTCAGTGGCGCCGATCGTTCAGCTGTTGCCCGACGCCGGCGGTGTGCCTGCCGGCTCGCTGCTGCTGGATAAGGCCGCGGCAGGCGAGATCACGCTGAGCTGGGATCCATCCTGCACCGCGGATGACTTCGATTACGCGATCTATGAAGGTTCGCTGCCGAATTTCAGCAGCCGCGTCGCGCAGACCTGCACGACGGGGGGCGGGACCAACTGGACTTTCTCGCCCGCAGCAGGCGGCACCTACTACCTTGTCGTACCGCGAAACTCGGCCAGCGAAGGCTCGTACGGTCTCGATGGCAACGGTCTCGAGCGCGGGCCCGATCTCGGTGCGTGCCTGCCTCAGTCACTAGGCGCTTGTCCCTAAGCTTCGGGGCTCCTCTCAGATTAACCTGTGAAAACGTGGGCCTCGCGAGTCTCCACTAGCAGCCGAGCGCTGCATCGAAGGCTCGTCGCGGAGGTCCAGACCATGAAGAAACTCCTGTTTTCCATTGTGGCGCTGTCCATGATTCTCGGTGCGGGAACCGTTCCGGTCGATGCGGCAGGCGGCCGTGTGCCGATCTACGAGGTACCGATCGACAGTCCCGGGTCGTACTACCTCTCGCGAGACCTGACCGGAAGTTCAGGCAGCGCGTTGATCACGATCGCATCCGACGACGTCACGCTCGATCTGGCCGGCCACACGATCCGGCGCACCGACGCCGGTGGCGACGTCATCGCGTCGTCCGGCAACCGCACCAATATCGAGATCCTGAACGGCCGGATCGACGGGCTTTCCGTGGTCGACGCCGGCGGGCGGGGGATCGCCGTCGGCTGGGCGCACCTCGGCGTGATCCAGAACAACGTGGTGCACAATGCGACACTCGATGGGATCGTCGTCGAGTACAGCGGAGGCGTCACGGTCGCCGACAATAACTCCTCTCGCAACGGTGGCGACGGCATCGATATTCTCAGCTCGACCGGGATGCGGGTCGATCGCAACCATGCCTCGTTCAACGGGGACTACGGCATCTACTTCACCGGTCGCCTAGAGGCTCCTCGGAGCCCTTCGCGGTTCACATAGTATAGAGTTACCGGACGCTGAATCGGGACGCCGTACCTTGGACTAGGAGGAAAGCCCCGCTTATCCTACCTATCCTCCGAGGAGATCGAGCGCGTCGTACCGAATGATCCGGTCCTCGCACAGGCCTGGGGCGTCACGGCCATAACGCGCGCGATCGTGACGGAGCCCGCGGGCGCCGATGTGTACGTCAGGCCCTACGGCGATCCGGACGCGGACTGGAGTCTGTTGGGCCAGTCACCCATCGAGTCGGTGAGGCTGCCGCGCTCGGCGGCGGTCCAGCTCAGGGTCGAGGCTGAGGGCTTCGAGCCGCGTGTGCTCGCCTCGGGAGTGCCCGGCTTCTACTTCGGTCGCACACCTGCCGAAGTCATCACGCTCAGCGAGGACGGAAGTATTCCTCCGGAGATGGTGCTCATCCCGGGAGGCGACTACCCGGTCCGGATCACGGGCTTCAATTCGGGGGCCTCCATCCGCCTGGAGTCCTTCCTCATCGACCGCTACGAGGTCACGAACGCGCAGTACAAGGAGTTCGTCGACGCGGGAGCGTACGTGCAGCCGCACTTCTGGGAGGGTCTGGAGTTTGCCCAGGATGGTCGGCGGTTGTCCTGGGACGAGGCGATGGCCGAGTTCGTCGATGCGACTGGCCAGGCCGGACCGAGCACCTGGGAGTTCGGTAACTTCGCCAGCGGCCAGGGGGACCATCCGGTCGCAGGTGTCAGCTGGTACGAGGCGGCGGCCTATACCCGCTTCAGGGGCAAGTCGCTGCCGACGATCTACCACTGGGCACGTGCCGCATTCGAGCCGCATACGAACTCGACGCCCCTCAGCACCGCGATGATCCCGCTGGCGAACTTCGGCGGTGAAGGTCCGATGCCTGTCGGGAGCAGTGGCGCGATGGGTCCTCACGGGACCCTCGACATGGCCGGAAACGTCAAGGAGTGGTCGTGGAACGCCGCAGGCGACCACCACTGGCTCCTCGGAGGGGCGTGGGACGACGAAACACGGATGCACAGCGTGCGGTTCACGTCGCCTCCGTTCGACCGTTCTTCTCGGCACGGCTTCCGCGGTGTGAGATACCTGGGCGGGGAGCCGTCCGAGGAGCTTACCGCCGCCATCGAGCTGCTGTCCCGCGATTACCGCGACGCCGTAACCGTATCCGACGAGATCTACGAGGTCTATCGGAGTCAGATGGCGTATGTGCCGTCGGAGCTCAACGACAACTTCGAGTGGCGCGAGGAGAGCGCCGCAGAATGGATCGTCGAGCGCGTGACGGTGGATACGGGTGAAGAGGGCGAGCGGATGAGCATCTACCTCTGGTTGCCGAAGTCCGTCGAGCCACCGTACACGCCCGTGGTCTATTTTCCTGGGCTGGGCCCGTTCATGCAGCCGCCGCCGGAGCACTCAAGTACGATCATGAGGAGCACCCGTGGGGGGTCAATGGCGCGGATGATCATCAGTAGTGGTCGGGCGATCGTCGTACCGATCTGGAAGGGTTCGTACGAGCGCTGGGACGACTTCCTGACGCGCTCCGGCGAGGAATACCTCCGCTCGTTCAGAGTCCGCATGGCGGACTGGGCATCGGACCTGGGGCGTACGGTCGACTACCTGGAGGCCCGAGACGACATCGACACCGAAGCGATCGGGTACATGGGCTCGAGCTTCGGCGCGTCGACGACGCTGGCGCTACTGGCTCTGGAGGAGCGCCTCGACGCAGCTCTGCTGCTGCTTCCGGGATACACGTACCGCGACCTGCCTCCAGAGGCCGACGCGGTCAATTACGTGCCGCGCATCACGATGCCGGTGCTGATGATCGGGGGTCGCTACGACTACGTCTTCCCGCTCGAAACCGCCCAGCGGCCTCTATACGAGCAGTTGGGCACGCCGGCAGAGCACAAGGACTTCAAGATCTACGAGATGGGGCACGGACCCTTTCCACGGTCGCAGCTCCTCAGAGACGTGACGCCCTGGCTGGACAAGTACCTACCGATAGGCAACTAGGGGCGGGCCTTCGTACGGTCAGCCTCCCGGCAACAGCTCGAACGGATCCTCGACCGTCTCGACGCCAGCTTTCAGCTCACTCAGCACCGCTGGCAGATCGCCGTCGCGGGCCTCGAGCAGCGCCGCGAAGTCCGGCAGCCGGTGGTCGTCCTGTTCCAAAACTCAGCCTAGCATCAAAGCAAGCGCTGACATCAGGTTAGCCGGCCTGGATCCGCGTCTATTGGATCGGGTTTCTGGATTTTGGAACGGGATAACTGACGCTGAGCGCACCGTTACAGAGATTCGTTCTGATGCTGGGTGGCCCTCGACCTCTCACCAGGTGCGCTCAGCCGC
>SMVB01099981.1_pt1 | contig 11367 bp, 10 predicted proteins | sample 2456461 | NCBI WGS metagenome assembly SMVB01 (sample SAMN11095934, study PRJNA526329) | marine sediment metagenome | biome: Marine sediment; feature: Surficial sediment; material: Deep marine sediment; isolation source: Hadal surficial sediment | place: Pacific Ocean | collected 2014-05 | depth...
GGTTGAGATCGTCACAGGGGCCGGAGAGCTCGGCACAGCGGTGGATGCATTCCTGGTCCACGCTTCCGTCGACCGGGGGCTGGCGCCGAAGACGATCGAAGCCTACTCGCGAGACCTGGTCCGCTTCGTTTCCTGTCTCGAAGGCGAAGGGGTGCGGCGTCTGAAGGACATGCGGCGTGAACATCTGACTACCTATCTCGTGCAGCTGGAGTCGGAGGGTCTGGGCGCCCGCAGTCGCACGCGGGCCTTGGTCGCAGTGCGGCGCTTTCTGCGGCATCTGGGTGAATCCGGAATGTTGGACCAGGATCCTTCGGACGGGATGTCTGCGCCGCGCTTCGACCGGAAGCTCCCCAGGCTGCTCCGCACCGATGAGGTGCTGGCACTGATCGAGGCCATCGTCTTGGATACGCCACTGGGATTGCGTGACCGGGCCATGCTCGAAGTCCTCTATGGCGGAGGCCTGCGGGTGAGCGAGTTGGTGGGACTGCCACTGGGATCGTTGGATCTGCGCGCCGGTTGGGTGCTGGTGATGGGGAAGGGCAATCGCGAACGGATCGTGCCGCTCGGCGTACCCGCCCTCGAAGCGATCGCGGTCTATCTCGAGCAGGCTCGCCCGGTGCTGGCGCGTTCCGGTGGAAGGGACTCGGACGCCGTCTTCCTCTCACGTCTTGGCGGGCCGATGACGCGACAGAATTTTTTCAACCGGCTGCGTCGCATTGCACGTCTCGCTGGAATTCCCCAAGACCGAGTGGCTCCTCATGTCCTGCGTCACGCCTTCGCAACCGATCTCCTGGAGGGGGGTGCGGACCTGCGCGCGGTCCAGAGCATGCTGGGGCACGCGGACCTTTCCACGACGCAGATCTATACGCACGTAAGTCGCCGACGCCTGAGGGAGACCGTCGAGGAGCACCATCCGCGCGGTCGTCGTAGAGGACCCGTGTGAGGCGACCGTCTCTCGCCGAGGTCCTGAAGCACCTGCCCGACGCTGCAAGGGCGCTCGTGTCCGACATCCTGTCGGCCGCCGACGAGCGCAAGCTGCGCGTCTACCTGGTTGGCGGCCCGGTTCGCGACCTGCTCATGAATCGGGTGGTGCGCGACGTCGACTTGATCGTCGAACGCCTCGGGGACATCGACGCTGCTGTGCTCGCCGGTGTGCTGGACCGCGCTGAGCTCAAGGTCACCACCCATGATCGGTTCGGGACGGTGACCCTTCGCGCTGGGGACGCCGAAGTCGACCTGGCCACGGTGCGCAGCGAGGCCTATGCACACGACGGCGCGCTGCCCAGCGTAGCCCCGGGAACTTTGGAGGAGGATCTGCGCCGTCGCGACTTCACGGTGAACGCGATGGCGCTGCCGCTATCGGCGGTGGCTCGTTCGTCTCACGCGGGAATCGTTGACGTCGAAAACGGCCTGGTCGATCTGGAAGAGAAGCGGCTTCGGATCCTGCATCGTCGCAGCTTCCACGATGATCCCACCCGTGCCCTGCGTGCCGCCCGGCTGGCGCCGCGGCTCGGCTTCAGTCTGACCCGCGACTCGCGAAGTGCGCTGCGCAACGCGCTACGAGACGGTGCCTTCGGTCGCGTGAGCGGGGACCGCTTGCGGCGCGAAATCGTCAAGCTCTTCGATGACGCTTCGCTGGGTCCCGATCCGTCCCGCGCCCTGCGATTGCTCGACGACTGGCACGTCTTGGGAGTCTTGGAACCGGGTCTTTCGCTGGACCGGGCCCAGGTCGCTCCTTTGCGCCGGTTGGGCAAGTGCGTCGTCGACGCGCCCTGGCCGGCCCCGCGCTGGAAGCCCTGGGTCAGTGGCCTGATGATCTGGATGGCGCCGCTGCCACCCGCACAGCGGCGTCGAGTCCTGCAGCGTTTCGCGGTGCGGGGCGATCAGGCACGACTCATCATCGATCATCCGAAGCGAAGAGACGCGTGGTTGCGCGTGTTGAAGCGTGCCCGGGGGCGAGGTGCCATCGATGCGACCCTGGTCGGCAGCGACGAGGAGAGCCTGCACGCGCTCTACGCCCAGGTCGAGGGCCCGCTTCGGCGGCGCATCGCCCGATACGCCTCCGAAGACCGCGCGCGGCGGCTACCGGTGAGCGGAACGGACCTGCTCGAACTGGGGCTATCGGGACCCACCGTTGGCAAGGCGCTGTTGCGAATCCGGACGGCCTACCTGGATGGGACGCTGAGAACGCACGCAGAGGCGCTGGCCCTGGCCCGTGAGATCGGATCGCGTTCCGGCGGAACTCCCCGCCGTGGTTCGCATTCGAGGCCCTCCAAGGCAGGCAAGGCGCGAAACAGGCCGGTGCGTTGATGGCCCGCCGGCGATGCTCCATACTCGGGTCCGTCCCCCCGCATCGACAAGATCCCGTCCTCCGGGAGTCCTGATGAGTTCGCCCGTATCCCCCGAGGGTTCGCCGAATTCCGCCGGCGTGAGTCCGGCTGTGGCGGCGAACCCCCTTGAACTCGGATCACCGTACGCGGTCAAGCTGCCTGGGTTCGAAGGTCCGCTCGACCTGCTGCTCCACCTGATCCGACTCAACGAGGTCGAGGTCACCGAGATCCCGATCGCCCTCGTCGCCGAGCAGTACCTGTCGTACATCGAGCTGATGAGCGAGCTTGACCTCGATGTGGCGGGCGAATACCTGGTCATGGCGGCGACGCTGGCTTGGATCAAGTCCCGGATGCTGTTGCCGCCGGACGGCAGCGCGGACGCCGACGACGAAATTGATCCGCGCGCCGAACTCGTGGCCCGCCTGATGGAGTATCAACGCTTCAAGGAGGTTGCGGGACAGTTGGGTGAGCGTCGGCTGCTCGGGCGCGACGTCTTCTCGGCCCGGGGCCCGGGGCCTGAGCCCGTTCCCGATGAACAGCGAGAGGTCGAGGTCGGATTGTTCGAGCTTCTCGATGCGTTCCGGCAGGCGCTGAAGGCGGAGGGCCCCAGCGGGGCCGCTCATGAAGTCGAGATCGAAACCATTACCGTGCGCGACAGGATGGTCGTGGTCATGAAGGCCCTGGAGCTGCGCGACACGCTCGAGTTTGGCGACGTGATCCGGGGCGAAGACGGCGGGACCGGCAGCCGCAGCCTCCTCGTGACGACCTTCCTTGCGATCCTCGAGCTCACCCGGCTGCAGTTGCTTCGCCTCTCTCAGAGCCTCGACGAATCGAGAGTGCCGCGCGGACCGATCCATCTGCGCCGGCCCGAAGACGTCGCAGCGGACCAATGGACGGAACGCATCGCGGGCGTGATGTAGGAGAGGTGAGAAGCAGATGGACCAATCGGACAAGCGACGCATCGTAGAGGCCCTGATCCTCGGCTCTTCCGAGCCGATTTCCGCGGCACGGCTGGCCGAGATCATCCCCTATCTGAAGCCTGCCAAGGCCAAGGAACTGGTGGCCGAGCTCAACGCGGATTACATTGCCCAGCACCGATCGTTCGAGATCTGCGAGGTCGCCGGCGGCTATCGCGTGCGAACGCTCGCCGAGTTTGCGCCCTATCTGCAGCAGACCCAGAAGACCCGGCCTCTGCGTCTATCACAGGCCGCGCTGGAGACACTGGCCATCGTCGCCTACCGGCAGCCGGTGACCCGGTACGAAGTCGAGACCATCCGGGGTGTGGATGCCGGCGCCGTCGTGCGAGGCCTGATCGAGCGGAAGCTGGTTCGAATTGCGGGACATCGCGAGGTTCCCGGGCGTCCCATGCTCTACGCAACGACCCGGCGTTTTCTCGAGGTCTTCGAGCTCAACAAGCTCGAAGAGCTTCCGACCCTTCGCGATCTCCAGGAACTGTTTCCGGAAGGCGGGCTGTCGGAGTCGGACTCCGACGATGAGGAAACGTCCGCCTCGGCGGCCGCCACCGAGGCGGGTGCCGATTTCGGGTCTGATTCCGATGCAGCGTCGAAGGGTGTTGCGTCGGCGCCGACAGAACCCGCCTCCGATGTCTCGCCCGCCGTCTCGTTCGCCGAATAGCGCGCCCGAACGGAAGCCCGCGCTGCAACGCCTCCAAAAGATCATTGCGGCCGCTGGCGTGTGCTCGCGTCGCCACGCCGAGGATCTGCTGCGCGCCGGCCGGGTCACCGTGAACGGCGAGGTGGCAACGCTCGGCGCCTCCGCCGATCCGGTTCACGACGTGGTGGCGGTAGATGGTGAGCCGCTCGAGCGACAGCCGCTCCGCTACTGGATGCTGAACAAGCCACGCGGCGTGATCACGACCAGCCACGATCCGGAGGAGCGCCAGACGGTTCTCGATTTCATTCCGGATCAGCGCCTCCGTCTGTTTCCGGTAGGTCGACTGGACCGCGAGACCGAGGGGCTGGTGCTACTCACCAACGACGGTGCGCTTGCCCAGAAGATTCTGCACCCCTCCCACGAGACCGAACGCGAATACCGCGTGACCGCGCGAGGTCGCGTGACGCCCGAGGATCTGCAGCGGCTCTCCGAAGGGATCGAGCTCGAGGACGGCCGGACGGCGCTCGCAAGCACTGGATCTGCCCGATACGACGCCAGGGTCGACGCGACGCGCTTCACGCTGACGTTGGTGGAGGGGCGCAAACGCCAGATCCGCCGGGCGCTCGAAGTGTTGGGGCATCCCGTGATGCGTTTGTTGCGCGTGCGCCTGGGCTCGCTGGAGCTGGGCCGGCTTCGAAAGGGCGAAGCGCGTGAGCTCAATTCCCGAGAGCGGCGTGCTCTGCTGCGGATTCGCGACGAGAAGGGAGGGAAGGGAGCGAAGGACGCCTGAACCCGATCCGCGTTTCAGGGACGCAGCGTCGCGGCCAGCCGATGGTCGTTCCAGTAGACATCGATCGGCTGCGCCAGGTCGATGCTGGGGGGAAGGACCACGTATCCCAGGAGGGTCGTCCCGGCTTCCAGGGCCCCCGGTCGACCGACGAGCATTCCGAATTGCTTCGGGTCTTCGCTGTTGGCGTGAAAGGCGGTGTGGCCCTGGGCAAACGTGAAGTTCGGGTGGAATACGACGGGGGCCAGGGCCTCGGCGGTGAACAGCAACACGGGGCCGGACGTGGGCGGTCCGTGGCTCGCCCAGCTGCGTTTCGCTTGGGCTTCGAAGCCCCGCGAGTGGGCCAGCTGTAGCCGCAGGCTCGGGGATCCGTTGCTCTCGATCTCCAGGTTTGCGGGGGCTCGCTGCTGCGTCAGCTGCACGATCTGGATGAGATCGGCGATCTCCTGATCGGACAGCTGGATGCCGCCGTCCCGGACTCGGGGCGGCGCGGGCTCCGAGACGCTGGGAAGCGGCGGCTCGCTGAGCGCGGCCCGGGACGAGGTTGGTGCTCGCGGCGGCGGCCGCTGTGCGTCCCGGGTTTCAAGATCCTCCAGCAGGTTGTACGGGTTGTTCGGGTCCTGCTCGCGCTGGAACCGTTGCCAACCATAGGGGCGCGGCAGATATTCCGGCTTGATCGGCGGCATGTCATCGGGGGCCACCCGCTTTGCGGCGGCACATGGAATGTCCGCCAGGTTCCTGACGATGAACATGCTGCCGTCCGGGCAGACGCCGGTGATGACCGAGGCGTGGGCGTTGCCCCAGCCGAACAGGGAAGTGGCCCATGCGACCAGTACGACGCTTCCGCTACGGAGGATCGAAGTCTTCATCGAAGCGCCTCTGCCAGTTCGCGTGGAACCGTGACGTAGAGCTGCGTGTAGTAGTAGGTGCCGTCAGCGGCCCGGGCGATTCCGACGCCCGTCCGGTTGAAGGGCGGGGCGTGGAGGTTCTTGCGATGGACGGGCGATTCGAGCCAGCCCTGGAGGATTTCCTGGTTGGGATCGGTTTTGTCCGTGAGTCCGGCGTTCTCGGCGGCCAAGGAGAATCCACCGATACCGGCGGATTGGATCCGTTGCAGCGGATTCTGACCCTCGGGATTGACGTGGCTCAGGTAGCGGCGCACGGCCATGTCGCGTGCGTGGGCACGGGCCACCACATCGAGGGAGGCATCCCGGATCAGAGGGATCAGATGCCGTCCGTTCCGGATCCGGTTCACGTTCTGGTGGAAGCGGGCTTCGAGGCCGGCGTAGGGCGCGATCGCCTCCGGGCTCTCGGCGGTCCGGGCCGCGAACGGCGACAGCAACAGGGCGATCCAGAATCCCAGCACGAAAGCCAATCCCTGTACGAATGTTCGCGGCATTGTTTCAGCGTCTGATCGATTCCGTGTCGCCGAGCAGTTCCTTGCGCGCGAGACGACCGCCTTCGTAGTGGCTGATCACGTCGATTTTGCCATCGAGATCCGTGTCTTCTTCGCGTCGGGTGAGCTGCTCGCGGCCGTCGTAGTGGTTGGTGATGTCGATGAGACCGTCGGCGTTGTTGTCGAGTTCCTCGTGCGACAGTCGACCATCGCGATAAAAGCCGGCCCTGTCCCGAAAACCGTCGCCGGTTGTGTCCTGTTCGTGACGGGCGATCTTGCCGTTCCGGTAGTAGGTCCACGTGTCGACGCTGCCGTCTCCGTTGCTGTCGACTCGGCGCCGGACGACACTGCCGTCCCGGTAGTCGGTCCAGGAATCGATGGCGCCGTCGTGGTTCGAGTCTTCTGTGACCTGGGAGAGCTGGTGGGTGACGGGATCGTAGTGGTGGGTCGTGTCGGGACGTCCGTCGAAATTCTGATCGAGCTGCTTGCGGGTGATGTGGCCGTTGGTGCGGTAGATCCACATGTCGATGCGGCCGTCATCGTTGCGGTCGACGATGCCGTCCGCCACGTCCTGCTCCCGGGTGGTGAGCGGCGGCGGACGGGTGCTGGGCAAGGTCGGCGTGTCGTGGATCTCGACCGGTTGTCGGATGACGACCCGCGGCGGCACGGGATTGCTGGGCGAGCGCTGCAGGGCAGCCAGCTCGTCCGCGATGGAGATCCCCGACGCTCCGGCCGTGGAAGCGGCGGTCTGCGGCTGCGGCGCGCCCGGACGGGCGGCCGACGACAGAGCGCGCTGGCTGAGTTCCTGCTCCATGGCTTCGAGCTGAGCGGTCTCGTAGTCCAGGGGCGCAGGCTTCGGTTCGATCGTGGGGCGGGCGATGCTCGGTTCGGGAACGGGTGGACCCGTTTCCGGGGGCGTCGACTCGCCCAGCAACTTCTTGAAGGGCGCGGCGATCAGGGCCAGGGGCGCCATCAGGTACTTGTGGAACTGGGGCTCTTCCTTCCACTCCAGGTGGGTCTGCTCGTCGATCCTGCTGCCACCAATCGCCGTCATCGGGGGCGAGGTCGTCGCGGCAACGCCCGCTGTGACGGCTTCGGATCCAGCTGCCCCCGGCTGCCCGTGGCTGCCGGCCGGCTGCCCGTGGCCGCGGGCCGGCAGCTGGGGTCGCAGGGTGGGCGCCGCCTGGCCGGGCATGAGGATGCTGGCTCCCACTCCCGTGTCGACCGTCGGATGACGGTCGATGTCGCGCACACCTTGGTTGTAGGCGAAGCAGCCCGACAGGCCCAGAGCCAGGCCGGCCGTGGCGATGCCCGTCGTCCAGTCTGATCGAAGCATGGGAGGTTCCTCAAGTGAAGACTCTTCCGAGGCGGTACTTTGCAAGAAGCGTGCGCAAGCTGCTGCCTCGGGGTGGATTCTCTGAGAGACCGGAGAGTTGGGCTTGCGGTCTGCCGACCCGTTGCCGCTTGCCGAAGTCTGCTGAGAGGGAAGTCTCGTACCCTGAATGGACAAGGGGCGTGTTCCGCCAGCCCCAGGCTGGAGTGATGGCCCAGGCTGGAGTGATGGGAATGGCAGGGCGCTCGCCTTCCTCGCCCGGGGCGGCCGGCCACGGCCTACGAGCATGCCGAGAAGAAGATCGAAGCCCTCTTCGCTTCGGAGGAGGCCGCGGAGGGAATGGCCGCCTTCCGGGAGAAGCGTTCGCCGCGATGGGTCCCGGACGGGGGCTGAACTCAGTTCTCGCCGCTCTCGTCGTCACCGAAGCGTCCGATCAGAAGGGTCGCGGCGAGACCCACACCGATCAGACCCAGCGCGCTCGCAACTTCTCTCCCGGTCGGATCGAAGCGGCGCACGGGCCAGTCGTCGACGTCGAAGCCGCTCGCGTTCTCGATCGTCACCGACTGTCCCTTGATGATGTCACCCGGCGTCGGAGGGTTTCCGGCCTGGAAGGGCCAGAGGCCGATGACAGCGCCGAAGAGCAGGCCGAGCAGGGCGCCCAGAGTGGCGTGTGGGTAGCGCTTCAAGAGCCAGCGCAAGAGGTTGCTCATCCCCACGATGCCGACCACGATGCCGAGACCGAGCGGGATCACCACCCCCGTGGCGTCCAGAATCAGGTCGAAGTTCGGTGAGAAACCGCCGCCGTCTCCGAACAATCCGCGCTTCAGCTGGTCGACGGTTCCCAGGATGTTCTCGTACTGCCCGAGCAGGATCAGCAGATAGCTGCCACTGACGCCGGGCAGGATCATGGCCGACGAAGCGGCCAGTCCGGCCAGGAAGATCAGCGCGACGTTTCGTTCGTCCTCGATACCGGCGCCTCCAGCGAGGGCCATTCCCGCCATCAAGACGAAGGTCGCAGCCGCAGCGATGAAGACGGCGGGAGAGGCCGGTCGCGCCATGCGCCAGATGAGGGGCACGCCGCCCAGGGTGAGACCGATGAAGAGGCTGTACATCACCCAGCGGTAGTCCTGGACCAAGCCTTTGACCGTGCCGGCGAGCAACAGGATCGCGAGGCCCGCGGTGGCGGCCACGGTGCCGAGCAGCACGATCGAGCGAGTGCGGAAGCGTAGCGTCGTCAGCTCGGCGATCGAGGCGATGAAGCCCGGGTACACGCCGGCGGCCAGCAGCATGGTGCCGCCGCTGATGCCGGGCACGAGGTTCGCGAGTCCCATCAGGGTTCCACCGATTGCGCTGCGGGTCACGAGCCGCGGAATGTCGATGTGATGGTGGGTGTCTGCTTCGGGAGCCGATGTGTGCGACATGCTCTGGTCCTTCTCGCCGGGTTCCGGCTCGGCTCCATCGCGAGGGCGGACGCGGTACTGTAGCCACGGGAGGAAGCAAGCACCCGTGTGTGGCCGCTTCACCTTGACCGCGTCTCCGGAAGAAATCGAGTGCGCGTTCGAGCTGGACGAGACGCCCGACCTCCGGCCGCGTTTCAACGTTGCGCCCGGTCAGTTCATCGCGACGATCACGGCGGATGCTGAAGGCCGCCGCTGCCTGGAGATGCGCCGTTGGGGACTGGTTCCAAGCTGGGCCAAGGACGAGAAGATCGGTTCTCGCATGATCAACGCCCGCTCGGAGACGGCGGCCGAGAAGCCATCGTTTCGGGAGGCGATGAGGAAGCGACGCTGTCTGGTTCCGGTGGATGGCTTCTACGAATGGACGTCTGCCGGCGCCGGTGCGAAGCAGCCGAACTGGATCGCACGACCCGACCGCGGCTGTTTCGCGATCGCGGGCCTGTGGGAGCGCTGGAAGACAAAGGATGAGGCCTGGCTCGAGACCTGTACGCTGCTCACCACCCGGGCCAGCGATCGTCTCAAGGTCATCCACCACCGGATGCCCATCCTGATTGAAGTCGCCGGCCGGGATCGCTGGCTCGATCCTTCCATGACCGACGCCAGTGCCCTGATGGATCTGTTCGAGCCGTCCGCAGACGACGCCCTCGAGTACTGGGCCGTGAGCCGACGCGTCAACCGCCCAGAGCACGACGACCCGGATTGCATCGAGCCCGCCTCGGAATCGGGTCCGGGTTCAGAGTCGGAATCGGAATCGGAAGCGGACTCTGGTCCGGACGGAAGCCTGTTTTGAAGCGACGGGTGCGGATCGCTCTGCTCGTCGCCGTGGCGCTGCTCTTCGGGGCATCGATCCCCTGGTATCGCGAGCCCGGCGCGGTCCCGATCGAGTTCCTGGGCCTGCCGGACTGGGTCGCCGTTGCGCTTCTCTGCTACGTGGCGGCCGCGGTGCTGAACTCGCTGGCCTGGCTGATCACCGACATTCCCGATCAGAGCAGCGCGCCCGGTGAGGACGAACCTTGAGCTTCGGCCAGACCGGCCTGGTGGCGCTCGTCGTCTATCTGCTGCTGCTGCTGGCGATCGCCGAGGGCGCGCGCCGCGCCCGGCGCAGCGCGTCGCCGGCCGACCACTTCCTCGCCGGCCGTGAACTCGGTGTCTTCGTGCTGTTCCTGACGCTCTACGCCACCGCCTACAGTGGCAATTCGCTGCTGGGCTATCCGGGCGAAGCCTACCGCCGTGGCTTCTCCTGGATCATGGCGACGGGCTTCATGTTGTCGATCATCGTCGTCTTCCATCTGCTGGTCCCGCGTCTGCGCCCGATCGCGGTCTCCCACGGCTTCGTGACTCCAGGGGATTGGATCCGCCATCGCTTCGGCAACGAGCGCGCCGGACGCGCACTGCTGCTGGCCATCGCCAGCCTGATGGTGATCGCCATGGCGAACTTTCTCTTTGCCCAGCTGAAGGCGATGGGTGTGATGGCCGAACTCGTGACGGAAGGCATCGTGTCCTACGAGCTCGGTGTGGTGGTGCTGGCGGCGATGGTTCTGTTGTACGAGACGGTGGGCGGGATGCGGGCGGTGGCGTGGACGGACGCGGCCCAGAGCCTCTTGATGTTGGCCGGACTCGCGGCACTGCTCGGCTGGCTGCTCGGCGATGTCGGGGGAATGCACGCTCTGACCGCGGGGGTCGCCGAGGTTCGGCCCGAAGCCGTTCTCGTTCCCGACGTGCGCGAGCAAATCAACTGGGCCAGCACCATCGTGTTGCTGGGGCTCGCAAGCGTCGTCTATCCCCAGGCGATCCAGCGCATCTACGCCGCCCGCAGCGGTCGGGCGCTGCGCCGATCCATGGCGATCATGACCTTCATGCCTCTCACCACGACACTGGTCGTCACCTTGATCGGACTTGCGGCGATTCCGCGGCTGCAGGGTCTGGGACAGGTCGAAGCGGACGGCGTGATGCCGCTCTTGCTGGGTCAGTGGGCCGAGGCTGGACCGATGGCGATGTGGGCGTCCGTGGTCGTCTTCCTGGGCGCGCTGGCCGCCATCATGTCGACGGCCGACTCGGTGCTGCTCTCGCTGGGGTCGATGCTTGCCGAGGATCTGCTCGGTCGCCCCCGCGGCGCGTCCGACACGACGGCGCTGGGCAAGCGGATCGCAGCGGGGGTGATGGTCAGCATGGCGGGCGTCGCGCTGATCGCGCGCGACGTCTCCTTGTGGGGTCTGATCGAGCTCAAGATGGAGCTGCTGATCCAGTGTGTGCCCGCCTTTCTGCTCGCCCTCCACTGGCGCGGGCTGCGGGCCGCACCGACGCTGGCGGGCGTCGTTCTCGGCAGCCTGATTGCGATCTCGGGTGTGCTGCTGGGGAGCAAGCGCATCGAAGGCGTACACGTGGGCGTGATCGGCCTGCTGCTGAACTTTGCCGTCGCCGTGATCGGTTCCCACTGGCAGGCTCAGCGA
>SMVB01397607.1_pt1 | contig 11367 bp, 6 predicted proteins | sample 2456461 | NCBI WGS metagenome assembly SMVB01 (sample SAMN11095934, study PRJNA526329) | marine sediment metagenome | biome: Marine sediment; feature: Surficial sediment; material: Deep marine sediment; isolation source: Hadal surficial sediment | place: Pacific Ocean | collected 2014-05 | depth 0-1...
AATGTTCATCACTTTCTACATATTTAGATCTTTCAAATTTGCTGCGCTGAATAGTTATAGTAGGGTGGTCGCTGGTTCGTAAGCCCAAATCACGATACCTCTGTCGTATCCACCAGTTTACATCATCAGTCGTGGTTACATCAGGAATTATTACCTTATTTGAAAATGCCTCGGCAATAATTTTATGTGCAATACGTGCCACATATCCAAACAAGCTCATTTCTTCATCACTTCTTATTTGAAGAAAACCAGTTCCTAAAGCCTCTGAAGAAACAATGTTCTTTCTATATTTTTTATCAAAATTTTGTGCTACTTCTTCTTTCAACTCATCATGTAAAGCAATTTTATCAGGGTTACGAGTTGCAATAATATTTTTTAACTCCTCAAAATTTATCTCTAAAGCTTCAATACCCTTATTTACTCCTTTATCGTAAAATAATACAGCGTCATTTCGTTCTGAAACCAAACCTTCATCATTTGCTTTTATCAACGATAGAAAAAGAACCCCTTCATTATTGGTAACAATCCACATATCAACCCCTTCTTGACGCATAATTTTAGGAACAACAGTTTTTTGCCTGATACGCAGTTGTTTTTCCATAATTTTTGCTTGCTCCCAAATTGGCAAAATATTATTGATATCCCCAACGGGTGCAAATGAATCATTTTGCGAATAAGTAAAAGAAGCAACTATAATCAATACTAATGTTATGAACTTTTTTGTCATTATTTTTTATTTCAGTTTAACATTTATCCAACTCTTTTTTAATTCTTTATGAGTATAAGTTCCTTCTGCGGTGGAGATAAATACTCTACGCCATTTTCTGTAACAATTGCCTGCTCATGGTTCCAGAATAATAAGTATTGATCCTTTCCCTTTGGACCAGGAGATGGCATATAGAAAAAATATTCCAATACAAAATGGTGGTTATCAACCAGAGGAACATCTAAAACCCACTCAGGACCATAAGAACCAATTCTCGGACCTAGGTAAATATCATGTTTTCTGCCAGTTGCACCCATTCCTTTACCGTGAAGATCAATCGATATTTGTGTTTTATTAGGGTCAAGACCAATTGAATATTCAGGAAAATCGTTCTTTGGTTGAAACATATGCAACTGATATTCCTGGACGATGAAACCTGCTTCATCAAATTTTTTCTTATAATCTTTAACTATTTCACGTGGGGTACGACCAACCTTGATCGTCTCCACAAATATCTTTTCAATTTTTAAATACTCCGCCCAAAGTTTCTTGATCTCTGCGGGAGGCTGAATTTCCCCTTCCCTGAGGATATAGGCAAACTTCCCCTGACTTGGTGCTGTAACCATATCACCGCGTTCAATCACGGCGTTTTCCCAGCCTGCACTTCTTCCTCGTTGTGATAGACCAGTACTCATCCTCCGTAAAGTAGTTACTCTTAAATCGCCACGAACCATGGTTTTACCTGGAATAACTGAAGCAAAAGCCTTATTTACCATTTCCATCTCGTCCCTGCGCATTTTCTTCAACAGCTTCACCTCACTGGGAACTGGACTTACTTGGTAATCCATCAGTAGATATTCCGATGAAACAATTCTTCCAGCGTATTTCTCACCCAGTTCCTTCACCAAAAGCCGATAGTCCGTAAGCGAAATACCGTCGTTCACCTTCTGAGAAGTCGTCCATGGTCCCAGATTCTCCCTGTAGTTTACCGCAATGACCTTAGGATCCCGTGCTTCTACAAATTCCCTGAGTCCCTCAAAACGATGGTCGTACTCCGTTTGGACTTCCGATAAGGGCTCCGTTACAAAGACTGAGGCTTCTATAATGTCGTAGGCTCCCGAATCTTCCAAAAAGTTGCTATCGCTACTACTCCATCCACGCTGTGAATTACCCCAACGACGCCCGAGAACCGCACGTTCAATACGATCGTCTCCCTTATCGGTAAAGACAAAAACACCCGAGGCAGATCCCAAATCGTTTTCCCCGAAAGGGTCTGAGATCGCATCCCTCATTATGTGAACCCACATGTCCACTTTGTTCTTGCGCATAACCCTTGGGAGGATAATATCGAATTTCTCCCTGCGAATCTGATTGTTCCATTCCATCTCCTCGGCACTGAATTTTTCCGACTCTTGAAGGGAGCCAAATTGAGCATATAATACACTTCCCCACATTAAAAAAATAAGTGGGAGGAAAGTAAAAATAGTGTTTCGTATTTTCATGATTATTTAATTTTTACTGGTTAACAATAATAAATATTCTTTGGATTAACGGATTAGTATTAGTTCCTTTTGTGGTGGAGATAGATACTCTACACCATTTTCCGTGACTACCGCCTGTTCATGGTTCCAAAAAAGTAAATACTGATCCTCGTCCTTATTCGGTGTAGGCGAAGGCATATAAAAGAAATACTCAAGTACAAAATGATGGTTCGGCGCCAAAGGTACGTCTAATGTCCATTCCGGGCCATAAGAACCAATCCTAGGTCCAAGGTAAATATCATGTTTTCTACCTGTTGCACCCATTCCTTTGCCGTGAAGGTCTATAGAAATTAGTGTCCTCTCGGAATCATAACCCTCGGCATAAGTGGGAAAATCGTTCTTGGGCTGGAACATGTGAAGTTGGTACTCCTGAATATTGACCTCTATTTTATTAAATTTTTCCTTATAGTCCTTGACTATCTCTCGTGGTGTACGACCTACCTTTATCGTTTCTAAAAATACTTTTTCTACTTTCAGGTACTCTTCCCAGAGTTTCTTGATTTCTGTGGGAGGCTCCGTTTCCCCTTCCTTGAGAACATAAGCAAACTTCCCCTGGCTTGGAGCAGCAATAAGGTCACCGCCTTTAACTACGGCATTTTCCCAGCCCGCACTTCTTCCCCGCTGTGATAAACCGGTACTCATTCTCCGAAAGGTTACTACATCTACTTCCCAATTTCCAGTATTACCCAGTTCTTCAATTTTTGACTCCCCAGGTTTAATTGCCTTAAAAGCCTTATTTACCGTTTCCATCTCGTCAGCACGCATTTTCTTCAACAACTTCACCTCGCTAGGAACCGGACTGATCTGATAGTTCATCAATACATATTCCGATGAAACTATCCTACTCGCATATTTATCCCCCAATTCCTCCGCCAAAAGTCGGTAGTCTGTAAGCGAAATACCGTCGTTTACATTTTGAGAAGTCGCCCATGGACCCAGCTTATCCCTAAAGTTCACCGCAATCACCTTGGGGTCTCGAGCTTCTACGAATTCCCTGAGCCCCTCAAAACGAAGGTCGTACTCCGTCTGGACTTCCGACAAAGGTTCCGTTACAAACACTGGATTGCCAACTACGTCATAAACTTCGAGTTCCTTAATCGGATCATGTTGTTCCAAAGCTATTCTCTCTCGTTGTGAAGCGCCCCAACGACGTCCGAGAACCGCACGTTCGATACGGTCATCGCCCTTATCGGTAAAGACAAAAATGCCCGATGCAGACCCTAGATCATTCTCACCGAAAGGATCCTCGACCGCGTCCCTCATTACGTGTATCCACATGTCCACATTGTTCTGACGCATGACCTTTGGTAGGATGATGTCAAATTTCTCTCTACGAATCTGGTTGTTCCACTCTTCGGCACTCAATTTTTCCAGCTCTTCCTGGGTTGGAAATCCAGATACCGATTTGGTCATTAAGGTAATGCCTCCCCATACTAGAAAAATAAGGAAGAAAACACCAATGATTATATTTCGTTTTTTCATGATTTTATGCTGTTATAGTTAAAATAAATTTTTGATCAATTGTTATTTAAGATGTTGATTCATTTCAATATCCCCTATCATACCAGTGGTCTTTTAAGACAAGAGCCTCCTCTTCCAATACTTTTCCATTGACAAGCAGTTTAACTTTATATTCACCAGGCTTAACCCTGATATGCTTATACTCTCGTTCCCTCCACTCCTTAAGAGTATGAATCCAGATCTCAAGTGAACGACCATAAATACTGACTTCTTCATCTGCTTCTGCAAAGTGGTCATGACCATCATAATAGTCAAAATACTCTTCTTCGTCATCTTCAAACCATCGATCAAACTGCAGCTTTTCTTCATCAGTTCTGGGAATGCGTTCTGTTAAATACCATTCTACCGAGTTTAACCCCTTATCACCCTTTCCATTGTATTCATTAACCAGCCACTCACCCCTGTATATTTGAACTTTAACTTCTCCTCTTGCTTTGTTTTTGAGGCAATAATTCACAACGATTCCGTGAGGTGCATTCTCTCCACTAAAATTCTGCGTGGCAGCAGCAACTTGAGTCTGTTCGGATAATATCCATAAAACCTGCGGCTCAATGTCGAACAGGTGTTCTTCTTTGTTCATCACTTCTGTAGTAAGCTCTTGGAGCGGGGATATGTCAGCTATCCAGATACTTCTTCCTAATGTACCTACAATCAAGTCATTTTCCCGCGGATGGATATCAAGGTCATGTATGGGAACACGAGGCATATTGTTCCTCAACGATGCCCAACTATTACCACCATCTATGGAAACGTAAACTGACTTTGTGGTGCCAACAAATAATAAATTGGAATTCTTATGGTCTTCCTTAATCACATTTACCGGCTCATTATCAGGAAGATTATTGGAAATAGATTTCCATGTCATTCCATAGTCCGATGTTTTATAAACATAAGGTTTGAGATCAAATTTGTTTCGTAAACCAGAAACACTAAGGTAAGCCGTACCTTTTTTATGATTTGACGCTGTAATACGAGTAACTACATAAGCTGTAAAATTAGGTATGTTCTTATTTAATTTGGTCCAAGTCTTACCATTATTTCTGGTTACATGTACATTTCCATCATCAGTCCCCACCCAAATCACACCTTGTTCAACAGGCGATTCATCAAAGGTCGAAATGGTGCGTTTTGGAGAATAACCATCCATGTATTCATCTTCTGTTGTCCCCGCTTGTCTGGCTTTTATTTCTTCTTCGTAATTCGTAAGATCCGGACTTATCTCCTGCCAGTTTTCGCCACGATACGGAGACCTCAATAGTACATTCGCCGCATGAAACAAAATATTTGGATTATGTGGTGATAAAAGAATGGGAGCAATAAAATTGTAACGTATGCCTTCCTTTTGATATCGAATATTTTTCCGTACGCTGGTTTTTTGATCGTTCCGGGAAATTGCACCATTTTGTGATTCCACATAAAGCCAGCGGCTGTCTGTAGGATCCACCTGAACATAAGCTCCATCGGCACCTCTTACATGTTGCCAGTCCTCCATTCGTATCGGAAATCTTCCTCGCTTAGTACTGGGTCCTTTCCAAGTACCGAAATCTTGAGTCCCGCCATAGACGTTATAAGGATAATCCATGTCATAACTGATAGCGAAGAACAAACCATTGGGAATATTATCGGGATGATACCAAGTATCTCCTCCACTGTGTGATACTGCAACACCATAATCGTATCCAAGAATCATGTGCTGGCTATTTTCAGGATTAATCCACATGGCCTGATTATCACCTCCAAAGCGTATTCCTCTGTACCAGGTCTTCCCGCCATCATCAGAAGCCTGAATTCCAGTATTCATCACATATATATGGTCTGCATCATTCGGGTCAACACGTATCTGCCCAAAACGAGAACTGCCTTTAATAACAACATCTTTAGGGCTAACCCTTTTCCAATTTTCCCCTCCATTATTTGTTCGGAATACAACATTTTCTCCCCGACTATCTGCGCTTCTGCCTATGCCAATTGCAATTGCATATAGAATTTCGGGGTTTTGAAGTGAGATATCAAGACCAATTTTTCCAATTGATCCAATTGGTAACCCATTTGATACATTTTTCCAGTTATTCCCTCCATCCGTAGTTTTATAAATTGCGCTAGCTTCGCCTCCATTTCGATCCCAAGACGAGGCATATAAAATATCTGGGTTGTTAGGGTGCATGACAAGATCGGCTGCACCGATATGCTCATTCCCATCCTTGACCTTGAGTATTTTTTCCCAGGTTTTCCCTCCATCAATGCTTTTGAAAACACCTCGCTCATTATCATTGAAGTAATTATAACCAGTAGCTGCAACATATACAATATCCGGGTTTTGAGGATGAATCCTGATCCGTGTGATATAATAGGAATTTTTCAGACCCATATGCTCCCATGTTTGTCCTCCATTGGTAGATTTAAACATTCCATTGCCATAGTAAAGGGCATTTCCTGTGCCTATCCAAATGGTATTGGGATTTGATTGAGAAACTGCAACATCTCCAATAGAAATAAGGTCGGTATCGTCTGTGACCGACTTAAATGTGAGAAAATTATCAGTTGTTTTTAAGAGACCTCCAGTAGCAAATGCAACATAGTATGTGAAAGGTTGTTTTTGTTGATCAGGAACTCCAAAATCCATAACCCGTCCGCCCTGTTTGCTTGGGCCAACATTGCGGTAATGTATTTTATCAAAAATATCGGATGCATCCTGTTGTGCATTAACTCCATGCACCATGAATACTGCTATCATTAAAATAATTAAGGATTTGTATATCATAACTTTTATATTTATTTGAATTTAATTATATTCATTTTTATAAATCATTTAATGTACCAAATGAATTTTATCATTGGCAGGCTGAATCCATTCAACACCCAAATTAGTTACTGCTTGAGGGTTTGAAAAATTGATGGTCATGGGAAATCCAGGTCTTTCTGGAAGATTAGTATGTACTGCATATTCAAAAGCGAATATGTGGTTTACTTTAATCACTAAATGGTCTCTATCTCTTCGGAAATCAGCCATTGAAGAACCAACCGTTACCAAATCGCCCCCATTATTGCCCATAGCATGAAAATCAAAATAAAATCCAGATTTTTTATTTCCAATTCCTTTAAGGTATTTTTGTATTATTCTATAATCTTCTGCAGAATCATCATTAAAAGGCGTGTGGATAAAACCTTCTTTTTCCATAGCAACAATGATCGCTTTATACGATTCACCTGCAGTCATCCCAACTTTTACATGCTTTCTCATAATTCCCTGAGCTTTTTTTGTTTGTTCCCAAGCATATTGCAGGCTTTTAGGAACACTAGTTTCGCCTTCTCTCAATATATAGGCATGCTGTTTTGTATCCACTCCAAAAGATGAAAAACCAAAATCCATCCATTTGGCATTTCCGCTAAAAGAAATAAAGTCTCCACGTTGTAACACATAATCGCGATCACGAATCCAGCCCGTAGCTCGCGGTTGATCAGGTTGTTTTGCTGTTGCAGAATACAATACTCTGGCATCACATTGGCATTCACCAATAGTTGTTCTACCAGGTACTATTTTTGATAAATTTTTAAATGCATTCTGGCGTGCAATTTCTAGCGTGTTGGTTTGAACAGCAACTTCTCTTAATATTCTTGTCGAACGAAAATCTGTAACTAGATTCTCTGAAGAGACTATTCTTGCCGCATATTTAGAGCCTAAAATCTTTTCTAATTTCAGATATTGTGTATGCGAAATACCATCGGCCACTGCCAGCCAATCTGAAAAATTAACTGCGATAGTTTTGGGGTCGCGTGCTTCAACAAAATCCCTTATCTCGTCATAAACGGAAATGTCCACATTAAAAGGATCATAGCCACCAATAGCACGCGCTACCTCTGTGGATCCATAAACATCAATATTTTCAACACCGCCACTACCAGTAAATATGCCTCCAAACATAGCCCTTTCGATACGATCACCTGTATCGGTAAATATTAAATAACCGTCAATTGTTCCAAATTCATATTCTAAAGGATCTGGATTACCTGCACGGGCAACATGAATCCACATATCAATTTTATTATCGCGCATGGCACCTGGTAAAACCAGTTCCAGCTTGTCATTTCTAATTAACCTGAGTACAGTTTCGGCATCTGGCTTGTATTCATTTATTTGCGCATGAGTAGAGGGGGCAGCAAAAGCCGCCATAATTAATGACATTAAAAATATATGTTTCATCACTTTTGTATTTGAGTTAATTTTATTTACAATTGAGTTAATTTTGTTCTGTTTATATGCTCTTTCAATCATAGAGGCACACCATCCACTGTTAATATTGTGTTTACCGTATAACCTTCAGAGCTATAAAGTTCATTTCATATTTGTATGTTTTTAATCCGACCTTGTCATATTTTTCATTTAATAAGAAAAATTTCCTCATTCGGAGGTTGAATAAATTCAACCCCTTTACTGGTTATTATTTGAGGGTTTGAAATATTAAAGGCCAACGGATAACCAGGTCTTTCTTTAATATTCTTGTGTACCATATATTCAAATGCAAATAAATGGTTCTCCTGGATCTTCAAATGGTGCGTAAATGAGCGGTGTGCAGCCATTGAAGGTCCTTCCGTCCTCGTGTCAGCTTCAACTTCCCCAGTTTGTATGAGATTATTGATCATAATATGATTATCTATAGAAAACCCAGGTTTGTCCGTATTGGCGAGGGCTCGCTGAATCATTTTATAATCTTTTTCTCCCTGATCACTAAAAGGGGTGTAAATGTATCCTGCTGCTTCCATTGCTTTGACCATAGCGGCTAGAGATTCCCCTCCCGTCATACCGACCCTCATATGCGGTCTCATAATTTTTTGACCTGCAATTGCCAAATCATAGACCTCCTGCAAAAACTTGGGAGTCTCGGTCTCCCCTTCCCTTAATATATAGGCATGAATTTTGGTGTCTATCTCAAACCCCATATAAGTACCAGAGTTATCAGCACCACCAACAAATAAATCTCCACGTTGTAAAATGTAGTCAGGGTCATTAAAAAAGAACCTAACATCGGGCTGGGATTTTGATAGCGTCTTATCCGGTGTATTAACAGCCGAATAGTATACTCGAGCGCCTACATCCCTCGCTTTTGTATGGCCGGGTATAATCTGAGACAAGGCTTGTTTTGAACGCTGACGGGCTACTGCTAATATCTCTACCTGCGCAGCCACTTCCCTACTGGTCCTCCTTACCAAAAAATCATTGATGACACCCTGCGCGGAAATTATCCTTCCCGAATACTTCGGACCCAATATCTCTTGCAGCTTCAAAAACTGTGTATGGGAAATCCCGTCCGCAACCGGTAGAAAATCCGAATAGTTCACCGCTATCGTCTGTGGGTCCCGCTCGGATACGAATTCCGTAATCTCGTCAAAGACCTCCGGAACCGAAAATCCCTGGAGCGGGTCCGAATTGTCATAATTGTAACCCGCAAATGCACGGGCAACGTTTTCCGAGCCACGTACATCTATATTCTCAACAGCTCCCGAACTCCCGCCGAAATGGGCACGCTCTATCCTATTTCCCAAATCGGTGAAAATCAAATACCCGGATGTTTTTCCAAATTGCATAAACAAAGGGTCCTTCCCCCTGGTGACATGAATCCACATGTCCACGCTATTGTCCCGCATCGCCCCGGGAAGCACAAGGTCCAGCTTGTCGTTCCGCATCAAACGGAGCGCTTCCATATCGGTCTCCACGGTACGGGCGGGAAGCGGGTCTATGACATCCAAGTCGTTCTGAGAATTCATCGCAAAAGGAATAATCAATACCAGTGCTATCAAAAAGTTTAAAATCATACGTGTCATAATATGCTATTTGTTTATCTATTTTTTTAAATCTTCTTCCCAACCCATTTCTTTAAAAAAGTCCTCACGACTAGGAAATAAAAATTGTAGGATATCATACAACTCAGGATCCAATTCAGGGAGATTCTCGGGTGTAAGCGCCTTGCCTTTAAAGGATCGACGACTATGAACACCATAATATACATCAAGCCCAAAAGCTAAATATTCATCGGCATAACTATCTAATGGTAACCCATCTTGAGGGCGATAGAAACCACGTTCAACAGCTACCTTTGTAGCTGCCTCAATGCGTTTCTGAATTTCAGGATAGGCTTGCATAATTCCCCCACGGTGTATCTTGTGGGTAATCTCCTCAACCGAAGCATCACGGCGAAGATTTTTTGGCCCTCCCAAACGGAGATAATCTGGTATAATCTCTTCGTCTTCCAGATCTTGTGCCCTGAAACCCAACTCTCTTTGGTACATATAAAAACCAATAGCGGTATTCCTTTCTTCGAAGGTTTTGAAAAGTACCATCGCTGATTTGGATTTTTTCACATACTCAGTAATTTTACCGGAACCTTTCCTGTCTTTCAAAAGAAGAGCGTTTGCAACATTTGCAGCGTAATCAATTTTCTCTTTATCTACAGCTTCTGTTGCGTAGAACATCAGGCCACCACCTTCCCTTCGTTGAGTAAAAATATCTAGCGCGTTCTCTAACTTAGGTTTTTCCTTTTTTGCAATAATAATAAGGACTTGCTCCATAAACCCATCCTCGTTGGTAGCCCGAACTTCAGCATAGTAATGAGCTGGATTTTTCAATGGTTGTTTTTTAAGTCTGATTTCGGCAGTATTAGCATCAATTTCTACTATTTCGGTCGCATCGAGCTGTCCTTCCTTGAGATAATTCCGCCGGTCTCCTCCTGGAACTGGCTTAATCAAAGACCAGACCGTGGGTTTTGAATTTGGCTCTACTAACTCAATTTGCCCAATTACTTCTCCTACCTTAGTCTCCTTTGTTACGAGAAAACGATCAAACTCGTCAGTTACAATAGGTTTTTGAGCCTGGATTATCCCACTGCCAAGAATGAACAATGAAAACATAATAAAGGCTGGATTTGAATGAAAAGTATTTTTTTTTGTTAACATAATTCTATAAAGTTTAAAAGTTTAAATTCAAATTTAAGATGTAATCATATTCCAAAGAATTGATAACAACTGGCACTACTGAATGCTATTACAACAAAAATTAAAAATCTTAGATGTCATAATCCGCAATTAATAGTTATACATATATTACAAGGATAACCTATAACTTTTAATACTAAAACCTTTACTCCTATCTATGAGTCCTACACGAACTAAATTCTACTCTACAATATATACACCCTCATTAGGTGGTTGGATCCACTCTACCCCGAGTTTGGAAACTGCCTGGACATTAGAAACATTAATCGACAACGGATCTTCTCTTCCCGGCACTTTAGTATGTACCATATACTCAAAAGCAAAAATGTGATTCTCCTTGATTACCAAATGATCCCGATCTCTACGAAACGGTGCCATGGAAGGGCCAACTGTTATCAATTCACCATTATGGTTGCCCTGCACATGCAGATCTACCGAAAAACCAGATTTATTTGTATTGGCAAGTGCCTTACGTATTATTTCACGGTCCTTTTTACCATCATCCGTAAAAGGTGTGTATATGTAACCAGCATCTTCCATAACTTTAATCATAGCTTTCAATATGTCTCCGGCGGTCATTCCCACCTTAATCGTAGATCGCATAATCCATTG
>SMVB01138229.1_pt1 | contig 11359 bp, 8 predicted proteins | sample 2456461 | NCBI WGS metagenome assembly SMVB01 (sample SAMN11095934, study PRJNA526329) | marine sediment metagenome | biome: Marine sediment; feature: Surficial sediment; material: Deep marine sediment; isolation source: Hadal surficial sediment | place: Pacific Ocean | collected 2014-05 | depth 0-1...
GTGGGATTTGATCTGATCATCGTTGAGACCGCCGGTATCGGCCAAAGCGATACGGAAATCGTCGATTTGGTGGATTTTTCGGTCTATGTAATGACGAGTGATTACGGTGCCGCCAGCCAGCTCGAGAAAATCGATATGGTGGATTACGCCGACCTCATTGTCCTGAACAAATACGACAAACGCGGCGCAGAAGATGCGCTGCGTGACATCCGCAAGCAGTGGAAACGGAATCACATTGCATTCGATGTGGCGGACGATGACGTACCGGTCTACCCAACGATCGCCAGTCAGTTCAACGATCCGGGCATCACCTGGATGTTTTCGGAATTATGCCGCAGGCTTGCCGACAAATTATCACTCGACAAGAAGCTCTGGGATGCGGGCGTTGACGTGACGAACAAAGAGCCGCGGGCAATGGCCATCATTCCGGGCAAACGCATTCGTTATCTTGCCGAGATCAGTGAACAGGGCAGGGGCATCAACAAATCAGTGCAGGAGCAGTCTGAAGCTGCCAGCCGCCTGCAGCATTTTTACGAGGCGCTGAGAATGCTCGGGGATACCGCGTTGCCGGCCGAATTCGGTAGTTACGCAGACGATGTGCTGGCGGACAAGTCGGACAGTTCGCTGCTGGCGCTCCGTCACGGTTACCAGGAGACACTCGGCGAACTAAGTAGCGAGGCGATTAATCTTCTCAAGACCTGGCCGTCACGCAAGAAAGGTGTGCGTGCCGATAAATTCAGTTATCAGGTCAGGGGCAAAGAGATCACTGGCGCCAATTATCGTGAAAGCCTCAGCCATCAGAAAATTCCTAAAATATCCGTGCCGAATTATCGCGATTGGGGAGAGCTTCTTAATTTCCTGATGAAGGAGAATCTGCCGGGCGCGTATCCGTACACCGGAGGCGTCTATCCGTATCGGCGCCTGGGCGAAGATCCAACCCGGATGTTTGCCGGTGAAGGTACGCCGGAGCGCACGAACCGGCGATTCCATTACCTGTCCCAGGGGCAAGTCGCAGCACGACTCTCCACTGCTTTCGATTCAGTCACATTGTACGGTGAAGACCCGGCTGAGCGCCCGGATATTCTGGGCAAAGTGGGCAACTCGGGCGTGTCGATTGCGACGATTGACGATATGAAGAAACTTTATTCCGGCTTTGATCTGTGTGATCCAATGACTTCTGTGTCGATGACGATCAATGGTCCGGCACCGATGATCCTGGCATTTTTCATTAACGCTGCAATCGATCAACAGGTCGAAAAATACCTGAAGGAAAACGGCGAGTGGGACGAGGCGCAGGTGAAAATTGATGCCTATTTTGCAAACAAAACAAGACCGACCTACATTGGCGAGCTGCCGCCAGGCAATGAGGGGCTTGGTTTAGCTCTCCTTGGCATCGCCGGCGATCGTCTGGTATCGCCGGAGACATATGAGAAAATTCGTGCGGCGACATTAAGCTCGGTGCGCGGGACTGTGCAAGCCGATATTCTCAAAGAAGATCAGGCACAAAACACTTGTATCTTCTCGACCGAGTTCGCAATGAAGATGATGGGCGATGTGCAGGAATTCTTCATTGATAACAAAGTCAGAAATTACTACAGCGTGTCCATTAGCGGATATCACATTGCAGAGGCTGGTGCGAATCCGATCAGCCAGCTGGCGTTTACGCTCTCCAATGGATTTACGATTGTCGAATACTACCTCGCGCGGGGAATGGACATTGATGACTTCGCCCCTAATCTGAGCTTCTTCTTTTCCAACGGAATGGATCCCGAATACGCCGTGATTGGACGGGTCGCCCGGCGCATCTGGGCACGAGCCATGCGTGAGCGTTACGGTGCGAGCGCCCGCAGCCAGATGATGAAATATCACGTGCAAACTTCCGGGCGAAGCCTGCATGCGCAGGAAATCAGCTTTAACGATATTCGCACGACATTGCAGGCGCTGTATGCGTTATTCGATAATTGCAACAGTCTCCACACGAATGCGTTCGACGAAGCGATCACGACCCCAACCGAGCAATCCGTACGCCGCGCCGTTGCCATTCAACTCGTCATATCGCGGGAACTGGGACTCAATTATTGCGAGAATCCATTGCAGGGCTCATTCATCATCGATGAATTGACGGATCTTGTCGAAGATGCTGTCTATGAAGAATTCGACCGTATTTCCGAGCGTGGCGGAGTGCTTGGAGCGATGGATACGATGTACCAGCGCGGCAAAATTCAGGAAGAAAGCCTCTACTATGAATCAAAGAAACACGATGGATCCTATCCGCTGGTGGGAGTGAATACGTTTCTGCCAAAAGACGGGCAGGAGGATGAAGCGCATGGCCAGGAGCTGATTCGTTCCACGGAAGAAGAAAAACATAGTCAAATCTCACACGTGCGATCGTTTCAGGCTACACATGCCGATGACGCGCCGGAGGCGATCAAAACATTGCAGGACGTTGCGCGTGCCAGGGGCAATGTTTTTGCGGAACTTATCAATACTGTCAAGTCCAATTCCCTGGGACAAATATCGGCCGCGCTTTATGCGGTCGGCGGCGAATACCGCCGCAACATGTAGTATTGGATCGCGGCTGAATCCGCTCTTGCAGGCTGGCGATTGGCATTCCCAGGAGCGACTTCAGCCGCGATCGATTCTCAAAGCAACTCCAGGACAATCCATTGAGCAAAGACCTGAGACTAAAATCCTTATTCGTAATGCCGGCCATCATGATCGGCATACTTCTCCTCATTTTTTCGCTGTTCATGGCCCTAAGCAGTGATACACAGAGGCTTGCATGGGTAGGCGCGGCATTTGCAACATCACCAATGGCAATCCTGATGGGGCGATTGATGCTCGCTCCAACTGCGCGGACGGCGGACAATTTGCCGCTGCTCTTGCTGGCTTCATCGGCTGGTGCGTTTCTCGCCATTTGGGAAACCTTTTTTGAAGGGCCCGCGGGCTGGCTGCCGGCAAGTGTCGCCGCCACCGGCACATCCATATTCCTTCTATACTTGTTTTGGTATTCCCGATTTGGCAGGCATTCAGACCCGCGAATCGATGTCGGCAGCAAAATGCCCGACTTCGAGTTGACTGATCTGGAAGGATTAGTCTTTCGCACGTCGGAATTGGCTGGAGCTCCGGCCGTTTTCCTGTTTTATCGAGGCAACTGGTGCCCGTTATGTATGGCACAAATCGATGAGTTGGTCGATCGTTATCAGCAAATGGAAGAGTTAGGCATAAAGGTTCACCTGATTAGCCCGCAACCGGATTCCCATACGAAGGCATTGGCTGAGAAACATGCAGTACCCTTTCGGTTCCTGGTCGATCAGGACAACAAAGTAGCAGAATCTCTGGAAATTGCCGTCAAAAATGGCGTACCTTTTGGCATGCCCGGAGGATATGCTCCGGATACGGTCATGCCGACGTTGATAGTGACTAACGCGGCAGGAACGATTGTCTTTTCGGACCAGACGGACAATTATCGCGTCCGCCCGGAACCCGATATCTTTCTTGCGATTTTGAGACGTGCGCGAGCAATCAACACATGACAGATGAATCCCCGAAGAGTTTTCTGGACAACCCTACATTGTATGAAGGCACCTACCTGGAGTTTCTTGGCTTCAGATTAACAACCTGGAAGGAAGGTTTTGTGCGCCTGGAAATGCCGGTACGCCGTGAACACCAAAACACCGTCGGCTATTTGCACGGTGGAGTGATCGCTTCCCTGCTGGATATTGTGGGCGCAGTTTCGGGAAGTTTCGGCATTTCGCAGGAATATGTGTCTGTCACGATCAACCTGAATTGCAGTTTCATGTCGCCACATCGATCATCGGTAGTGGTTGCGGAGGCGGAGATTATCCGCGCAACCAGCAGCTTGTTTTTTACACAGGCGAAGCTTTTCGACCCGGAGAACAATCGCTTGTGTGCAACGGCCAGTGGTACTTACAAGAAACAAGAACGTAATTCCAGTGTACCGGTAGGCTGATACTCGCGATAAGGAAAACCAATGGATCGTTTTCGACTCGACAATAAAATAGCGCTGGTAACCGGCGCGGGTTCAGGGCTGGGCAGGCAATTTGCGCAAACCCTTTCCGCGGCGGGCGCGACGGTCGTGCTGGCGGCCAGGAGGCGCGAGAAGCTGGAAGAGACTGCAGAGCTGATTCGCAGTGCTGGCGGCTCAGCGACCTGCCTGAATCTGGACGTTACCGATTCTGCATCAGTGAATGATTGCTTCAAGGACATGGTTTCCGAGACGGGTGTGCCGGACGTTGTGGTGAATAATGCGGGCATTGCTCGGCAGGCATTCCTGACGGACATTAGCGAAGAGGATTGGGACGCGGTGTTGGATACGAATCTCAAGGGTGTGTTCCTGGTTGCGCAGGCAGCGGCTCGCGCCATGATTGCCGGCAAAAAAAAGGGCAGCATTATCAACATCGCATCAGTTTTGGGACTCCGCGTCAGCAAAGCCCTGGCATCGTATGCCGCCGCAAAAGCCGGTGTCGTTCACTTGACCAAAGCGATGGCGCTGGAGCTCTCACGCGCCAACATACGAGTCAATGCACTGGCACCCGGATATTTCGTAACGGAAATCAACCAGGATTCCTTCGATCAGGGTGCGGGTGAGATCGTGAAGCAACGGGTGCCAATGGGTCGGGTTGGAGACCTGGCTGAAATTGGCGGTCCGCTCTTGTTACTTGCATCCGACGCGGGCAGCTACATGACGGGCAGCATCGTGGCCGTTGATGGTGGCCATCTCTGTGGCTCGCTCTAGCAGCCTGTTGAAAAACTCTCAGCCGGCACGATACGGCGTTAAAAACGTCCTCAAAATGCTCATGTACTGGCGTGTACACTGCGCTTTCTCGGCCGTTTTTGCCTTGTCTCGCACTCGCCTGAGAGATTTTCAACAGGCTGCTAGCCCGGTCCAGATCGCTGTGATGGCGCTCAGCGCGTAGCTGGAAATGGGGCCGCTCCAGGGATTCAAAATCATTGAGATCGCCGGCATCGGGCCGAGCCAGTTTTGTGGCATGTTGCTCGCGGATATGGGTGCCCAGATATTACGGGTCGCCAGACTTAAGGTCGCAGGAGACGGTGTCTCCATTCCGGTGAGGTTTGACCTGATGAATCGCAGCCGTCAAACAATTACAGTCGATTTGAAGAAACCGGAGGGTGTGGATCTGGTTCTCGCCCTGTGCGAGTCGGCTGACGCATTCTTTGAAGGGTTTCGTCCCGGTGTGATTGAGCGCATTGGCCTGGGTCCGGACGATTGCATGCGGCGAAATAAAGGCCTCGTATATGGGCGCATGACAGGTTGGGGCCAGGACGGACCCATGGCGAAGGTCGCAGGCCACGATGGAAACTACATCGCTCTCGCCGGGGCACTGGCTGCCATTGGCGAGAAAAAATCGTTGCCCGCAATGCCATTAAATCTTGTTGGTGACTTTGGCGGCGGCGGTGCCTATCTGGCCATGGGAATTCTGGCGGCTTTGCTGGAAACCAGCCGCAGCGGAAAAGGGCAGGTTGTCGATGCTGCCATGACAGATGGAACGGCCTCACTGATGACGCTGTTTTTTGGCTTGCGTGCTGCGGGCATGTGGGGTGAGGAACGAGGCAGCAACGTTCTGGATGGCGCGGCACCATTTTATAGAACTTACGCAACAAGTGATGGGCAGGTTGTCGTTGTTTGCGCACTGGAGGGTCGTTTCTACAGCGAACTGATGCGAATTCTTTCGCTGGCGGATGTCGACCCGGATTTGCAATACGAACGAAGCACCTGGCCTGAACTAACGACTCGGATGGAGAGCGCATTCTTGTCCAGAACGAGGGCACAGTGGTGTGAGTTATTCGATGGCGTGGATGCCTGTTTTGCACCGGTGTTGTCGATGTCCGACGCGATCGCCGATGCACACAACCAGGCTCGCGGCACCTTTATTGAGGTGGACGGGATTACGCAACCGGCGCCGGCACCTCGTTTTTCGCGCAGCAGATCGAAGATTCAAAACCCGCCGCTGGAGGCGAGCAGGCCTGATGCCGGGTTACTCCGGAATTGGGGCGTCGGACCGGATGACATAGATCGCTTGACTGACAGCGGTGCGATCGACTCCTGATTCGTCAACGACGGATGTTTCCCCCCCCCACAAAGAACGATCACCGAGATGCCCCGAAAATCAAACTAATTGCTCTCCCCTCCCACAAAGAACGATTACCCAGATGCTCCGGAAATCAAACTGATTGCTCCCCTCAAGCGATTGCCCGATAGCAGTGGCTTTAGCCACAAATTCACAAGCCGTACCCTTGCAGGTAACTAGCAACCCTCGTATACTCACTTGCTTGTTGATAGCAAGTATGTGTATCTCTACCATAACAGCTTGATTCCAAACGGATGACCAATCGGTAATCGCCAAATGCCAGCTCAAATTGAGAGCATGAATTCCAGTTCCCCGACACTGACGCAAGCCCAGCGGACAGCCATATCCGATCGCGCAATGATCAACGCGGCCATTGAGTTGATTCTTGAGCACGGCATCGAAAAAACGACATTGCAGTCGATCGGTGAGCGAGCCGGTTACAGTCGCGGCCTTGCCACCTATCGTTTTGGCTCAAAATCAGGATTGCTGGATGAGGTGTGCAAATCGATTTCGAGGAACTGGCTCAATTACCTGCAGGAACGCGTCGCCGGCGAGATCGGAATTGAAGCAATGTGCACGGCTCTCGATTCCTATTTCGAATTTATCAGCGAGCATCCGCGTGACATGCAGGTGCTGCAAATTTTGTACGGCGCGGCGGCCAGCCCAAGAGCAGAATTCCGTCAAACGTCCGTCGATATTCACCAAAGACAACTCGATGACGTTGCCGACTGGGTTAATGCCGGCATTGCGCAGGGCAGCATTCGTAGCGACATAGATCCGACAAGTATTGCAGCGCAGTACATTGCTTACATCTCCGGCATGACCTATCTGTGGCTTATCAGTCCCGCCACGATTGATATCAAGCAAGCAAACCAGGATATGAAAGAGCGATTAGCCCTTTTTCTTCAAACCGATCCGGAAAAAACGGCAGGAAATGCGAAATGAAATACGAAACAGTCAAATGCGAACTGGATGGCGCGGTGGCGATAATTACGATTTTCCGACCCGACTCGATGAATGCGTTCAATACAACTTTGCGACACGAACTGCTGGCCGCCTTCAATGAAGTCGCAGCGAACGATTCTGTCCGGGCAGTTGTTCTTGCCGGCGAGGGACGATCTTTTTGCGCCGGTGCTGATCTTAAAGACGACATCGGCGCTGGCCGAACCATCGAGCAGGTCCTGCAGGAAGAATATCGCCCTATTCTCGAGTGCATAGCAACGATGAGGCAGCCAGTTATCGCAGCCGTTGGCGGCTCTGCTGCGGGTATCGGTATGTCTTTCGCATTGGCCTGTGATCTATTGATTATGGCAGACAACGCATTCCTTCTATCGCCGTTTACAACAATTTCGCTGGTGCCTGATGGCGGACTCAATTGGATGTTGGTGCATCAGCTCGGATACAGACGTGCATTTCAACTCTGTATCGAATCCGAACGGATCAGTGCTGCTAAATGTGTGGAGTTAGGCCTTGCCAATCGATCAGCACCTGCCGGGGAATTGCTGGAAGCAGCAGTCAATTGGGGAAAGGCTATCGCTGCGCGCGCCCCCCTGTCGATTACGGCAACGAAGAAAGCGATGCGGCACGCTGCAAGCGGCTCCTGGGCCAGCACGTTCGATGTTGAAGCGCCGATGCAGGATGCATTGCGCAATAGCGAGGACTCCGCAGAGGGTATTGCTGCCTTTTTCGATAAACGTAAACCAGAGTTCAAAGGAAAGTAGCCGGGTTACCTGGCGGAAGCAAAACCATGAGCAGAAAAGGTTTTGACGAAGAGCATGAAATGTTTCGCGATTCGGTGCGGAATTTCATGCAAAAGGAAATCGGACCAAACAGTGACCGCTGGCATGAACAGGGTATTGTGGACCGGGACGCCTTCCTCAAGGCCGGCGAAATGGGCTTGCTGCTTATGTGGGCAGAGGAAAAATACGGCGGTGCCGGAGTAACGGATTTTCGGTATGAGCAAATACTCATAGAAGAAAATGCTCGTTACGGCGATGCAGGTTTCTTCATATCCTTACACAATCGATTGGTTGGACCTTACATCGGTGAGTTGGGAACTGAGGATCAAAAAGCACGCTGGTTGCCAAAATGCGTATCGGGCGAAAATATACTTGCTGTCGCAATTACTGAACCCGGAGCGGGCAGCGATGTCGCGGGCATCAGGACGAAGGCTGAGGACAAGGGTGATTACTACTTGTTGAATGGTTCGAAGACCTATACATCCAACGGCATCAACGCCGACCTGATTGTGGTTGTCGCTAAGACGGACCCTGACAACAGTCATGGAATAGGCCTGTTCGTTGTTGAGCGGGGAATGGAAGGCTTCGAACGTGGCCGCAATCTCAAGAAGATGGGCCTCAAGAGCCAGGATACCGCGGAGCTGTTTTTCAATAACGTCAAATTGCCGAAGGAAAATCTGCTCGGCGACAAGGACCGTGGTTTCTATCATCTCATGCACTTTTTGGCTGAAGAGCGTTTACTGGGAGCATGCGGCTATGTGGCAACTTCGGGCGTTGCGTTGGACCTGACGATGAATTACGTGAGAGATCGCAAAGTATTCGGGCGGGCTATCGCCGACTTCCAGAATACGCGTTTCAAGATTGCGGACATGCGAACACAGATCGATGTCGCACAGGTATTTGTCGATCATTGTGTCGAGGAACACAATCTTGGCAGATTGACCGCCGATGATGCGGCAAAAGCAAAACTGTTTACCAGCGAACTCGAAGGTCGGGTGATGGACGAATGTGTGCAGTTGCATGGCGGTGCAGGATATATGGACGAATTTCCGATCTGCCGGATGTACGTTAACGCACGCATATCGAGAATCTATGCAGGCTCCTCGGAAATCATGCGTGAAATCATCGCGCGATCGATGGGGCTTGATCCACGCAAGAAGTAGCCAGGTATCAGATCAGGCTGCTTTGCGCGTAGATAGCGCGAACTCGAAGCGCGTGCCGCGATTGATCTCGAAGATCACGGAATTACGACTGTAGTGCCTGTCGCCGTTGAACCGACTAGAATACTCAATAATTATTGCGTGAAATAAAGTGGAGTATTCAATGAAAGTAGCTTTCGCGGGTCTCGGTGTCATGGGTTATCCGATGGCAGGTTTCCTGGTCGGTGCCAACCACGATGTCACGGTTTTCAATCGAACAACGAGCAAAGCGACCGGGTGGCAGGAGCAGTTCGGTGGATCGATCGCCACAACACCGGCGGCAGCGGCGGACGGCGCGGAAATCGTTTTTTGCTGCGTCGGCAACGACAACGATGTCCGCGAGGTCATTCTTGGCGACCAGGGCATCCTCGCCGGCATTTCCAGTGGTTCCATTATTGTCGATCACACCACTGCATCGGCGCAGATCGCTTGTGAAGTCTATGCGCTGGCGCAAAAAAAGGACGTCGCGTTTGTGGATGCGCCACTTTCAGGTGGACAGGCGGGAGCCGAGTCCGGGCAGCTGACAATCATGATGGGTGGTGATCAGTCAGCCTACGATCGAGTGTTGCCGGTCGTGGAATGTTATGCCAAAGCCTGCACGCTCATTGGTGAAGCAGGCAGTGGCCAGAAAGCCAAAATGGTGAACCAGATATGCATAGCAGGAATCGTGCAAGGTCTCGCCGAGGGCCTGCATTTTGCGAAACGAGCCAATTTGGATGTTGCCGCCGTTATCGGCGCCATCTCCAAAGGTGCGGCGCAGTCCTGGCAAATGGAAAATCGCTGGCAGACGATGATTGCGGGCAAGTTTGACTTCGGTTTCGCCGTTGAGTGGATGAGAAAGGATCTAAAAATTGCACTCGATGAAGCTGAACGGACGGGCGCGAAGCTCGAAATGACGCAACTGGTAGACCAGTATTACGCAGAAGTTGAGGAATTGGGCGGGAATCGTTTCGATACATCCAGCCTGCTGAAACGCCTCGAACCGTAACAAAGGATGCTGAATTTGTCGTGATACAGACGAGAAAGTCCGTAACCATAGATCCCATGCGGCCCGCTTGCCCATCTCCTGCAATTTTATTTCGACATTGCTTCAGAATCTCCCACGTTTTCCGTTTTGCCAGCACCGTGTGATGAAGAACGAATGGCTCGATCCGCCCCCAATACATCCTTGCTGTTTCCTGTACACTGCATACATCACCAGGGGTGGTCCGTCGACCTGAGACCCGTGACGTTGCCAGGGGGCAACGCCAGCGCGGGAACCCTTAGAACCTGATCCGGTTAATACCGGCGTAGGAAGAGGATTCTCGAATGTTTTCAGCTGATTCATTATTACGCAACTCCCTCGTAGCATTTCTCTCGATATTCCTGGCGCCCCAAATATTTTCTGCTGAAAATTCCATCGATGAAATAGTCGTCACTGCCGACTATCGTGGTCGCAGTAATATCAAAATCCCATCCAGCATCACTATTCTTGATCGCGAGACGATTGAGCAGTCGGCGGTGCAGCACTTTGAGGAACTGATTTTTTCGATCCCCAATCTCAATTGGTCCGGCGACGGCAATCGTGCCAGGCACTTTCAAATCAGAGGTGCTGGTGAGCTTGAACAATACGAGGGTGCGCCGAATCCATCGGTTGGTTTTCTTATCGACGATATCGATTTCAGCGGCATCGGATCCATAGCGACGCTCTTCGACATTCAACAAATCGAAGTCCTCAGGGGCCCGCAGGGAACACGGTACGGTGCAAACGCCCTGGCAGGTTTGATCAACATTCAAAGTATCGACCCGACCGCAGAGCAGACGGGCACAATTCGACTCAGCGCGGGAGGCGATGCAATGTTGTCGGGGGGCGTTGCGCTGGGCGGCCCGCTTACGGAAGACGGTCAGGTTCGTTACCGGCTCAGTGCGCACTACTTCGAAGCTGACGGATTTCGGGAAAACACCTATCTTGGCAGGTCCGATACCAATGGCAGGCAGGAGTCCACGATTCGCGGTAAATTGTTGTGGGACGCAGGTAACGAATGGTCAATGCGCCTGACCGCCATGTATACAGACATAGATGATGGCTATGACGCGTTCGCTATCGACAACAGCCTCACCGTTTTATCCAACCGACCGGGTCGGGATGCGCAGTCCAGTACCGGCGCGTCATTCAAGGCAGTTTGGAACGGCTCGAAGTCGATTTCATTCACCTCGATTTCGTCAATCGCCAATTCCGTTATCGATTTTTCTTTTGATGCCGACTGGGGCAACGAAGATGCCTGGGCGCCGTTTACCTACGATTACGTATCCTTGAATGATCGCGAAC
>SMVB01268228.1_pt1 | contig 11356 bp, 8 predicted proteins | sample 2456461 | NCBI WGS metagenome assembly SMVB01 (sample SAMN11095934, study PRJNA526329) | marine sediment metagenome | biome: Marine sediment; feature: Surficial sediment; material: Deep marine sediment; isolation source: Hadal surficial sediment | place: Pacific Ocean | collected 2014-05 | depth 0-1...
CCGACTAACGTCGTAGATAGCCGTAGGCACGCGCCAGCTCCTCGACCCCCGCGAAGGCCTCGTGGTTGGTTTCGATGTAACCGTCGGGGCCGTATAGGTAGGCCAGGTAGTCTCGATACTCGGGCTCGTTGAGCTGCAGCATAGCGCGGACGAACCCTGCCAGCAGCTCCGGGTCAAGGTCGCGCCGAGCGATCACCGCGTGCGACGGGATCGGCGGCGATTCTGCGATCCAGGTGATGTCGGGGAGTTGTTCCGCCGTTAGCAGCAGGTCGGCGAACTGGCTGGCCCCGGCGGCGTCAACGTAGCCGTGGAAGACGGCCTGGATGGCTTGTTGATATCCGCCGGCGAAGTAATAGTTGTCGAAGAACGTTTTCGGATCGCCGCCCCGTTGCAGGAAGCCCGCCGTAGCGAACAGGTCGAGAGGGTAGAGGTACCCGGATTCCGAAATAGGATCGGCAAAGGCGATGGTCTTGCCGCGAAGATCCGCCAGCGTCCGGATGCCGCTGTCCTTGCGCACGAAGATCCGCGACGTGTAGCTCGGGCTGCCGCGATAGACCTCGGCCAGGACGACTCGGGCGCCAATCTCGTGGTGGGCCAGCACGTAGGGCAACGCGCCCATGAACGAGATATCAGCGTCGCCGTGACGCAACGCCTCGACCGCCGCCGCGTGGTCGATGGTAACGAAGCCCTCGACTTCGACCCCCAGCTCGCCGGACAGGTACTCGCTGATCTTCGAGATATCACCCAGTAGCTTCTCCGGGTTCTCCTGCGGTATGAAGGCCAGCGTCAGGGAGGCGGCGGACACAGTGGACGCCAGAGACCCGGCCGCCGGGGTCGCTGCCAGGAGGCTTCCCGCCAGCAACGTCCACAGCGACAACATCGCGGCCCACCGGCGGACGCTGCTCTGATGCGCTTTCGACGAGCTGTTTCTCATCAGCATCTCAGCGAAGCTCCGGTCCGTGTTTCGCTTCGGCGATCTTGTACTGCTCCCAGAGCGAGGCCGCCTGCTCCCAGTCGCTCGCCGCGATCGCGGCGCCGATGTCGTCGAGCCTAGCGGCAAGCGCGTAGACAAGCGGTGCTTGCGAACGGTCCTTCAGCGCGCTGGCGTCGAGGCGCATATCGGTCGCCACCGTGTCGATCAGCAGCCCGGCGTGGAAGCTGTCACGTGCCGGGATCAAAGTGTCGAGCGTGGACAGGAACGTCGATAGCTCGTCGAAGAAGAGGCGAAACTGCGTGTTTTCCTCGTCGAACTGCTCGTAGGGATCCTCGCCGGTACCGATCGCCTCGAGGTAGGCCGCGAGGTCGTGTTTCGCGTCACCCGAGAACCCGAGGGCGAACTCGGCATCGAACCAATCAACCACGTCGCGGAGTGTTTCCAACCCGCCGTCGTGCATGTAGGGAGCCGTGTGAGCAACGTTGATCAGCGTCGGCGTCTCGAAGAAGGAATCGCGGGCCGTCGGGCTGGAGCCGCCGTATCCGATGTCGTGCCGCAGGCGGTCGGCAAAGTTGGCGCTCCCAATGTGGCACGTGCTGCAGGACCGGTTGCCGAGGCCGGGCAGGTCGCGCGTGAAGATCTCCTCGCCACGCAGGGCGGCCGGCGAAGCCTGTTCGTTGAGAGATCCGTCGCGGTTCAGATAGGGCGACGGCAACCAGTCGAACTCGAACATGTAGGCAACCAGCGCGTCGAGCATCATCGGCGTCGGCTCAGGGCCGGCGAACTCGTTGACGACGACGTTGCGGGTAAAGTCGCGCAGACCGCCGAAACGGCCATCGCGCCCGTAGGGGCCAGTGAACCGGATTCCCCGCAAGCTCGGGATGTCCAACGAATCGGCGCGCCGGTCGTTGAACAGTGGATTGAAGAAGTGCCCGTCGACATCAGCCGAACCGGGGCGGTCGCTGATGCCGGGTATGAAGAAGCGGCGGTTGATATCGCTGCGATTGTGGCACCGGGCGCAGCTCAGCCCGAGGCTGCGCGCCGGATCACCGAAGACCTCCGGCGAATCGAAGAGCATGTCGCCATAGGCCACCAGAAACAGGTCCTTCTCGTCGATGCCACGAGCCTCGAAGTTGAGCACCAGCCGGGGCAGAGGATCCTGATCGTTCATGTCGGTACCCGGAGGCAACCAGGGCGACACCTCGAATGAGCCCAGCGCGGCAATCCTCTCGGGCACGGGGGCCCACGGGCTCCGCGGCGAGACGCTCGAGGGCTCGTAGTTGGCGACCAGATAGTCGTCGATCTCCCGGCGCGCCGCCCCGAACCGATCCGCCGCCGTTGCGGTCCCTGGTGCCGCGCCCACACCGACGCTGCCGACGCTCGACGACATCTCGAGCCATGCGATACCGAGGTCGTGAGACGCCGACGGATCGGTTTCGTCGACGAACCCTGCAAAGGCTCGGTACATGCGCTGAGCTTGCCGCAGCGGCTCTAGCGCCTCGCCGGGGCGATCCAGCGCAACTTGGGCCTCGCCCATCCAATGGCGCGTCAGCTGTGAGAGAGCGCGCGTCGAGGCTGCGTAGTACGCGGTGGCGTCCTGGGCGGCGATCGCCCGCCGGATCTTGGCCTCGTGGTCGGTATCGCCGAAAACCGAGGCCGGCGCCAAGCCTTGGTAGACCGAGTGCAGCGGCCAATCGGGATCGCGGATGGTTTCGAGCTCCGCAGCTACCGCCCGCCAGTCCACAGGCTCGAGGTTCAAGTAGAAGATCGTGCGCAAATATGCTGCCGGCACCGGATGCCAGGGCTCTTCCCGGACGATGTGTGAACGGGCGACGAGCGGGACCAGCAGCGCAAAGATCGTGACTCCCGCCAATGTGCATGCCGCGGCCCGGCGAGCCAGTGTTCTTCCTGACAATCCTGTCTCTGCTTTCATCGTCGTGAGCCTTCTACCACCGAACGCCGCTTCCGACGCCGACGAAGAAGTCGTCGTCAAGGCCGTTAAGGCCGTAGCCCATGCGGGCGTCGAGTTGGAAATGGCTTTCGACCAAGAAGGTGATACCTCCGTTGACGTAGTCCTCGTGAGGTCCGTCCCTGATCACCGTGTAGGTGCCGAAGTATTCGGCGTAGGCGCCCTAGCGGTCGGTCAATCCGATGCCGTTGTCCGGCGCGGTTCGGCGAACGAATGCTGTGGCCGATGATGCTTGTGGATCAGTCTGCCTACCAGAGAATGTTTGTTTATCGTACTTTCCTTCCAGTAGGCGCAAATCAAAAGTTTTGAGCTATTACCCTTTTATATTTAGACCGATCAAAACTTGAAGTCAAGCCCAGCGCACTCGTTGCCGGGATCGTGCGACCGACTCTTCTCTCTTGAAGGGACATCCTCCGGCAGCTACGACAACGAAGGATGGAATCGACTACCTTTACCACGCGGTGGCCATAGTAAAGATATGCGGATATCCTTTACTAACGCTTTTTCTCAGGAAAGGGTCATCCGATGCGAGGCCACCTCGTTCGTCAACAGTGGGAGCCTGATCCGTCGCTGCACGCGTCCCGCAAACACCGGCGCCCCTGCTCCTACGACGCATTCGTTCCAGACTCGATCGCCGGCCTCGAGATCTCGATCTCGGGGGAGGTGGCCGCACTCGTGTCGAGTGCGGAGGCTGCGATCGCCCGTCTCAACGCTATGGTCCAGCCGGCGCCGGACCCTCTGGCGCGTCTCCTGCTGCGAGCAGAATCAATTGCCTCGTCCAAGGTCGAGGGTATGCAGCTCGACGTCCACAGGTTGGCACGAGCCGAGGCCACCCACGATGCCGGCCGCGCCATCGGGCGCGAGGCGGCCGAGGTGCTCCGGAACATCGACGCCATGCAGTTCGCGATGGAGCTGTCAGTCGAGAGCGCCATCCTCGGGGCAGACGACCTGCTGGCGATCCACGAGGTATTGCTCGAGCACGCCCCCGGGGGCGGAGAGCCGGGGCACTTCCGCAACGAGCAGAATTGGATCGGCGGCAACGATTACAATCCCTGCGGGGCCGACTTCGTGCCACCGCCCGCGCACGAAGTCGAGCGGTTGATCGAAGATCTCTGCCTCTTCTGCGGCGAAGACAGCCTCCCGCCCCTCGTGCAGGTGGCGATCGCCCACGGCCAGTTCGAAACCATCCATCCGTTCAGCGACGGCAATGGGCGTACCGGTCGGGCGCTGCTCCAGGCGCTGCTACGCCGATCGGGTTTGGCTCCGGTCTTCGTGCCGCCGATCAGCGTCGTCTTCGCCGCCGACAAGCCTCGCTACATACGGGGCCTGACCCTCTTTCGTGACGGTGAGATCGACGCTTGGCTCGAGATCTTCGCCACCGCAACCGCTGAGGCCGCGACGCTCGCAACCGACTACCAGGCTCGGGTTTCGCATCTCCAGGAGGAGTGGCGAACGAAGCTGCGTGATTCGTCGGATCCGCGCTCTGACGCCGCCGCCTGGACGATGATCGATGAACTGCCCGCGCACCCGATCATCTCCGTCCCGGTGGCCGTGGCCATCACCGGCCGAACGAAACCCGCCATCAACAACGCCATGGGCCAACTGGCGGAGGCCGGGGTGCTTATCCCGATGACAGAACTACGACGCAACCGAGCCTGGGAAGCGGACGGGTTGCTTGATCTCATTGCGGAGTTGGAATCAGGGGGATAGCCAGGCTAGGCGATCACGCCTGCCGCTCACTCATCCGCGGTGCTGACGCCTACCTTCACGACCAACCCGCACCGTCGATCGCCGAGCTGATCAAGATGCGATTCATTAGCCGACGTTCCCAACCAGTCTCTGGTCGATGGGCCACGCCTTAGGTATGGTGTCCCCTTCCCTTGAAAGCCCAGTTGCCCATGCCAGAAACGACAAGGAGGACAGCGAATGCGAGCCTTCCCTTCGATACTTGCGCTAGTGACAGCGGTGATGCTCGGTGCTCCCGCTAACGCCGACCCGATCAAATTCGCCCGCTACCCCCACAGCAGCCACGGCCAGATCGCCTTCAGCTATCACGGCGACATCTGGGTCGCGGATGACGACGGCGACAACGCACGGCGGCTGACGGCGCACGTTGCCAACGACACGTTTCCGCGCTTCTCACCCGACGGGCAGTGGATCGCGTTCACGTCGAATCGGATGGGAAACAACGACGTGTTCGTGGTGCCGGTGAACGGCGGGGTGCCGCAGCAACTGACGTTCCATACGACCAACGACACGGTGCAGTACTGGACGCCCGACGGGGAGCGGATCATCTTTTCGACCTCGTCGCGCGGGACGCACGCGTTCTACACGCCGCTGTACTCGGTGTCGCGGACGGGGGATCTGCCGGTGCCGATGGGTATGGACCAGGGTGCGGCGGGGATGATCTCGCAGGACGGCAGCATGGTTGCCTTCAACCGGTATGGGATGCGCTACTGGCGCAAGGGCTACCGGGGCAACAGCCAGACCGACATCTGGGTGCAGGATCTGGCGAGCGGGGACATCAGGCAGCTCACCGATACCGACACCGGGGAGTTCCGCGAGCACACCCAGGACGCCTACCCGATGTGGGGCGTCGACGGGATGGTGTACTTCATGTCGGAGCGCGACGGGATCTTCAACATCTGGAAGATCGCGACCGACGGTAGCGGCCTCGCGCAGGTGACCGACCACGGTTCCGACGGCATCCAGTACCCGTCGATCAGCCCCGATGGGACGACGATCACCTACGAGAACGAGTTCGAGGTGTGGACGCTGGCGGTGCCCGGCGGGGCGCCCGAAAGGATCAGCATCGACCTCGACTTCGATCCCAAGACCAACATGGTCGAATACCTCACGTCGGAGAGCGAGGCGGACGGCTTTTACCCGTCGCCTGAGGGCCGCTACCTGGCGGTCGATTACCACGGCGAGATCTTCATCGTGCCGACCGATCCCGAAGTGGGTGAGAAGACGCAGGTGACGGCGAGCGGCTGGCGGCAGCGGACGGCGGTGTGGTCGCCGGATGGTGAGAAGCTCGCCTACATCTCCGACGAGAGCGGCGATCAGGAAGTGTGGGTGTACGAGGTGGCCACCGCCGCCAAGACGCGGCTCTCCGACCACGAGTCGGAGAAGGGCCGGCCTATCTGGTCGCCCGACAGCTCGACGCTGGCGTTCTCGGCGTTCAATTCGCTGATGGTCGCGGACGTCGAGAGCGGCGAGGTGACCGAGGTCGGCAACAATGCGGAGCGCGGCTTCGTGATCGGCAACTTCTCGGCCGATGGTGAGTGGCTGGTGTACTCGCGCCGTAACGAGGATCTCGACTCCGAGGTCTACCTGTTCGAGATCGCCACCGGCGCCGAGCACAACGTGACGCAGGATCCGTTCAACGACACCACCGGCTTGATCACGCCGGACGGGGAGCACGTGGTGTTTCGTTCCAATCGTGCGGACGGGACGAACCAGTTGTTCAAGGTGTCCCTGGCGCGGTTGACGGAAGATCCCGACGACCCGCTGGTGAAGGAGCGGAAGCTGCTGGAGGCGGAGCGCTCCGGTCGGGGCGGCCGCCGCGGAGAAGAAGGCCGCGCCGGTGGACCTGAGGGTGGCGGTGGACCTGAGGGTGGCGGTGAGGCCGGTGACGCCGGAGAAACTGCTGAAGATGACGCTGCCGGCGGCCAAGAAGAGACTCCCGAGCCCATCGTCGTCGAAACCGACGGCATCCGGCGGCGCGCGGTCCAGTTGACCGATGACGACGACGGCGTCGGCACCTTTTTCCTCTCCAACAACGGCGCGACCATCTACTACATTGGCTCCGACCAGCGCGGCCGGGCGCTCTTTTCGATCCCGCTCGCCGGCGGCGACGCCAACCGCATGGCCGGTGGCGGCTTCGGCGGCATCACGCCGACGGCCGACGGCTCGAGGGTGTTTTTCCGCCGGGGTGGTGGTGGCGGCCGCGGCGGCGGTCGCGGTGGTTTCGGCGGCGGAGGCACCGGTGCCGTCATGAGCATGCCGCTGCGCGGCGGCAACCTGGAGAACCGCCAGGAGCGGGTCGAGTTCGAGTTCACCGTGACCGTCGACAAGCAGATGGAGTGGCGGCAGATCTTCGACGAAGCCTGGCGCGTCATGAAATATCGCTTCTACGACGCCGAGATGCATGGCGTCGACTGGTCGTCGGTGCGCGAGCGCTACGAAGGGCTGTTGCAGTACGTCGGGCAGAACCAGGATCTGTACGACCTGACCAATGAAATGATCGGCGAGCTCAACGCCTCCCATACGGGAGTAAGCGGGCCGAGCGGCATCGATCAGCCGGAGACCTACGGAACGTCCGAGCTCGGCTTCGAGATCGTGATCGATGGAAACAACTATGTCGTCGGCCATGTTTATGAAAACGGCCCGGCCGACAAGGAGTGGATCAACCTGGAAGTCGGCGACACGGTGATCTCGATTGACCACCAGCGTGTGCGCCCGCCGCAGAACTACTGGCAGATCCTCAACCACACGCTCAACGACTACGTCACCGTGACGATCGATCCTTCGACGAGGACCGAGGCGGGACGCGCGGCGGCACGCGCTGAGAACGCCGACCCCGGCGAGTCGCACGACATCCGTATCCGCACGATCACCTCGCTGCGCAACACCAAGTATGAGGAGTGGGTCGAGAACAACCGCAGGTACGTCGGGGAGGTCTCCGACGGCCAGATCGCCTACGTCCACATCCGGGCGATGAACCAGTCGTCGCTGGTGCGCTTCGAGAACGAGATCAACCGCTTCTGGAACGCCAAGGGGATCGTCGTCGACATCCGCTACAACGGCGGCGGCAACATCGACCAGCAGCTCCTCGACATCCTCGAGCGGCGCCCGTACGAGTTCTGGAACAACCGCTATTCGTCGGAGCAGTCGGGCCGCCGGCCGCGTCAGGCGATTGCCGGCCCCAAGGTGATGTTGATCAACCGGCGCTCGGGCTCTGATTCGGAGGTGACGCCGATGGGCTTCCGCGACCTCGGCCTCGGCCACATCGTCGGCACCCCGACGAGCGGCGCGGTGATCGCCACCGGTTCGTATCGTTTGATCAACGGCGGCTCGATCCGCACGCCCGGATCGCTCGTCGTCACCTACGATCCGACCCAGCCCGGCAACCGCGGCATCAACCTCGAGAACTACGGCGTCGCACCCGACGTCTGGGTGGAGAACTCACCGCAAGACGAGCTCGACGGGTTCGATCGCGAGCTGAAGGAAGCCGTCGACGAGGCGCTGAGGATGCTGGCGAGCGGGGAGTGGCAGTACGGGGGGAGCGGGCGGCCCCGGAGATAGGCAACCGTGTCTGCGTCCAGTGCGCAACCGTTCACGATGCTGGTGCATCCATAGGGCATGAGACTCTCGCCGCTGGAGCCGCGCTATTTGGTGGTCGCCGTGATCGTGGTCGCCGCAGTTGCCTGTGGACCGGCCGATCCGGGGCCAGCGGTTCAGCGTGTCGACGAGGGCGGGGTCGAGGTCGTGACGAGCGTGCGGCCCGCCTGGGGAGACGGCGCCGGTTGGGAGCTTTCCGCCGGGCCGGATCTTGTCATCGGTGAAAACACCGACGACCTCGACTACATCTTCTCGTACGTCAGCGGCGCCGTCGCGCTAGCTGACGGCAGCATCGCCGCCGGCGATTACGCGTCGCGAGAGTTGCGGTTCTTCGATCGTGAGGGGCGATTCCTGCAAGCGGCCGGTGGGGAGGGCCAGGGGCCGGGCGAGCTCGGTGTGATCGCCGACACGCTTCGGTGCGGTGATGAGACGCTGTTCGTGCTCGACGGCATGCGGTACGAGATCAACGTCGTCAGCCCAGATGGCGACTTCGGCCGCCGTTATCCGTACGCGGTGAACGCCGGTGTCGCGTTGCTGTTCCCTCTATATTGCAACGGCGACGGCCAACTGCTCGGCTTGGACTTCGGCGGGCAGCTTACAGGCGATCGAGGCACCGGCTTCCACCGCACCTATGCGCACGTATGGCTTCTCGACGCTCAGGGGTTTGCGCAACAGGACTTCGGCGAGTTCGCCGGGGTGGAGCTCTTCGAGTTCGACGGGCGGACCAGCCGGCATCCGTTTGGCAAGCGGGTGGCGCTCGAGCTCGGCGATGACGCTGCCTTCATCGGTACGGCGGACGACTTCGAGGTCGAGGTGTGGTCGCTCGACGGCGAGCTGGTGCGTCGCATCCGCCGGCCGTTCGAGGACGCGGCGATCGCCCAGGAAGACTTCGACCGCTACGTCGACATCGAAGCCGCGATCAGGCAGTCCGACAGGGTCGAGGAGTTCCGCATGCGCACCAACGCGATGCCGCTGCCCGACACCTTCCCGGCCTACGAGACGTTCGTTCTCGACGCTGACGGGAACCTCTGGGTGCAGCACTTTCCCCGCCCCGGGGAAGCGCAGGCCACCTGGTCGGTGTTCGACTCGACGGGCGCCTGGCTCGGCGAGCTGAATGCCCCGGGCGGCTTGCGAATCACCGATATCGGCGCCGAGTACGTCCTCGGGATCTTCCGCGACGAGTTTGGTCAGGAGTCCGTTCGGAGATACGCGCTGCGACGCTGATAATCACCAGCGTCGCCGAGGTGCGTCCTCGGAGTTTTCCGCGACAACCTCGGCGAGGAGTCCTTGCGGCGATACGAGCTGCGACGTGAGCCGCTCGTCCCTGGCCCTGCCTCGTAGACCATGGGCGGACCTGACGTCGGGGCAGGAACCGGAAGAGGTGGGCGCCGGTTTCGATGGTACGCACGGTTCCATAGAATAGATTTTGCAGACGGGGACCGTCGCGTGGGATGTGGCTCTGGGTCTGAGCCCGGGAGTGGAGGTATACCGATGAATCTCCAGAAGTATCTCCAGAAGTATCGCAGGCACCCCGGACTTTTCTGGGGCGCCGAGCGTGAGAAGGGCGTGCGGGTGATGTCACGCGACCTTCTCCTGCAGCTCTGGATTGCCGGAATCGTTCTGGGAGCCACGATTATGTTAATACTCTCGGAGCTGAGGGAGACCGGCGGGTGGTCCCGGTTGACGGGGGCCATGTGGCTCCTGGTCCTTGTCACGTTGCTCTTGGCATTCAATGCTGTCCGAATGCTGTCCGCTGGGCGCCCCGCCCCGGCGACCAGCCGGATTGTGAAGAGGCCGACGACGAATCCTTGAGCTTCCGCTAGAGCTTGACCTGTCTACGGCCCTACGCGACCGTTTCGAGGTCGGTCCGGGCGAAATCGTTGCCGACACACAGGAGCGGGCGCCCCGCAACCCGCGCGGTGGCGTAGGCGAGACAGTCGCCGAAGTTCAACGCCGCCGGGTGCCGGCCCTTGCCGAAGCGCAACCAGGCTTCGACGGCCGTCGACCAATGGGCGTCGCCGAAGGGGATTGTGATGATTGCGGCTTCGGCCAAGAAGCGCGACAGAATGCCGCGGCTGTCGTTGCCGGTGCGGGCCGACAGGACAATGCTCGTTTCCACCAGCGTTGGTGCGCCGATGCCGCTCTCGCCGGCATCGCAGACGGCGTCAAGCAGGGGCTCGTAAGCCGGTTCGCGGAAGAGGATGGCCACAACAGCCGAGCTGTCGAGGATCATGCGCCGGTCTCGTCGTAGCCGAGGATCTGTTCCTCTTCTTGGCGGCTGATCGTCGTTCCCAGCACATCAGCCGGGACCGCCGGCCAAATCTCTCCCTCCAGCACCCGACGGATCCGTGCCGGACGGTTCTCGGCCTGCTCACGGAATGCCAGTCGCGCACGACGCTCCTTGAGCGCTTGGCGCACGGCTTCCGTCTTGCTCTCGCCGGTCAACGCCACCACTTCGGCCACCAGCCTCTCGACTTCCGTGTTCTTTATGCTCAGGGCCACCCGCTCTGCCACCTTCATGAGACGGCCACCGGACAGGGCCGTGGCGGAATCAATAAATATGGAAAGATTATTGTATTCTATACAAGCCTATCCGGGACAGCAGTTCCGTGTTCAACGACAGGCTCCGGAGATCTCCACGTCGATCGTCGTCCGCTCGCCCGGAGATCTGTTGATCCTGGTGCCGGCCCATGGGGGTCCCGATACTGCGCGGCAGCCTACGGAGCCGGCGCGTCGCGGGGCTGTCTTGGGGCCGGCGACCGCCGCTCCCAGTGCTTCCGGATCGCGACCAGATCGACGCCAACGCCAGCCGCCAGTAGCGCAGCCGCGCGCCGCGCTTGCCCGCTGCTCGCTCATGGATATACGCCTCGTCGAGATCACCGACAATGAACTCCACCGACGGGTCACGGATCAAGGTCGAGGCCAGCAGCCGCGCCAGGCGCGGGAAGCTTCCACCGGTGGAAGGCTTTTCGGCGTGGCCGGGCCCGCTTGTTCGGATGCTCATCGATTACCCGCCGTGGCGCGAGGCACGGTTGACAACACCGGCGAGCTTCGGCGCCAGGCCGGCGGCCATCTTGTTGAGCGTGGTGAACGAGCGCTGCAGCGCCGCG
>SMVB01003880.1_pt1 | contig 11355 bp, 8 predicted proteins | sample 2456461 | NCBI WGS metagenome assembly SMVB01 (sample SAMN11095934, study PRJNA526329) | marine sediment metagenome | biome: Marine sediment; feature: Surficial sediment; material: Deep marine sediment; isolation source: Hadal surficial sediment | place: Pacific Ocean | collected 2014-05 | depth 0-1...
ATCAAATCGGGAAGGTCAGTGTCTTAGTTAGAACAGCATCTGACCTGGGCAAACGCTATTTTTTTGGATTAAATTATATTAATGCAGAAGAAATCTGCAATTTGGAAAGTTCTTTTGTGGCATTTATTTGTGGAGATTTGAGCCAAACTGTTTTCCTGCCATCAAATATCTTGATTGAGAATCTTCATCAAATTAGTCACGATCGAAATGGAGAGTACAAAATAAACTTTACCAGGGATTTGAATCTTGTCTTGAAGGGACGAAATAATCAACTAGATTGTAGCCAATTTGTTAATAATTGGAATCTCCTGCAAAAGTCTGAATTTGTGAAAAATAAATCTATAGATCCAGTAGAAAGTTTTCATAGCGTTATGCAGGGAAGGTTGTTAGAGATTGGCAGAATTCGTGGTTTCCTTACTTATTGCCCCGACAAAATCAAAAAATTTAATCGTAGAAAGTTAATTGAACTAGCGACCTTAAGAGCCTGCCCAGAATTGCAATTTGCGGATTTTAAGTCATTGAGAAATATTGATACGCTTTGGTTTCGAAAAACCAATGGTGATTTTTATCCTGAGTACGCATTTGAAGTCGAATTTTCAACTGGAGTTTGGTCAGGCTTTGGCAGACTTGCCACTTTAAGGGAATATAGCACAAAACTAATTATTGTATCACACGATACTAAAAAGTTTAATCAAGTAAAAAATGCATTTCCTGAAATTAAGGATAGATATGTCAATATCAATCCAGAGCAGATTGGATTATTGTATTCCGCCGAACTTAATCTAATAAAAATGCATCAAGATTTTGGATTGTAAGTTGTTTTGAGATGCTACAAGAAACCGCGAATGCCAGACTCGACTCAAAAAAGGACTCAAACAGCCCTCCAATCCTTCTAGGATCCGATTCGGTTTCAACTAACTTATAATCGCTTGTTTACGCAGCGCCTTCTCAGGATAATCATCTCCCGTGAAAATCAAAAGATTCCTAAGCTCCGCCGGTCTGGAGATTTTAGTTGGTCAAGATGACCAAAGCAACGACTATTTGACCTTTAGAGTCGCTCACGCCAACGACGTCTGGTTTCATGTCAACGGAACGCCGGGAAGCCACGTCATCTTGCGCTGTGGTGATACGAAAGTGCAACCCGACAAGGAAAGTCTGCGCGAGGCCGCTGCTCTGGCGGCCTGGTTTTCAAAAATGCGCACGGGTGGCAAAGTAACGGTTTCTTACTGCTTTGTAAAACAAGTTGGGAAACCGCGAGGCATGAGGCCGGGAAAGGTAACTATTAAAAGCGCAAAGAAGTTGCTGGTTCGTCCAGAATTGCTTGAGGAAATTAAATAAGTTATCTCAAAACTATGGCGAAGGCGTCCCGCCGGGCCTTTTCAAAATTCAGAACTTAGGAATCCTCGCGGGACGCCTTCGGAGTAACTTTTGGGTGAGCGCTGCAAAAAGTTAAATCAACCCCTGGTGCGGTTGGATAAAAGCTACCACAATGGTTGTGATAACCGCCAGCCAAATCGCCACATACATGGGTACGAAATAATTTCTTGTCTTTAAGATTTCCGGGAATTTGATCGGCATTCCGGAGAATTTACCGCGCGGTTTGTTTGGGAAGAAAAAGGTTTTATAAGTTTCAATCGTGCCGATTGTGTAACCTAATGCACCAAAAGTGATGAAAAGGTAACTCTCGGTAAAATGAGCAAGCATGAAGGCGTACGACATCGCCATGACCGGGCTTCGGAAGAATTTAAGGATCTCAAATCCCTCCTTCGGTGCGTCTTTCCAGGCGCCGCCGAAAGCTGAAATCCAGCCGCCAATACCGCCAAGCACCAATACCACCACCATTCCTGAACCGCCGCCGAAGTTTATGGTCTGTAAATAATAAACGCCCCAAACGACCAAAACCTCGCCTGTGAAATAAAGAGCGCCGACGCTCAAGCGGAGCGCGTTACTTTTTATCACTTCCCCTCGGAAGCTAAATTGCATGGGAATGAAATATTTTGATTGATCCTGCACGCGCAGAAAGGTCTTCCAAAATTCTACCAACGCCCGTTCAATTACGTAGGTAACCCCATAAAGGACGACCATATTTCCAGGCTGAGTCATATTTAAGTTAGTAACAAAATAAACGCTAAGCGCAGCTGCTACACCCATAACTGTGCTGCGAAAATATTTTGGCCAGGTAAAGCCTTCATGGGGGGCGTCTTTATACATTCCCCAGGTTGAAGTGTGCAGTCCTGCCATGAGTCCAATGATGAGTGCAATTATAAAATCCATAAATTTAGAACTCCCTCCTGATTCAGATTAAATTGATGCGTAGATTTGTTCAACAAGTTTGATGTCCTGCTCAGCTAAGTTGAAGGTAAAACTTGGCTCTTTGCCATTTCTAATGCAGTCGATAAAATCGCGAAACATGGCTTTATAACCGGCAATATCTGTTAGGCCCGGGAAAATGAGATGCCTTCTTCTGCCGCTGACAAAAATAAATATCCCGTTTGATTCGAAGGTAATGCTGCCTTTCCGGCCGTAAATTTTCGAAAGTCTAAGTCCCTTAAAAAACGAAGGCGTTTCCCATGAGTGATAAAGCGTCCCGACCGGCCCATCTTCGTATTCCATTGTAATAAGAAGACTTTTTTCTACTCCGTTTTTGAGCCCGGGGCGAAGACCTTTGATTGTTTTTACCTTCAACCCCAGATTAGCGACAAAGTTAATCCAGTGAATGCCGCCTTCAAACAGCGCGCCACCCCCGGACAGCTCTGAGTCACTACGCCAGTCTTCTTCTCTTATAACTTGCTTCTTGAGCGCGTTGATGTGCAGAAATAGAATTTCTCCAATTACACCTGATTTAATCAGGGCCCGTAATTTGCAAGCAAGCGGTTTGTAAAAGTAATTTTCTGCTATAAAAACGCGCCGGCCGGTTTTTCCCCGGGCTTTCTCAACCAACTTAAAATCGCTTGATTTCAAAAACGGGGGTTTTTCCACGATGACATGTTTGCCCGCTTCCAGGGCTTTCAAAGTGAGTTCAAGATGCTGCTTAGGCGGCGTGGCAATTAAAAGGACATCAATGTTTTGCGCTTGAACGGCTGCCTCATACGATTCAAAAATTCCGCTGCCGCCGAACTTCCGGTTAAAATTTCCCGCCTTGTTTTTATCCCTGCTGGCGTAATACAATTGAATGTTTTCGAATCCCGCCAGGGTTTTGCTGTGTATCTGAGTAGCTTTGCCGCAGCCAAGAAAGGCTATGTTTATGGTGTCCTTCATACTAACAAATTCGATTTTTCAGAATATGCCGGCCCACACGCAACGCATTTGCCGAAATCGTTAAACTCGGATTCAGCCCCCCTGAAGTCGGCATGAAACTACCGTCAACCACGAATAGGTTGTCGATTCCCCGGAATTGGCAGTACGGGTCCAGTGCAGAGGATTCCGGATTTTCGCCCATGCGAACCGTACCGACGGCGTGGGAAAATGTTTTTATTTTGTGTTTATAGAAAAGAACTGCGCCGGCCTTTTTTAAAATCCCCTTCGCCTTTTTCAATAAGGCCTCTCTGGCTGCATAATCTCTTTTTGTATGATGATGTGTAATCTGAAGTTGAGGCAGCCCAAATCGATCTGATTTCGAACGATCGAGAGCAAGGTGGTTTTCATATTTTGGCTGGTCTTCAGCCAAGACGATCAGTCCGGTCAAATACGGCACAAAAAGAGCCGCTAATTTACCAATAGGTTTGGGAAGCATCCCTTTCACGAGTCCGATGGGCGGCGTCTGCAACTGCTGCATGCTGCCGAGCTTACCTTTCGGGGATTTGATGCTCGAATGTCCGAAATAGAAATCATGAATGCCGAGTTGTTTATGAAATTCGTTATTCGGATCCGGGCGCTTCGGGAAAAGCCCAAAGGCAATGGCGTTGCAGTGTCGTGTCAGATACCTGCCGACGACATCTCCGCCTGGGTTTAATTGTTCAAGACCGGAAGCCAATAGCAAATGAGGTGAGGCTAATGAACCCGCCGACAAGATCACTAATTTAGCGTAATAACTTATTTTCTCTTTAGCTTTTTTGTCGAAACAATCGACTTGAGTAATGCGCTCTTTTTCTGTTTTCAACTTTATAGCAATTGTGTTGGGTTTTATTTCTAACCCGTTCTCTACTAATTGAGGCAGCACTCGGGTTGCCAGATCATTCTTGGCTTGAATTGCGCAAGCGAATGTATCGCAGGTCGTGCAAGCAATACACCTGGCTTGTCCGTTTTGTTCATCATAATTTATGGCTAAAGGCAGCCGAAAGGGCTGATAACCCAAATCCTCAGCAGCTTTTCCAATCATTTTCGAGGTTTCGGAAAGCTTACCTAACTTCTGCGGGAATGATTGGCTGCGGTTTGGTTCGGTGGGATCGCCGGGTTCGCCGGCGATCCCTAAGATTTGTTCAGCCTGACAATAGAACGCTTCCAAATCAGCGTATTTGTATGGCCAGCGTGCGTTCGAATCTTCCATGATTTCTGGAGCCACTTCAAAATCAGGTTCACGAAGCCGCATGGAGACGCCGCCGTAGAATACAGATGGTCCGCCAACACAGGTGTAGGCTCCCATGATTTTGTTATTACCGCCAGCGAGCACGCGGTAAGGAATCTCTTTTGAATAATAGGGCGTCAGGTCAATTGAGGCGTCATCAGCCCAGTTGTGCTCACCGCGTGGGACCCAGTCACCGCGCTCCAGCATCAAGACTTTTTTACCGGCATTTACCAGCACATGTGCGACCATTGAGCCGCCGAACCCGCTGCCGATTATGATGGCGTCGTATTCTGTTTGTTTATGGTTGAACAATTTGGATTGAGCCTAACAAATGGAACGCCTCTCACCGATTTTCAGTAAGGGGCGTTTAATTCAAATATTTGAAAAATAGGATGTTACAATTTGGTTGCAAAAGTAGTTTTTTTGACGCTAAAAAGCAAGGGATTTTTGCAACCATTTCTTGACTTTTGATTATCAAATTTCTTTATCAAGATATTTTATCCTGATGTCCGTAATTTTTGACACCTTTTTGCAACTTTTTTAATTGAAAACCTGTCACTATGCAAAAGTGAACCTTGACAAAATTTATTTTTTTAAAAGAATTTCGATATAAATAAGGGATAACTTGATGAAACGACTTTTAAAGAGAATCTTTCTTGGCGCTTTAATTTTCTTTGCTATTTTCTTTGCCGTATTTTTCATACTGGTCGCTCTGCCAGTTCCAGCGCCTCTAATCCCCAATAAGACTTTAACTCCTTTTGCGATAACCAATGTCAGTGTCATTGACATAGAAGCGGGTTCGCTTATTCCCGGTCAAACTGTGGTCATTGAAAAGGGACAGATAACAAATGTTGGCCCCACTGCTTCAATTATAATGCCGGAAAACGCTATACAAATAGATGCTACAGGCAAATTTCTGATTCCCGGGCTTTGGGACATGCACGCTCACCTGGGTACAAAGATGTCACCTCAACTCACCTTGCCGCTATTTATCGCAGGTGGTGTCACCAACATTCGTGAATTGGGAGGCGTTAGCTTGGATTACAAAAGAGGGATACATCAGAAAATCTTAAGCGGTGCTCTGATCGGTCCAAGGTTAATGGGATATGCAAGCGCCTTTGTTGCCAGTTTGGATTCCCGGGATCAAGCCGTTGAACTTGTCACCGATTTGATAGATTCAAAGCCCGGTTTCATAAAAGTATACAATCAGTTGCTGCCCGAGTACTATTTCTCGCTCATCGAAGAAGCTAAAAAACAAGGCATTACGGTCTTAGGACACAAACCTCGTGCCGTAAGCGCTATTGACGGAGCGAATGCGGGACACAAAAGCTTCGAGCATGCCCGCCTTTTTCTTTTTGAATGTTATCCCGGCGCGTCCCAACTGAGAGAACGCTACCGTGCTCGATACAGCGGTGAAGTTTCGATGGGTGGCCGGATTATACAGACCTCAGATAGGCGGGAGATGATCGATAATCATTCTCCTGATCTCTTCGATGAATTAGCTACTGTGATGGTCGAGAACGGCACCTGGTTCGTCCCGACTCATATCACTCGGAAAATGGATGCGTTTGCAGATAATGAAGCATACCGCCAGGACGCGCGGCTAAGCTACATTCAAGTTTTGCAAAGATATAAATGGAATAGTGATGCGGATGGAATGATCGAACAAGATCCTTCGCCAGAAGGGCGGAAAGCGTTTATGGATTTCTATTTAAAGGGTCTTGAGCTGACCGGGAAGGCACATCGCGCAGGCGTCAAAATTCTTGCAGGTACAGATGCCAATGATACCTACTGTTTTCCTGGTCTCGGAATTCACGACGAATTACAAGAGCTGGTGAAAGCCGGCCTGACCCCGATTGAGGCGCTCAAGACCGCGACACTGAATCCAGCTGAGTATTTTGGCGTGTCTGCAGATTACGGTTCCATTGCATCAGGCAAAGTCGCAGATCTAATGCTTCTCGACGCCAATCCACTTGAGAATATTTCGAATACCGCCAAGATAGATAAGGTTATTTTCAATGGGAATGTCTACACGCGCAAAGAGCTCGATAATATGCTGGCATATGTTGCCGGGAATGCTTCCAGCTTAAGCATCTCATGCAAGCTGATCTGGCAAGAGATTTCAGAGTAAAATGAGCCCTAAGCAAAAATAATCCACTCAAGAAAAGTGTCGAAAAGAAAGCACCGCTACAACCCTTTCCCCAGGGAAAAATACCACCGAAACTGCCTCTTTTGTTCACCAGGCAGGGGATCGCTTAACCAAAGGGGGAAAAGGATTTTCGCAGATAAGTCAGCAAATAAAGAAACGTTCCCTCCAAATAAGTTGAAGCCATCTTCTAAAAATGAAAGACCCACTCCGGCATTCGAGCGAGTGAAGGAGTCACTATCGCGTGTTTGCCAAATTTTCCCGGTGTCATAAAATGCAAAGGGTTTAAAAACAAAAATTGCACGTGACAAACCCAATTCAAAATTGAGTGTTGCAAAACGTTCGGCCGGCAAAGGCTGCCCGGCATAGCCACGCAAAAAACCACCGCCTTCGACATATCTTCTTTTAAATGCTCCAACAGCATTGCCTGTTTTTACAATGTCATTTTGAAAACGTACGCGGGGAGCAGCGCCCTCGCCACGAAACTGATCTTGCAGCGGCAGCCGATCCGGGCCAAACGAAGTTGCGAGGTTGCCGCGCACCCGCCATTGAAAACCTAAGAATGGGGTTTCTAAAGTAAGGCGGCTGCTGAGTTTGGTAAACTTTGCACCGCCTGCTGGCGAGATTTCGGCACGGAATCGTCCCTGGCTTTTTAATCGACCAAAAGTTTGAGTCGCCTTCCCCTCCAGGTAAGCAAGAAGAATGTTGACATCTTCCCACTCGTCAAACCGGACTTTGCCGGTGTCGTTGGAAACTTTGCGAAAAGTATAAACATCATTTAACAGACTGCTGTAATTGACGCCGATTTTCAGATTGCGACCGCTTTGGGATAAAATACCCTTAGAGCCATTAAAGGTTAAATTAAGGTCTGCTTCAAAGCGCCCTTCGTTCTTACGGGCCATAATCTTGTAGCGGTTTAACAGGCTCTTGCGTGTCAAGGGATGTGAGTAGGCGATTTTGCCATCCAGCTCTTTTGAATCCAGACCGAACATGGCCTCTAAATCCAGGTTATTGTAAAAGGCGTTATAACTGCTGCGGGTTCCGATTCCCAATCGAATCGAGTCATGCTTGTTAAAACCAAGCAGCGGCCGCCACAAAACCAGTATGGCGTCATTCGGCATGTGAATGTATTTCAGTAGCGGCCAATCCGGGCGAAATTCGAATCGCCGCCGTGTATTGTTCAAACGGTTACTGTCCATAATCCGGTCGTCCGGATCGACCTTAACGCTTTTGGGCTTTTTTTCGGTTTCAATAGTAATTATAGTGGATTCGTCTTTACCATCCCAGCGTTTGACCACTTTTTCACCGTTTCCCAAATCCACTTCGACGTCCACCGGCATGATGCCATCGCCTTCGCGTGTAAGCTCAACTTCAGTGACCCAGGTTTTGTCGTCACGTTGGTATTTTTTAACTTTACCTTTTTTGTAATCGACTGTCGGGGTATCATGCAGCCATTGATTAAAAAACCAGTCCAACTTTTGCCCGTGCTTCTCCTCAAAAACCAGTCGCAAGTCATTTTCGTTGATATGAGAAAACGTATGCCGACGAACCACTTCCCGAAAGCTTTCTTTGAAGGCTGAATCACCGACCACAAACTTCAGCATTTCATAAAACAGATCGGACTTCAAGTAAACATTAAATATAGCGCTAATTGGATCGGTGTATTTATGGATTTCTTTTGAAATGGGTTCGTTTTGACCCGACTCGCTGTAAAGTCGCGTGAAGGTTCTAATCGCGCCGTCCAGAGTTGGCAGGGGGTACTGCTTTTGAAAAAAATTCATCTCTTCTTGAGCATCATCCAAATCGTATCCTCTTTTCCCATATTTTTTTTCAGCGTAGGATTTGCCCATATAAACCAAAATTCCCCTCGCTAGCCAGGATTCTTTAACGCCATTTGTACCGACCATGCCGGGAACATATAGCTGTGATAGCTCATAAGCCAGACTAAAATAATCTTCATCCTGCATGAGCGCCATCATCGGGTAGGCCAGACTTCGGTCAAGACCTCGAACAATATTGAGGTGCGGAAACGGATAGGGACCAAAGTGTTCCTCTAAATAAGTCAGGACGCCATCAATCCGTTCCAAAAATGGTTTTAACCACCGCCGGCGATTTTTGTAGTACAAAATGTTGAGCGGAATTTTTGTATTTTTTTTGTAGTACACAAAATTCGGCGATGCGCTCCAGATAAAGTCCTGCATATTATCTGCTTTGAATCGTACTTGTCGCGGTCCATTGACTTTTGCTTTTTTGAAAAGCTCTTGTTTAAGAGAATCTTGCCAGGCGGCAAACGTACTGTCATTCATCGAGGTATCCGCTTCGACTGATTTCCAACCCGGTTCGCCTTCGAAAATTTCACCCGAGCCAACCACAATGTAATTCCCCGGCACCCTGACCGTTACATCCATTGCAGAGAATTCGCTGTAGACGTCGGTCGGTTGCATCATGAAATGAAACGGTTCTGGATGCCATCCCTCATGATCATAAACAGACAATCTAGGGAACCAGTGGATAAAATCCTGCGAGCGTCTTTTAGATTTAAGTGGCTGATAAAAACTAAGTCCGAGGGAAAGGGTGTCGCCGGGCGACAGCGGATACGGTAAAGTCAGGTCGAGAATAGTATCGCTAAAATCGTATGCCTGCAGGGGGAATTGAGTCTGCTTGCCAATCGACAAAAATTGCACAGTTTCAATGGTCAATTTGCGCCCCGGCATTTGAGAGAAATCCATGTTGTTGCCACTGAAACGACGCATTTCCCGAACGGCGGTATTTTCTTTGTCGTGAAAAGCATTTGATGGCACTTGCAGATAAATTTTCTTGAGCGTATTCGGTGAGTTGTTCTTATAGAGGATTTGCATCCTGCCATTTAATCTTTTTGCCGTTGTGTCCAGCTCGGCTTCGATCTGGTAACGAACTCCCTGCTGCCATTTTTGATTAGATGATTTGGATTGACCATAAACCATCTGAAATGCGAGCAACCCGCAAAGCAGAGTAAAATACTTTGTTTCCATTATTTTCTTCAATTGAGATGAGTAAGTTTTGATTGGACGATGAGTTGTAATACGCCGGTGCAGAAACAAATGTTCATACCAAATCAAATTTATCTTTTGACATTCTTAATCTATTTTTTTTAATTAACTCGATCTGAATTGACATACCTTTGGAATGAAATGGAACACATTATTATTTTTCTTGTTGCTTTCATCGCATCCGGCCTCACCCTGTTTGCAGGCTTCGGGCTTGGGACAATTTTGCTGCCTGTTTTCACGCTGTTTTTCTCAATTGACCTGGCAATTGCCATGACTGCAATTGTACACTTACTGAATAATATTTTCAAGCTTATACTTTTGGGAAAGTATGCTAATTTAAAAGTGGTTGCGCGATTTGGCATCCCGGCGATTCTGGCCGCTTTTCTAGGCGCCTGGGTTTTACTCCGGGTTTCCACCTTCCCGATTTTGGCAAGTTATGAAATAGCCGGACATGAATTCAGCATCATGCCGGTAAAACTGACCGTAGCGTTATTAATGATTTTTTTCGCACTTTTTGAAATAATTCCGAATTTAAAAAAGATTTCCCTGCCGCACAAATTTTTACCCGTTGGAGGTTTGTTAAGCGGATTTTTTGGCGGGCTTTCCGGACATCAGGGCGCCCTGCGATCTGTTTTTTTATTGCAATGCGGCCTTTCAAAAGAGAGCTTTATCGGTACCGGGGTGGCCATCGCTTGCATCATCGATGTCTCGCGGATTTTTGTTTATTCGTCACGCTTCACGGCGGAATTCACCCAGGAAAGTGTTGTTTTGCTGATCATAGCGATTTTGGCAGGATTCTCCGGAGCGTTTATTGGAAATAAATTGCTTAAAAAAGTGACATTGTACTCGGTACAAACTTTAGTTGCAGTCATGCTTTTTGGAATCGCTTTTGGATTGGCTTTGGGATTATTTTGACCGGGTCATTTAAAATCTTTGACTAATTCGGTTGAGTTTTTGTATATTTGTTTTAACAAAAATTTAAAATAAGTAGGAAGAGGAGACCTATGTTCTGGCTTAAATTCATCAGCAAATTTATCAAAGTCTTGCGCGCAGGAGAGTCGCCCGGTTTAATTGCCGGCGGCTTCACAATGGGATTCGTAGTCGGCCTCACGCCTTTCTGGACTTTACAAAATATCGTTATCTTGATCATCGCAATTTTAACCAAAGTAAATCTTAGCGCGGTGTTTTTTTCCATTTTTTTATTTAGTTTTGTAGCCTATCTTTTTGACCCATTCTTTCACAATCTCGGTTATTTTCTACTTGCGCAGGTCGAGGTACTGAACGGGCTGTGGACCGCACTTTATAATATGCCCATCGCTCCTTTTACTCGTTTTTATAACACAATTGTTGCCGGGAGTTTTCTCACCGCATTAATTTTGGTTTTTCCCGTTTATATTTTAGGTAAAAGTGGCATTGTCGCGTATCGAAAAACCTTGGCGCCAAAAGTCGAAAATTCCAAATTTATAAAAGCAGTTAAAGGCAGCGGCCTGTACAAATGGTATGCACGAATCCGGGATATGGAGTGGACATCGTGAGACCAAAAGGAATTATAGCCCTTCTCGTCATTATAATGGTATTTGGCACGGTCTTCTATCTCTTAAGCGGTAAACTCATTGAGAGAGGTTTGGAAAAGGCGGGGGAATCGGTAGTCGGCGCCAAAGTGGAGATCGACAATC
>SMVB01090517.1_pt1 | contig 11355 bp, 12 predicted proteins | sample 2456461 | NCBI WGS metagenome assembly SMVB01 (sample SAMN11095934, study PRJNA526329) | marine sediment metagenome | biome: Marine sediment; feature: Surficial sediment; material: Deep marine sediment; isolation source: Hadal surficial sediment | place: Pacific Ocean | collected 2014-05 | depth...
CACAACTTGCGAAAAGATGAGGCCTCGAAACAAGAAATGCACCAACAGATGCAGCCCATTCTCAAAACGTTTGACGAACAGCCGGAGGCCGAAGTTTTCTGTAAAATTTAGTCGACCGCGCCGGACTGCTGGCCGAATACGGCGAAACCGATTACATCTTCCGCCATAAATCGTTTCGCGAATATCTCGCTGGCGTACAAATTACCAAAGAGGACAATAAGCAAGAGTGGCTGAAAAGACTGGTCAGCCATTTTGGCGACGACTGGTGGGAAGAGCCGCTGCGTTTTTTTATCAGCGAGGCTGATGCCGAGATGTTCGACAGCTTTATGGCAAAGCTTTTTCAATCCAGGGTTAGCGAAGAGCTGAACCAGAAGCAGCAGAATCTGCTGCAGACCCTGGTGCGGGAAGCGCCGCAGAAAAAAATTGACGCCCTGGGTAAAAAACTGCGCAGCACAAAAACGACAGGCGAGCAGCAAAGGTACATTCTCGAGTGTCTTAAAACCATTAACACGCCGGAAGCGCGCGGCAGTGTGGAAGATTTCTTCCAGAAAAGAATTGACATGACTCTTGGAAAGAGCCGGCAAAGAATAAAAAAGGATCTGGAAACGGGCGTCAAACAGAGAACTAAAAAGAGAACTAAAAAGGAGATGGAAGATTTCATCAAACAGGGCATTCATCTTGACGCGAACGGGATTTATGCCCAAGAAATTTTGTCCTTTTGGGGTGGGAAGGTTGGCTCCAAAGAGCCTGAAGCTTCGGCCCGGACGAGGGACGCTGTTAAGACGGCTCTTACCAAGAATCTATTCACCGAGCTGCCATCATCATTTCTCAACCGGATTGAGGAGCAGGCCGAGTATCTTCTCATTCCCGCGGGAGAATTCAAATATTCAGTGTCTGAAAAGAATGAGCAGATTCAGGATATTTATTTTGCCAAGTATCCGGTGACCAACCAGCGCTACCGCCGGTTTATCTCCTACCTGGACAACCCGAGCGGGAATTTGACTGACATTTTGCCGCAGAATCTGTTTGCTGAGAAACTCCTTGAATTTGCACAAACGATCGTGGAGTTTGAAGATTATCTGGGCAGCGACGCCGGTGGCTGGGTAAAAAAAGTGCGTTCCGAAGAAGACGCCAACAAACGCTTTAACCAGGACGATCAGCCGGTGGTCAGCATAAGCTGGTTTGCGGCCCGCGCTTACTGTTTCTGGCTCTCCTGTCTGCAAGCGACGCAGGACGGCGACCCGAAATTGCAGGATGTCGATAAGATTTCTGAGATCTACCGCCTGCCGACAGAACCCGAATGGGAGTGGGCCGCGGCCGGACGGGAACCCAACGGTTCGTTGCGGGAATACCCCTGGCCGAAAGAAAAGGGTAAAAAACCCAATGAGAAACTTGCCAATTATGACAATCATGTAGACGCGACCACACCGGTTGGGCGCTACCCGGACGGCGCCACCCCTGAAGGGTTGATGGATATGGCCGGTAACGTCTGGGAGTGGATGGAGAACTCGTGGTCAGATAACAAGACAGCCCGAGCCCGCGCTTTGCGCGGCGGCTCGTGGGGCGGCGATGCAGAGGACCTGCGCTGTTCCGGGCGCGTCGTCAGCGGCCCGGTTGGCAGGTACGGCGTCGGCGGCGACGGGTTTCGTGTTGTGCGTCCCCAGTCTAAAATTTGAGTCTCTGGGCTGCTGTCCATCTGTTAATCTGAAAGAAACCGACCTTTTTTAAAAAGGTCGGTTTCTGAAGCACGTTATTCGCTGGCAAAGCAAATTTCTAGAAGAGTCAGTCTTTATAGAAGGAGGAACCAAGAATGGCAAACACAGAAATGCTGGTTATTAAAAGGGGGTATGATTTTTCCAAGTGGCTTTTGCAGCATACGGGTAAGTTTCCCAAAAGCTACCGTTTCAGCATCGCCGCCAAACTGGAAAATGGGGCACTGGATTTTATCGAGGCCACGACCGTTGCAAATATGAGAAAAAACAAGCTGCCGCTTCTGAAGCAGGCGGATGAAGCTTTGGCGCGCCTGCGCCTGTTGTTCAGATTAAGTTATGAAATGCGTTTTATCAATTTGAAGTCCTACAAATTCGGCAGCGGCCAATTGGTCGAGCTGGGAAAGCTTCTGGGCGGATGGATAAAAAACCCGGGGTAGGAGAGGAGCCAAACTGGAGCCCGCGCTTTGCGCGGCGGCTCGTGGAACAACAATGCAGAGAACCTGCGCTGTTCCGAGCGCAACAACAACAACCCGGATAACAGGAACAACAACAACGGGTTTCGTGTTGTGCGTCCCCAATCATGCCCTCCAGCCTGCAACTGGTGCTCGTTCCTGATGCCGGTGTTTCACGGAACGCCGGACTGGTGTTCGGGCATGACATGACGGCTCCTTTTCCTGTGGCCAGGCTCCGAAGTTCATGGAGTAAGCCCGAACATAACCAAAAAGCAGGCAGCTTTAGTAGGAAGTTTCGAAAGAGATGCCTGCTTTTGCATTTAACGGTTCACCATGAAGACATTTAAGAATTTGTTTTGTAAAATCGCATCCTTTGAGAATCTTCTTTGCGCTGCCCGGAATGCCGCGGAGGGCAAAAAAGAAAGATCATATGTGATGAAATTTGTTCTGAAACTTGAGGAAAACCTTTTTGAGTTGCAAAGTGAACTTAACAGCGGCAGCTATCGGCCTGGCGAATATAGAACCTTTCATATTTATGATCCCAAGCCGCGCATGATCAGCGCCGCGCCCTTCCGGGATCGTGTCGTGCATCACGCGCTTATGAATATAGTTGCGCCGCTGTTGGAGCGCAGCTTTATTTTTGATTCATATTCCAACAGAGTGGGGAAGGGCACTCATAAAGCTATCAATCGATACCAGAAGTTCCTGAGAAAATACAGTTTTGTCCTCAAATGCGACATCAAAAAATACTTTCCGGCTATCGATCATGCGATTTTAAAGTCACTCGTTCACAAACGAATTGCCTGCCCTGCCACGCTTGAATTAATGGATAGAATTATTGATTTTAGTAATCCCCAGCAGCAGGTAGATGATTATTTTTCAGGAGATAATTTATTTACACCTGTGGAACGCCGTAAAGGTTTGCCAATCGGTAATTTGACCAGTCAATTCTTTGCAAATTATTATCTCAACCCGCTGGACCATTTTGTAAAAGAAAAAATTAATTGCAAAGCATATTTACGGTACGTCGATGACTTTGTCCTTTTTTCTCATTCAAAAAAGGACTTGCATGCATGGAAATCTCAAATATCCGGTTTTCTTCAAGAATATCGCCTGAACCTGCACCCAGGCAGATGTCAGATTTATCCTGCAGAAATTGGCCGGCGTTTCTTAGGTCAGGTTATTTTCAAAACGCATAGAAGACTGCCTTATGAGAATGTGCAAAGATTCAGGAAACGTTTACGTGAGTGGGTGAAGGTTCAACCGGACGGGTTTGAGCAGCGGCTAGCCAGTTGGCTTGGCCATGCCGGTCAGGCGAATACCTACTGTTTGGTGAAGGCTTTAAAGATTTAAGCTTTCCGAAATGTAGGGGAAACGGCCTGTTCTGGATTCGAAGAGATATCAAAATCCGCAGGGGCGAATGGCCATTCGTCCCTGCAACATCTATTTATTCAGCCACTGCCACTAAATGCTTCTGCGTTCGAATAAACAAAACTCCTTCCGATATCGCCGGCGTCGCCATGCAGATTTCAGCCATTGGATTTTCGGCAAGCAGCTTAAATTCAGGCCCTGCCTGAACGACATAAATATCACCCTCTTCGCTGGCAAAATAGATTTTGCCGTCCGCGGCCACGGGTGAAGCGGTAAATCCCGTCCGGCCGCCCCCCAGGCGCTGCTTATAATGCCGCTCGCCTGTTTTAGCATCATAGCAGTTTAACACGCCGCTATTTGTGCAACTATAAATAGTGTCGCCGTAAATCAGCGGTGTCTGCATGTAGGCGCCATTTCGCGGCTGGCTCCAGGCGATAAACTCGTTGGCACTCGTGTCGTCTTTTAAAGAAATATCGCCCCTGGCATTCAGGCGAATTGCATAAATTGGCGACATGCCACCGTGCGCATTGGCGATGAAAACCAGGTCGTGGCCCAGAACCGGCGTTGGCACCGGAATATCCCCGCCGCCTCTGAGCCACCACACTTCCTTCCCGGTCTCGATGTCATAGCTGCCGATCTGTTTCCAGCCATTCACGATGACTTGTGTTTGGCCGTTTTTGCTATAAACGGTTGGCGAGCCCCAGGTTGGCACTTCATTTCGGGAAGTCCGCCACAGTTCTTTGCCATTTTTAATATCGAAAGCCGCAATAAACGAGTTTTTCTGAACATCACACTGAACGATGACTTTGTCTTGGTAAATGATTGGCGAACTTGCAAACCCCCACTGCGCTTGCGGCACTTTGAAATAACCGGAGTCCAGGTCGCCAAGATCGACTTTCCACAATTCTTCACCTTTCATGTTGTAGCAGAACAACCCTTCAGAACCGAAGAAGGTGACGATATGTTTGCCGTCCGTAGCGGGAGTTGAATTAGCGTGACTTGCTTTGGTGTGCCGTTTGACTCTCGGCACGGCTTCAACACCGGTTTTCTGCCAAAGAATTTTGCCACTGTTTTTGTCTAAAGCAAGCAACTGCCACTGGTGAACGGTGCTGTCCTCAACCGCAGCGATGTTGCCGTAAAGGCCAACTTTTAAAAAGGGATCTTTCATGCCGCTAATTGCGGTGGTGACATAAATGCGGTCTTCCCAGATAATCGGACAAGAATGGCCCAAACCGGGAATTGCTGTTTTCCATTTGATGTTTTTATCCTCTTCAACGTTCCAGGTGGTCGGGGTCGGATAGTCCTCTGCAACCCCATTGGCATTTGCGCCGCGAAAGGCTGGCCAGTTCACGTTTTTTTTGTCACCGGCAACTGCGTTTTGTTGCAAAGAAACCGAACAACTCATTAATGCTACGAATATCAGTCTTTTCAACCGAATCATCACGAACCTCCTAACCCGGACAAGCCGCGTGGGATAAATCAAATCCAACGGGGCAAGCCGGAACCAAATAAAGAAAATTAAAAAGCGCAGGCAAAACCCTGCCCCGGAGTTTCTTCCGGGGTGGCAGAGACGCAACGAATACTGAAGGGTTTTTCTTTGCGATCCCTTTTGCGCCTTCGCGTGAAATCTTTGCTTTTTGGGATTTTATTTTCATTTCTTGCCAAAAGCATGGTACTCGAATGCCTCCCCGATAAAAACATTCCAGGACAAATTTATCGAGTATGGCAGGAAATTATTTATCTTTCTGGTTTTAAGCTGCCTCAACCCTTAGAAATTCTTCGCTATCCGACTTTTTACTTCAGCTTTGAAACTTCTTTTTAAGAAAAAATTCAACTATTCTTGGATTAATTAAATTCAGCAGTGGCAGGAACTTAAGTTTTGCCGGAATCACGACCTCCCTTTTTCTCTTCATGATTGCTTTGACAATTGCCTGCGAGCATTCTTCAAGAGAAACAGCGCTGTTGCTGTGTTTTGGGCTGGATTCGCCTTGCGGCTGACCGTTCCCTCCCAGGGTACTTTGGCGCCAATCCGGATTTCTGATCCAGCTTGGCAGGGCCAGCAGAATGTCAACGCCTGTACCTTGCAGTTCTATCCTTAAAGAATCAAAAAAACCGTGCAAAGCATGTTTTGACGCCGCATAGCCGCTATGGAGCGGCACCCCTTGCTTGCCTTGAATAGATGAGATGACGGCAATTAATCCTTTGCTTTTTCTGAGGTAGGGGAGAGCCGAATATGCACAGTGGACTGCTCCCAGATAGTTGGTTTCCATGATTTTTTGCAAGATGGAAATATCCTCAATCTCCTCAAACTTTGCCCACAGGCCGATTCCGGCATTGGCAATTAAGATGTCTAAAGCGCCAAAGCGTTCGATAGTTAACTCTACTAACTTTTGACAATCCTCAGGTTTGGTAACATCACCGGAGACAATGATTGAGGGCGCGTTGAATTGCGCGCAGAGGTTCCGGGTCTCTAATAATTTTTCTTGATTGCGGGCAAAGAGGACGAGGTTGGCATTGCGCCCGGCAAGTTCAAGGGCAAGCGCTCTCCCGAGTCCGGATGAAGCTCCGGTTATGATAGTGGTCTTTCCGGAGAGCATGAATTAACCTGAACTATTTATGAATGTGTTTAATGATGGTAAAATAATCAGGCAGGGACTGTAAGAATTTGGATTTATGGATCGTTGGATTAGAGCCCTGATCTCAAGCCCCATCTATCTATTTATGCAATAATCCGCTCTTCGACTCTCTTGTAACTTGGCTTATGAAATGCGGGTTTACAATTTATATAACGGAGGCCCCTGCTCACGACTCTGTTTTTTGAGTTTCGGGAACAACTCGTTCAGTCTTACCATATTCACCGTTTGCAGAACTGCCATTTTTATCAAATTCCGCAATATCCTGCTCTTTGAGCCCCCAACCCTGAAAAGACGTTTCAGCCGGAATGATTTTGCCCGGATTCATGACTCCTTTCGGATCTAAACCTTGCTTGAGCGCTTTCACCGCTTTGACGCCGGTCGCGGAAATATCCTGCTCTAACCACGGCAGGTGCTCGTAACCCACCGCGTGGTGGTGCGAAAGAGTCGCGCCATTTTTCATAAAAGCATCTTCAGCGGCTTTTTTTATATAAAGGTATTGTTCCAAACCCTTATCCGGTTGTTGCAGGGCGCCGAAGGTAAAATACAAACTGGTTCCGGTCTGATAGCAGTGACTAATATGGCAGCCGAGAAAAGTCTTGCTGCCGGTGTTGCGAATAGCTTTGTCAAGCGCATCATGAGCTGCGTAGTAAAGCGGCAGAACGTTGCTCCACACCGTCGAGGTTTCACTGACATCGGCAATGATGTTACGGTCCATCACATAATCTCGCAGGTAAGGGAAATCGTATTTCCCTTTTTCAAAGGATTTTCCCGGGTCGGTGCCTAAATTAAAGGCGCCGTATTTTTTGTAAATTTTGTTGACTCTTTTTTTAATGTGATTAAATCTCTTCTTGTCACCTTCGAATCCTGTCAGCATCAAACAGGCTTTGTCAAGATCGAATTTCTTATTGAGATATGCTTTGACTCCTTTTGCTAAAAATGACTTAAATCCGGATGATTTGCTTTTGTAGGCAAATGAAAGCGCGGTCTTTTCGGCATCATTAAACCTGGTAATGACCGGCAGACACTCTTTTTCAACGCATTCGTGAATCGCTTTGGCGCCGCTCTCGAAATCCGGAAAAAGGTAGCCATAGATTTCTCTGCACTCGGGGATGTGATGAACTTGCATCGTCACTTCTGTGATGACGCCTAAAATACCTTCACTACCGATACAGACCTGATTGACGTCTATGCCGTTTGAGGATTTAGGAACGGTTCGGGTGACAATGGTTCCGCTCGGCGTGACCATGTGCAAGGAAATCACCATGTCTTCGATTTTGCCGTATTTATCGCTTTGCATGCCGGCGGACCGGGTGGCAACCCAACCGCCGAGGGATGAATATTCAAACGAATCCGGAAAATGACCGAGTGTAACTCCAAAAGTGCTGAGCTGTTTTTCCATATCCGGGCCCATCACTCCCGCCTGGATTCGTGCTGTGCAGGATTCCTGGTCAACCTCAATAATCTGGTTCATTCTTTTCAAATCGAGAGAGACAACCATGCGGCCGTTGCTGTCTCTGGCTTCTAAACAGCCGGCGATATTCGAGCCGCCACCGAAAGGTATGATGATGACATCACATTCAGAGGCCGCTTTGATAATTGAGCAAACATCATCTTCAGATTGTGGGTAAATGACGCAATCGGGCGCCGCTTCGACAATGCCTCTCCGGATGCGGTACAAATCACGGAAACTCTTGCCATAAGCGTGAATCAGCCTCTCCATTTTGTCTGTCTTAACCTGCTCGTCATTCAAAAGCGTTTTTATCGTCGTCAGGAACTTATTATTAAGGCTCTGCTCGGGCATTGCAATTTCTTCAAATTTAACCGGAGGCGTATAAACTTCCTTCTCGATTCCCAGAACACCTTTGATATAAGGCCATAATTCAGGTTTACTTTTCATGTCGAATTCAATATTCTCACCGCCCCAGCCCCACCATTTCATTTGTTCGACTTTAGTTGACACCGTTTTCCTCCTTTAAGCTCAAAATGCTTTGTTCAAGCTCCGCCGTCAAAAGACGATAACCCGCCATGGGCTTACCGTTCTTCGCCTCATGATGAAATTGTTGCGGAAAAATAGGCTGACCAATTGCAGCTTGAAGTTTTCCCGGTTTCATAAAAGAGTTTCCTTTGGGCCATGAAGCATAGGTGCCTTTTATATAAACAGGAACGATTGGCAGGCTCAGCTCTGAGGAAATCATGGCTGCTCCGTGTTTGAAATTCTGAATTTGCCCCGTTAATGAGCGGGTACCTTCGGGATAAATGATGATGTTTCGGCTCCGGTCTTTGGTAAATTCTCGACAGGCGGCTATGGTTTCAACCATGCTTTTGTAAGTTGATTTCCTATTGACTGGAATTAAGTTCATTAAGGATCCCAGGAAAAATTTTCTGCTTTTGTTCTCAAAAAAGTAGTCTGCGGCTGCCATCATCCCAAAATTTTTGACGGGGAGCCCTGAACAACGCATCAGGACGCCGGTATCCATGTGGCTGTTATGATTGCTGCAAAAAATGAATGGAGACTGAGGAATATTTTCCCGCCCCTGTACTTGTAACGGGCAGTAAAGGGTGAAAAGCGCTTTACAATACCACTCAAAAACTTTCTTTGCGGTTCTTTCAAAAAGCGTCAGCGGTTGAGAAAGGTAGGCGTACTCGGGCCCAAGTTTCGTTTTTGCTAATGCATCCTTTAGGGATTTCACTATCCCCTTCCGTATTCCGCGTGAGACTGTGCAAATTCATCGCTGACAATCGCTCCGCCAAGAGAGAGTTCCAGGGCAAGGGCACAAGCACAAACGATTTCGGCGAGTTTTTTTGAAGAATTCTTGCCGGAACAACGCAGCATTTCGAGATTAGATTTTTGCTGTTTTAACCGCGTGCCGCCGCCGACGGTACCGACACTGATAGAAGGCATGGTGAGCGTAGCATAGAGATCGTCTTTGTTGCGGAGCTCAAACTCTACGGTGCCAACTGCATTTTCAGCAACACAGGCCATATCCTGGCCGGTGGCAAGATAAATTGCCGCGAGGGCATTTGCCACGTGCATATTGTTTCCAACAACCCCGGCGAGGCGGGATCCCCTTGAACATTTTGACCAGGCCTCAACATAATCCTCTGGTGTACAGTGGAGTAATCTTTTAAAAGGCTTGCTTTTAATGAGAGAGCTCGCAACGATATGATGACTTCTGCCCTGCAGAATGGTCTTGTAAGCCGGGTTTTTATCGCAATTAAAATTACACTCAATATAATAGCGAATGAGCTGCTCAGCCTGATATTTTTCTTTAATAAACTTGCATGCTTCAAAAGTCGCTATGGTCACCATGTTTTGTCCGGCGGCCTCCGCCGTATTATAAATAAAATCGAGAACAACGCTGTCCTGAATAATATACGTATCGATTCTCAGCAGCTTGCCATGATTTGTGGTAGATTCAGCAGCCTTTTTAATCTGTTTGAAATTTTTATTGATCCATTTGGTGAACACGGGGGTTTCATGAATTTCTTTGAAAGCGAACATCGGACTCCGCGAAAGCTCTTGTTTGATATGGGTGGTTTTTATGCCATTGGAGAGATAAGTCAGATAAAGCCCGCGCGTCATGGACATACACAGCGTGCCCTCCAGGGTACAGAGTGGAATGTAATATTCTCCATGGGCGTAGGTTCCCGAAATTTTGAGCGGTCCGGCAACCGCCATGGGTACCTGCATAAAACCGACATGATTTTCGATGATGCCCTTGAGCTTCTCCGGTTCGTCAGGCGGGGTATTGTTTAAGTAGAAACCGGTTTTTTCAACCAGCCATTTTCTTCTTCTTTCCGTGTGCTGTTTTGAGTAACCCCGTGGTAGTATTAGCTTGGACATATATCTCCTATAAATAGTGAGTAAAAAAAATGAACGAAAGGATGTTTCATCCAATCATGGCTAATAAAAAGCCAGTCCTACGATATTCTGAAAATGTTTGTCTATGGTAAAAATACGAAACCCATGTTCAAGAGCTGTTGCTGCAATCCAAATATCATTTGTTGGAATTGGTGTGCCTGCTTTTCGGAGCTTTAAGTAAATTTCACTATAAAAATCGGCAGTGCTGTAAGTGACTGAACAAAGTTCTACTCGTGGAGAATCCAAGAACTCTTCAAATTGAGAAACTTGTTCAGATTGTTTTTCTCTGATTTTGAAACCGGCTAATAGCTCGCCTATTGAGATTGCACTCAGACCAATCATGTCCACTTTTTGTAACTTCTGGACAATTTCAGGATTCCCAAACATGGCTTCAATATAAATGTTCGTATCAATAAGGACTCGTTTCACTTCCACAAATCCTTGTCAATCTTGCGTTGAGCTTCAATCTCATTTTTGATAGCGTGATACTCTTCTTCATCCCATTTGCCAACAAGGGCATCCAGATCATGATGCCTTTTAGTAAACTTTTTCTCTTTCATTTGCCCAAAATTCTTTTTTAGCAAATTAATGATGTATTGGTTGACACTCAAAGATTCTTTTTGGGCTGCATCCTTAATTCGAGCGGCAAGCTCTTTATCAAGGCCACGGATTGTCAATACTTTCATTGCCACCTCTTGGTGATGTCAAAAACAGACTGCATCTTGCATGCAAAGTATGCAATCAAATATTTGGAATCAAGCATTTTTTAGTTAGCTTTACAGAGGATTTGTCATATTAAGCCATTGTAGTAAAAAATGTCAAGGAAAAATATGGCAAGGATTATCGTTTGCAAAAAGATTGGCGCTTGGTGAATTGCATCTGCACTTGCTGCTTTTTTTCATAGTTTCTCTGTTTTAATGTAGGAGCAAATATTGGCTAAAAATACACAACTCGCTGATTTTACGTCGATTTGATGCTTTCGAAAGCTCTGTTTGCGAGATGCTGCCGGAGAGCTCAAGTATCACCACACTATAATCGCCGGTTTACAGGAAATTCTTAAGGAAAACTTTGGAGATATGAAGAAGGCCCGGCCACCTGTTATCAGGCGGCCGGCCAAAAATAAGATAAACTGAGTTTAGTCTTTTTCACGGGTCCGGATGCTCTAATTTAAAATCGCGAAAGCAGCTCCCTGGACATCCTGAATCACGGCGAATCTCCCTATCTCCGGAACATCTGTTGGCGGTGAGAGAATCTTGGCCCCCAGTGATGTCGCTTTTTCAGCGCTGGCGTCACAATCTGCCACTGCAAAATAGACCACCCAA
>SMVB01179790.1_pt1 | contig 11352 bp, 11 predicted proteins | sample 2456461 | NCBI WGS metagenome assembly SMVB01 (sample SAMN11095934, study PRJNA526329) | marine sediment metagenome | biome: Marine sediment; feature: Surficial sediment; material: Deep marine sediment; isolation source: Hadal surficial sediment | place: Pacific Ocean | collected 2014-05 | depth...
AGCCTTTCAAGCTGGTGAGGCGGGTTCGATTCCCGCTGGGGACGCCACTGTTTTTCGCTGCGCTGGACGGACAGCTCGGGACCTCGTGCTCGGGTTCCAACTCCCCGTCGTTGTGGTCGCCCTGGGTAGTGAGGGCGCATGGGTACGCCTCCGTCCTCCTCTCACTCCGAGGCCCTCGAATCCACGGCATTGTGCGCACCCTGGGTTGGGATGGGTGGCCGAGCTGGACTAGCGTGGGTGGCATAGGGGGACCGTAGAGTTGACGATCGATTACTTGATGCATTTTGGGATTTGCGTGCGCGACCTCGAGCGGTCGATTCGCTTCTATCGCGATGGGCTCGGCTTCGTGGAGGCGGGGCATCTCGAGATTGCGGGCGAGCCGACGGCGACACTGGTCGAGCTCCCCGGGCTCGAACTCCACGCCGTCTATCTCGATCGCGATGGGATGCGAATTGAATTGCTGCACTATCCGAGTCCTGGAACGGTGGGCAGCGCGGATCGGCGGCCGATGAATCAGCCGGGTCTTACGCATCTGGCCTTTCGCGTGGAGAGCCTCGACGACGCGATCGCTCGGCTCGAGCCTCTCGGCGCGAGCGTGCTCAAGCATACTCGGGTGCACGACGACAACTACGATGCCGACATCATCTATCTGACGGATCCAGATGGAACGCGGCTGGAGTTGGTGCAGACCCAGAACGATCCGACGCGTTGAGCGTCGCCCCGTTCGTGATCCCCGAAGACTCGCGCGTTATTTCTTCTCGGGAGGGAACTGGCCGAGGATCTCGCTGACGGCGGCATCGACGTGCTTCGTCACCTGATCGGGAGGGGGATTCCTGGCCAGTCGTCGCGTACCCGATCCGCGCCAGACCAGTCGGTGTGCGGTGGCATCGACGAAATCGATGACGAGGGTTCCCTCCTGGTATTGCTCGACGGTCGTTTCCGTCCAGCCCGCACCATCCCAGCCCCTGCTGCCCCAGCGGCGTCCGTAGGGACCCCCTCGATATCCCGTGTTCATCGTCTGGACGCTCAGTCTCCGCTCGGTCGAGAGGTGGGTTTTCACGTAGAAGTCGGGCGTGCCGTCGTCGAGCCGCGAGAACCCCTGTGCGGCGAGCGTGCGCTCCACCGCGGTTACGATCCGGTCGTGGAGCAGGGGATTGTCGAGCTTTGGATCGCCCACGGGAGGTGACTCGCCCGGATACCACGCGTAGGTCCCCCAGTTCGAGAAATCCGTGGTGGGGTCGAAGTCGTAGTGGGTGCGCACGCTCGAGCAGGCGCTTGCGAGGCCGACCGAAAGCAGGATCAGCACGAAGGGCGTGATTCTCATGGGCGAGATCCTAACATGCTGACGCGCGGGCTGAAGCGCTGCGCGCAAGATGGAGACGGGGGCGTAACTTTGATCCACGAAGAAACGATCGATCTCTTCGATCATCGTCAGACGCAGGATCTCTGGCAGACGACCGCGCGTTGGCGGCGGGAGTCGCCGGTGGTGCGGCTGCCGGGCGGGTTCGTCTACATCCCGCGTTGGGCGGATTGTTGGGAGGTCCTGCGAGACCCGGTGACGTTCGCGAATGGCAACGGCTTCAAGGCGGTCGAGATGCCGGAAGAGGAGCGGATGCTCGGGGAGATGGATCCGCCGAGGCATCCGCGCTTGCGGCGGATCATGCGGCGATCCTTCGATAGACGGGCGGTCGAAGCGGAGCGCGTCTTCGCCCGAGATGAAGCCGGGCGCTTGCTGTCTTCCTGGGCGCCGGGTGCGGCCATCGATCTCGTCTCGCAGTACACCGATCAGATCAGCAACCTCGTGAGCTTTCACCTGCTCGGATTTCCGCTCGAGGATTCCGAGCGAATCGTCGAATGGGTGCGGGAGCTGCTGCACAGTGATTGGCCGGCGATGAACCGAACGGAACGGGGTGAGGGGCTCGCGGGGGCTTTCCCTGAGTTCGCTGCCTATCTGGACGGGTTGGTCGACCGGCGACGCATCCCGGATGCGCCGGATGATCTGGTCGCGCGCTTCGTGCGCAGTCGGCTGGACGGTGAGTCCTTGTCACCGACCGTACTTCGAAGCCTGACGGCCCATGTCGTCCTGGGCGGGATCTCGACGACGACGAATCTGCTCGGGAGCATGTTGCTGCGGATTCTTCGGGAGCCCGAATTACACGAACGACTGCGAGCAAAACCGTCACTCGTCGCAGCGGCGGCGGAGGAGAGCCTGCGGCTCGATCCGCCTGTTCTGTTCGTGATGCGGGTGTGTCGGCGGGATACGGAGATCGCCGGCGAGCGGATTCAGGAAGGCGAGCAGGTTCTGGTGGGGATCGCGTCGGCCAATCGGGACGAGGACGTATTCGAGGCGCCAGACGTTTATCGCCTCGATCGCGGGCTGCCCCGGCACCTCTCGTTCTCGGGCGGCGCGCATCATTGCCTCGGCGCCGGACTCGCGCGGCTGGTCGCGCGGGAGGCGATCGGCGCTTTCGTCGAGCGTTTCGATGTCGGCGAGGTGCGGCTTGCGCCCGGCTTTGTCTTCGAGGGCGTTCCGGTCTTTCTCGAGTTCGGGCCGGTTCGGCTCGACGTCCGAATCGGGGATAACTAATACCGGTCCGATCTCGAGACACAGCTCGGCGGGGGTCAGGCCGCCGCCTGCACCTCGAGTCGATGAATCGCCGAGACATGCAGGTTGGGAGTTCGCTCCGGCCCGGTCACCAGATCCATTTGCGGGAGCACGGGGGCGAGCGCCTTCAAGGCTGCCCGCAGTTCCCAGCGGGCGAGGTTTGCACCCAGGCAGAAATGCGCGCCGTATCCACCGAACGCAAGGTGGCGGTTCGGGTTGCGGGTGATGTCGAATTTGTAGGGTTGGTCGAAGACCTCGGGGTCGCGATTTGCGGACGGGTACCACATGCCGACGTCCTCTCCGGCCTTGATCTTGAAACCGGAGAGTTCGAAGTCCACGATCGGAGTGCGCGCGAACTGGAGGACGGGGGAGGTCCAGCGCAGGATCTCTTCCGCTGCGGAGACGATCAGATCGTCGTTGTCCGCGTTCTCGGCGAGCAGTTTTAGCTGGTCGGGATTCTGGAGCAGGGCGGCGACGCCACCGGTGATGGCGTTCTGGGTCGTCTCGTTACCGGCCGCGAGGATCACGAACAGAAAACCCTGAAGTTGTTGCAGCGTGAGCCTCTCTCCATCGAGCATCGAGTGGACGAGCTGCGTGCAGAGATCATCCCCCGCCGGGCCCCGGGCCTCCCGGTCGTGGACGACCCCGATCATGTAGTCGGTCATCTCTTCTGCGGCGCGCCAGACGCCCTGGTTGCGATCCTCGCCGTCGTGGAAGAAGCCCGTTTCCGGGGCGCCGATCATCACGTTCGTGAGCTGCTTGAGGCGCTTCCAGTCGCCCCCGGGCAGTCCCATCATCTCGCCGATCGCCGCGAGTGGAAGCTTCTCGGCGAAACCCTTCACGAAGTCCGTCGTCTCGCCCCGACCGGCGGCTGCCTGGAGTTCGAGGCTGAACTCTTGCGCGAACTGCTGGGAGAGTTCCGCGAAGTGACCTTCGACCTTTCGGAGAGCGGCCGGCGTGAATCGCTTGGCCACGAGCAAGCGGAAATTTCGGTGGCGGGGATCGTCCATGAAGATGAAGTCCGGGACCTCGTTCGGATCCCAGCCGCGCTGTTCAGCCTTCATCTTCATCGATCGGGCCTGGCGCGCGTCGTCCTCCTGCGACTGGAGGCGAAGGCGGCGACTGTTCACGAAGATCTCCGCGTTCTTCGAGATCGTGAGGATGTCCGCATGGCGGGTGATCGCATAGAAGGGGTCGATCCCCTCTCGCTCGTACCAGAAGATCGGTGCTTCCTTGCGAAGCAGGTCCCACTCCGCGAATGGGTAGCCCCGGGTGAGGTAGAGGTCGGTCGAGTGGATGTCGAGGTTGTCGAGGGTGAGTTCAGCCATGCAGCGACTCTATCGCCCGGATTCGCCGCTCGCCATTCTCGCAGTCTGCGCGTACGCCCTCGACCGCGCTAGGCCATCGGAGCGGGCTGTGCGCCGCGTACGAGCCTGCCCGGTGTCGCGCCCGTCGGTTCTCCGTCTTCGAGAATGATCTCACCGCTCACGATCGTGTAGCGATAGCCCTCGGCTTTCTGGATCAGGCGCTTGCCGCCTGCGGGCAGGTCGTAACGCATCTCGGGACGGTTGAGCTTGAGTCTGTCGAAGTCGATGATGTTCAGGTCGGCCTTCATGCCGGGCGCCAGCAGTCCGCGATCCAGGAAACCGACGAGTTCCGCCGTGTCGCGAGATTGTCGTTTGACGACGAATTCGACCGGCAGTCTCTCACCGCGCTTGCGGTCCCGCGCCCAATGCGTCAGCAGATAGGTCGAGAAGCTCGCGTCCGAGATGAAACTCACGTGGGCGCCGCCGTCTCCGAGCCCGGGGACGCTATGTGGGTGTCGAAGCATCTCGAGACAATGGTCCGAGTTGCCGTACGCGAAGTTGAGCGCGGGCATGAAGATCTGGCCCGTCCCGTCGTCCGCCAGCATCACGTCGAGGGCGAATAGCGTGATCTCCTCGCCGGCGGCCTCGGCCAGGGCGGCCAGCGACTCTTCGGGCAGGGGTTCGTAATTCGGTTCTTCGCCGAGTCGGAAGAGCTTGCTCGGGTCCATCAAGATCCCGCCGTCGGCGATGCGCTTGCGGACCTCGGGATCCTGCAGTCGGGCCACGCGGTCGACGACCGGCAGGTCCGCGACCTCCATGAAGGCGGGATTCTGGACGAAGGGATTGAAGGTCGCTTCGAGCGACATGATCACGCCGACCGGGCGAGGCGCGACCTGGGCATACAGTTTTACGCCGTCTGCCTGGGCGTCGCTGATCAGCTCGAGCATTCGGCGCCAGTCTTCCGGTCGGTCGTTCAGCTGGGCGACCGTGACGGAGAGCGGGCGTCCGCTTCGTTCCGCCATTTGTCGCACCATCTCGAACTCGGGCTCGAGATCCGGGAAGTCGCCGACGATCTCGAAGACACCCTGGCCGGCTTCTTTCAGGCCTTCCGCGATCCCCCAGAGTTCATCGGAGGTGGCGGTGTAGCTCGGCGTGTGTTGGCCGTCGATGGTCTTGTGGTTGACCGTTCGAGAAGTCGAAAAGCCGACGGCGCCCGCCTGCATCGCTTCCTTCGCGATCCGTGCCATCGCCTTGATCTCGTCGGGCGTGGGTCGTTCGTTGTGGTCCGCGCCGCGCTTGCCCATGACATAACAGCGTAGGGCGGCATGGGGAAGCTGGGCGGCGAAGTCGAGTGTGTGGGGGCGTTTCTCGATCGCGTCGAGATATTCGGGGAAGCTTTCCCAGTCCCAGGGGAGGCCTTCTGCGAGAGCCGACCCGGGAATATCCTCGACGCCTTCCATCAGGCTGATCAGCCAGTCGTGTTGATCGGGCGCCGCGGGAGCGAATCCGACACCGCAATTTCCCATCACGACGGTCGTCACGCCGTGGTAGATCGAGGGCTCGAGCAGATGGTCCCAGCTGACCTGGCCGTCGTAATGCGTGTGGACATCGACGAAGCCGGGGGTCACGAGCAGACCGGTCGCATCGATTTCGCGCTGGCCGGGTCCGGCTTGGCCTCCGACCGAGACGATCTTGTCGCCGTCCACGGCGACATCGCCCACATGCGTCGCTCCGCCCGTTCCGTCGACGATCGTTCCTCCGCGAATGACGAGATCATGCATGTCGATTGCTCCATGCCTGCGGATTCAGGCGCGTCGTTTGGTGGGGCCGCGTGAAAGGGTACTCCGAGATCGAGGCGACGAAAGGTGCAGCCTCGAGGAGGCAGCGCTCAAGTGCTTGGGCCGTCCGCCGATACACAAGGTGACCGGAAAGAGGCATCCGGTCGCCGCATCTGGAATGGGCCGGTCCGTACCCACAGGGTTAGACCGGCCTTTCTCCTTATATGGGGCGCCCGCCCGGCATCCTCGCGGGCTCAGCGCGGCGTGGGCTCAGTCACCACGATCGTCGGCCTTCGCCTCGAGCGACTTGATTCGCCCGTCCATCCGATCCAGGAACGCCGAGAGCGTCGGTCGGTCCTCGATTGCCTCGGCGCAGTGGGGAATCGGACCTTCCCGAAGTACGCGAAGCATCGAGTAGACCGATAGGTCGGCGATGCTCGGCTCGTCGGCGTGAAAAAAGGGCCGGTCGCGAAGGAAGCCGACGAGGTCGTTCATGCGATCTTCGAGTTCGTGGATGATCTCGAGCTCCCGGGCATCGGCCCGGGTCTGGGGCGTTCGACCGAAGTGGCGGCCCAGGTGGCTCCGGATACGCGCGAGGATTGAATCGTCGATCGGTTCCTCGTCGCCGGGTTGTGGGTAGCGGGCGGTGCGCCAGCGATTCCAATACCAGGTGAACGAATTGTCGGACCAATCGGCGAGGTTCCGCTGGGTCTCCGCGGTGCGTGGGTCGGCCGAGTAGAGGGGCGGTTCGGGATAGAGGCGATCGAGCCACTCGATGATCGCGAGGGAATCCGCTTTGCGTCGGCCGTCGATCTCGAGAACCGGGAGCGTGCGCGCGATCGGGCTCCAACGTGCGAGGTCTTCCGGATCGTCCGACACCACCCGCTCGAAGGGCAGCGCTTTCAGGGCCAGGGCGGCGGCGACTCGCTCGGCGTAGGGATTCATCGACTGGGTGAAGAGTCGAATGCTCGGCTGTGCGCCCTTCGGGTCCACTTCAGCCATCCCGCTCGGCTCCAAGTCGCGCGTCGGGCCCCGGGAAGATCGCGTCGATCGCGCTCGAAACTTCGCCCGGAAGCTCGACGCCGACCGCTTTGACATTCTCGTCGAGCTGTTCGACCCGCGTGGCCCCCACGATGACACTCGCAACGTTCGGGTGTCGCAGACACCACGCCAGCGCGAGTTGGGCCATCGAGATCCCGAGGCCGTTGGCCAGGTCGCCCAACCGATCGATGCGTTGGAGCACGTCGGGTTCGAGGCTCGTCGCCATCCAGCGATTGCGCTTGGGATCGTTGGCGCGGCTCTGCTCGGGGATCTGGCCGCCGCTGTATTTGCCGGTGAGCGCACCCTGGGCGAGGGGGCTGAAGACGAGCTGGCCGAGGCCCTCTCGCTCGCTGGTCGCAAGGAGATCCGCTTCGATTCGTCGCGTGAGAATCGAATACTCGGGCTGGTTTGAAATCGGGCGATAACCGCCGGTGCGGTCGGCGATCTGGCAGGCCTCCTCGATCTGGGGCGATTTCCATTGAGACACGCCCCAATACAGGAGCTTGCCCTGGCGGATCAGGTCCTCGTAGCTGCGAACGGTCTCCTCCATCGGGGTGTCCGGGTCCGCGCGGTGACATTGATGGAGGTCGAGGTAGTCGGTCTTCAATCGGCGCAGGGACCCTTCGACGCTCTCGACGATGTGTTTGCGCGAGAGCCCGCGATCGTTGGCGCGTTCCGACATCGGGAAGAAGCATTTGCTCGCGAGCACCAGGTGGTGGCGGGGCAGGGACGAGACCGCTTCGCCCAGCGCAGATTCCGCCGCGCCGTCCTGGTAGACGTCGGCGGATTCGAAGAGGTTGATCCCGAGATCGAAGGCTCGATGGACCAGTCGGGCCGTCTCGGAAAAGTCGACGCGGCTGCCCAGCGTGAGCCAGGAGCCGAGTGAGATCTCGCTGACCTGCAGACCGCTCCGCCCCAAGGCGCGTGTTCGCATGACTCCGAAGCTAGCAGGTTGGACGGGCAGGCCGGGCCGGATCGTCCGGGCGCGTTAGACTCCGCCGCCGTGCTCCATCTGGCAAGCGAAACCGCGTCCGAATGGCTTCCCCGCGCCGAGGCCCACCTCGACGAGGTGTTGCTCGATCACGCCCACTGCGAAAAGAAGGCCGCGGGCGCGGCCGTAAAGCTGCTCTTTTCCTATCCGCACCATCGTTTCCTGCAGGAGCCGCTGGCGGAACTCGCACGCGAGGAGCTCGAGCATTTTCAACGGATTCTCGGCGTGCTCGACGCCCGCGGCATCCGCTACGAAACCCTCAAGCCGAGCCCCTACGGAATGGCGCTTCATGGGCTCGTACGCCGCGACGAACCCCAGCGCCTGCTCGATCTGCTCACGATCTCGGCCCTGATCGAGTCGCGCAGTTGCGAGCGCTTTCAGATCCTGGCCGAGGGGATCGCCGACCCGGTGCTCGCCGATCTCTATCGCTCGCTTCTCGCCTGCGAGGCCCGCCATCACGGGATCTACTTCGAACTCGCTGCGCGTCTCGTCGGCCGGCCGAGAGCCGAGGCGCGGCTTCTCGAGTTGGCCGAGAACGAGGCGGAGATCGTGGCGCGTCCCTGTGAGTGGGTTCGTTTGCATGCCGGTTAGCGGCGTCGACGAATCCACACCGATCGTCGCGACGACTTCGCACGGGCGGGTCGCGTGGACCGAATCCGGTTCGTCGGAAGGCGCCAAGGAGAGCGCCAGGGGGAGCGTGCCGCTGGTCCTGATCCACGGCTTTACGGGGCATCGCGACGACTTCATCGGCGTCCTGCCCGAGCTGGCCCGAATCGCGGGCGCGCGTCGCGTACTCGCGCCCGATCTGCGCGGACATGGAGATTCCGATGATACATCGGGTGCTTTGGGCTGGTCGATCGAGCAACTGGTGAGGGATCTGATCGCGTTTCTCGACCACCTGGGTCTCGAGCGCGTCGATTTGCTCGGGCATTCGATGGGCGGCTTCGTGGTCTTGCGTTTCGCACTCGCCCATCCCGAACGGGTCCGCTCGCTGGTGTTTCTGTGTACGGGTCCCGAAACGCCGGCGGCGCTCCCGAAGACCGCCTTCCTGAAGGCCACCGAGATCGCCGACGCGCGCGGGATCGATGGGCTCCAGGAGGTCCTTGAAAAGGTCGGGCGAACCGACATGTCTGCGACGCTGGCGGGCTGGGGGGAGCGATATTGGAGGCATCATCGTCGACGTTTCGGCGCGATGACCCCCGCGAGTTATCGCGGACTGGGGACGGCTTTTTTCGAGGCGGAGTCGCTCGTCGCGCGTCTGCCCGAAATCGAGCGGCCAACCCTCGCGCTGGTCGGGGAGTTCGATGCGGATTGGTTGGCCGGAGCCGATCTCTTCGAACAGGCTCTGCCGAGCGTTCGGCGGCGCACACTCGCGGACGCGGAGCATCATCCGCATATCGAGAATACCCCTGCCTTCTTGTCCGCGGTCGAGGCGCATCTCGACGCGGTGGGTAAGCTGGCAGCGCCGGAGCCTGACGATCCGACGCAAACTGAAACGGAACGGGAAAGGAAAACGCGATGAGCGGAGCGACCGAGGCTATTCAGATCACGACTTCAGCGGGTGAGACGATGGGCGCCTATCTGGCCTTGCCCGAAGCCAATGGACCGGGACCGGCGCCGGCCGTGATCGTGTGGATGGAAATTTTCGGCGTGAACGGGCATATCCGGGATGTCACGAGGCGTTTTGCGGCGGAGGGCTACGTCGCGCTGGCACCGGACTTTTTTCATCGGACCGGGCCGGGAATCGAGCTCGACTACGACGACGCCGGGATGGCCGAGGGCATGAAGCATCTGAGCGCATTGCAGGCCGATCAGATGATCGCCGATGCGCGCGACGCGATTCGTTATCTGCAGGGTCGCGAGGATGTGCGCGGGGATCGAATCGGGGTCACGGGCTTCTGCATCGGGGGGCACATGACCTATCTCACCGCTTGCGAGACCGATGTTGCAGCCGCCGCCGTCTACTACGGCGGTGGCATCGCGGCGCCGACGGGACCGGGCGGGGGCGAATCGACCCTGGCACGCACGCCCCGGATCAGCGGCAGGATCCACTGTTATTTCGGCGCGAAGGACACGATGATTCCGCAGGATCAGGTCGAGGCGATCAAACAGGCGCTCGTCGACGGGGGCGTCGAGCACGAAGTCCACGTCTACGACGAGGCCGATCACGGCTTCAACTGTGATCAGCGCGCGACCTATCACGAAGCCAGCGCAGCGGACGCCTGGCAGAAGACCAAAACGCTCTTCGCGAGCGCGCTTCAAGCCGGCTAGTCGAGAATCTTGTGAAGCGCCTCGAGCAGTCGATCGACCGGTTCGGGGCGCGCGTTCTCGCCCATCAGGCCGATGCGCCAGATCTCCCCCGCCAGCGGACCGAGTCCGGCTCCGACTTCGATTCCAAACTCGTCGAGCAGCCGGCTGCGGACGGCGGCCTCGCCCGTCGAATGGACCCGCTCCGGCAATTTGACCGACGTCAACATGGGCAACCGATCGCGGGCGACGACGAGCGGTGCGAAGCCCATCGCCTCGAGTCCCTCGACGAGGCGCGCCGCCGCTTCTTCGTGCCGCGCGAAGCGAGCCGGCAGCCCTTCCTCGAGAACCAGATCGAGGCCCGCCGCGAGTCCGTAGATCGCGGTGATCGGGGCCGTGTGGTGATAGACGCGCTTCGCACCGCTGTAGTACCCGGCGAGTAGGGAGAGGTCGAGGAACCAGCTCGGGACCGGGGTCTTGCGGGACCCGACGACGTCGATCGCGCGCTCGGAGAACGACACCGGCGAGAGGCCCGGCGGACACGACAAGCATTTCTGGGTTCCGCTGTAGGCCGCGTCGATGCCCCAGCGATCGAGTTCGACCGGTCGCCCCGCGAGCGACGTCACACAATCCAACACGACCATGGCCTGCGCGTCCCGCGCGGCCGCCGAAATCTCCTCGACCGGCTGGCACACGCCGGTCGACGTCTCGGCATGCACGAAGGCGACGACCCGGGGTCGAACGCGACGGATCGCTTCGGCCATCTGGTTCGAATCGAGCGCGGTTCCCCAGGTCGCTTCCACCGTCGTCACCTGCGCGCCGGCACGTCGTGCGACCTCGGCCATTCGCCCGCCGAACACACCGTTCACCCCGACCACGACCTTTTCACCCGGCTCGAGGAGGTTGACGAGCGCCGCCTCCATTCCGGCGCTGCCCGTCGCAGAAATCGGCAAGGTCATCGCGTTCGAAGTCCCGAAGGTCGTGCGGAGACCCTCTTTGACCCGGTCGAGCAGGGCGATGAAATCGGGATCGAGATGGCCCACCAGCGGGAGGCTCATCGCCTCGAGTACGCGGGGGTGGACATTGGAGGGGCCGGGGCCCAGAAGCAGGCGTTCGGGAAGCGGTTTCAGGATCGACATCGCGCGAGATTAGCGGCTCGCGCCGGGCAGGTGGGAAGCCCGGTCAACGAGTTGACACTGGCCGCCGCCAACCGTAATCTCCGCCCGCCTTGCCCCACAGGGATCGCGCTTCGGTGGAAGGTGGTCTGTGGATGGTCAGAGTCGGTTAAGAGTCGGTTAAGAGTCGGTTAAGAGTCGGTTAAGAGTCGGTTAAGAGCCGGTTCAGGGCCAGTCAGAGCCAAACCGTTCCGGCAGGATCAAGCGA
>SMVB01145265.1_pt1 | contig 11350 bp, 11 predicted proteins | sample 2456461 | NCBI WGS metagenome assembly SMVB01 (sample SAMN11095934, study PRJNA526329) | marine sediment metagenome | biome: Marine sediment; feature: Surficial sediment; material: Deep marine sediment; isolation source: Hadal surficial sediment | place: Pacific Ocean | collected 2014-05 | depth...
AAAAAAAGATATTGCCCATTCAGGGCTGTTATCACCGATGATGGCAATTCTATTACCCTTTGAGACACCTTTATCTCTTAGATATTTTGCAAGCCTGGATACAAGGTTAAGAACATCACCAAAACTGTACTTTATGATTTGGTTGTTTCTGGGGATCTCATAAGCTGTTTTATCGCTGTATTTTTCAGCACAGATATTTATCATTTCAGAAATAGTCTTAAATCCGTGAGGCTGCCTGTAGACAGGTATTTTTTTATTGGGTGTCGAATACTTTTTCATTTAACATTTTACAAAAATTAAGAATATCATATAACTTAATAATAAACTGAAAAGAATAGATGGAAAATAAAAATGAGAATTTTTATGCAAAAATATTTAGAAATAAGAAAATTTAAATATATTGTTCTAATTTCTTTTTTAATAATTACGCTTTTTACTTCCTGTGCAGGCTTAGGTACTGGGGGTTCTGCACTCGCCCAATTTGAGAAGGGACTCAGCCTGTTTAACAGAGGAAAGTATGACAAGGCTGCAAGTCACTTTATAAGAGCTACAGAACTTGACCCTGAATACACTAAAGCATATATCTACCTTGGCCGTTCGTATATAGGTCTTAAACAGTGGTATAGCGCACTACATCCACTGAGAACCGCATATAGGATATCTCCTGACCAAGCTAAGACAGAGGTGTCTAATCTTTTAATAGATACACTGTTTTCCTTAGTGATTGGTGAAATCAGAAAAGGTAATTTTGATGGTTCTAATGCATATTTGAGTGAATACTTAGATCTTAATAAAACTCTAGGCAATTCTAACAATCAGATAATCTCATTTCTAATTGCTTTCGCAGCACAGGAGCTAAAAAGAGGAAATTTGACTAACACTGTTTCAGCACTGAAATTAGCTCTAAATATCGATCCTAAAAACTCTGATGCATATATTGGGCTTGGAAGGGCGTATTTTAAAGATGGCAGGATGTTTGATGCCCTAAATAGTATTAGAAAAGCTATTTTGCTTGACCCTAACAATAAAGAAGCCGGGAATTTATTTAATCAATACAGTAACTAGACTAGTTAGCTATAAAGCTTAGTATCTTTTATCCATTTACCCAGAGCGTTTCTGTCTATAAGTTCAGATGGTGATGATTTGGAAAACTCGACTGCATCTTCGGTGAAAAAGCTTTTAGAAATTATCATCGCAATGTTGCAGCCATATTTTGAAGTGTCTCTTAAAACATCATTTACAACCATTTTAGACGTAGGCATATTGTCGGCAACGACCTTAACCAGATAAACAGAGTTTCCTTTGTCTGCTACAAAATCGACTCCAAAATCCAAATCTCCCTCAAACTCCTTTACTTTGTAGCCTTTTGCAGACAGTAAATTTTTAGCATAACTCTTAAACTGAGGGATATTCATAGTATCAATTCCAGACCTTTTTAATACTTCGTCATATTTGTTCTTACTAATCGTCTTTGATTTATTTTTAAGAACTTTTATTAGTTTGTTTAGTAAGAACAGTCCCAGCAGTGAAGCAAATATAATAAGAATAGGTTTTTTATTTTGCTTAGCAGATTTCCAGTATTTCTTTAATATTGCGTTATATCCTGTATCTTTTTCTTTAACTATCTTAGTCGAGTCTTTATACCGTGAAGGAACATTATTTGGGTTATCTGTGACATGGATAACTCCATCTTCATCTGTCCACTGGTAATAGTCTTCTGCATTTAACGGGTTTATGTAAGACGTAAGAAAAGTTATAAAGAAAATGATAATATATAATTTTTTCATAATATTTAGTTTAATTAATAATCGATAAAATTTAAAATTAATAATATAAGATTTATAATATCTTTTTATTATTAAATCAATATACGAATAAGGAAATAATTTATGTCAGTTTATGCTTTGATAATGGCAGGAGGAGAGGGGAAGAGGTTTTGGCCTCTTAGCAGCAAAGACAATCCCAAGCAGTTTTTACAATTAATAGACGAGGGGTCTTTGATAAGAAATACCTTCGACCGTATATCAGGCTTAATAAAAAAAGAAAATATTTTTGTTGTGACAACAAAAGATTACGCTCAAAAAACAGCAAAACATCTGCCTGAGCTTAATAAAAAAAATATCCTGGCTGAGCCGGAAGGTAAAAATACAGGCCCGTGTATTTATTACGGCTCAAAAGTAATATCTGATTTAGACAAAGATGCAGTTGTAGTTGTGCTTCCTGCAGATCATGCAATAGCTTATAAAAGAAAATATTTAAGCACTCTTAAATATGCAATAAAGATAAGTTGTGAAGATATATCGGGTGGTGAGTATCCTCTTGTGACTCTTGGTATTAAACCAACAAGACCAGATACTGGTTATGGATATATAAAACAAAGCGAGCAGATATTTGAAAGCGACGGGTTTAGTGCATACAGAGTTTCCAGCTTTACAGAAAAACCAGATTTAAAAAACGCTAAGAAATACCTTAAAAACGGAAATTACTGCTGGAATAGTGGAATCTTTATCTGGAAGGCATCGGCAATTCTCAGTGAGTTTTATTCCTTTTATCCACACTGGGAAAAATACAGTGATTATAATTTTTCTAATAACTCTGATCTTGGAAAGTACTATAAAAAGGTAGAGTCTGGTCCTGTGGACAAAATGATATTGGAAAAATCAAAAAAAACACTGGTAATACCTGCCCGCTTTGGTTGGAGTGACATCGGGACATGGCTCTCACTGGATCAATATATGAGAAAGAATTTGTCTGAAAATATAATAAGGGGTAATGTTCATACGCTTGACACTTTAGGGAGTATGATAATATCTAAGGATAAACCCATCATAACGATAGGTATAAAGGATATAGTTGTAGTTGACTCGGATCAGGGAATATTAGTCATAAATAAAAATGATTCTCAGCAAATAAAAAAACTTATAGAAAAACTTAGCAGTAAATAGGCTATATATTCTAAAAACTTCACTAAATATTTAAAAAAAATAAAAAGAGATTTATATGCTATTTATTATTTCAGGTCCATCGGGAAGCGGTAAGACTACTCTGACAAAGAAAATAGTCTCTGAAGTTGAAAACCTCAGGTTTGTAACTTCTTATACCACAAGGGAAGCTAGAAAAGGTGAGAAAGATGGTGTCGATTATGTGTTTGTATCGGAGCAACAATTTCATCAAATGGTTAAAGATGATAAGTTTATTGAATGGGCTTACGTACACGGCAATTTTTATGGAACTCCATATAATACTATAAATGAATCGCAGAGCAGTGAAGTAGACTTATTGCTTGATATAAACACTGAAGGCGCTCTTAAGATAAAAAAAGTCGTTAAAACCGGTATTTACATCTTCTTAACACCGCCGTCTTTAGAGATTTTGAAACAAAGATTGTTGGACAGGCAGGATATTGCTCAACCAGATATCGAAAAAAGGATGGAAGTAGTTAGAAAAGAGATAAAAATAAGCACTCAGTATGATTATATTATTGTTAATAGTGAGTTAGACTACTCATTTAATAAATTAGTTGATATAATCATAAGCGAGAGAGAGAAAAAACATAGTTAATACAATATTTATATAAAAATTAGTAATACATGATAAGATCAAACGACATAATTGATAAGGTTAATTCATACACTACTATTTCTGATAGTGAGATGGAATCAATAAGGGCTTCTTATGTATACTCGGCTAAGGTTCATGCCGGGCAAAAGAGAGTTTCTGGCGAACCATACCTGAGCCATCCTTTAGAAGTATCGGCAATACTTGCCGATATGAAACTTGATGTAGCATCTGTTATCACTGGCCTGCTTCACGATACGATAGAGGACACCCTTACTACAAAGGAAGAGATAGAAAATCTTTTTGGAAAAGAAGTATCCTTTTTGGTTGATGGAGTCACAAAAATAAGCCGGCTTAGTTTTAACTCCGAGGTGGAAGAACAGGCCGAAAGTTTTAGAAAACTAATTTTGGCTACTGCAAAGGATATAAGGGTAATTCTTGTAAAACTTGCTGACCGCCTGCATAACATGAGGACTCTGGAACATCTTCAAGCTGATAAACAACAAAGGATTTCTAAAGAAACTTTTGATATTTATGCACCACTTGCACACAGACTTGGCATCTACTGGCTGCGGACTGAGCTTGAGGATCTTTCTTTTAAATATTTAAAAAGTGAAGAGTATAAGAAAATATATAGCCTGATTCAGAAAAAAAAGAAGGAATGGGATAAATATATCGAAGAGGTGAAATCATTATTATACACAAAACTTGAGGAATCAAACATTGAATCTGAAATATCGGGAAGAATGAAGCATGCTTTTGGTATTTACAACAAGATGATTAACCAGAATATTGAATTTGATAAGGTGTATGATGTTATAGCGTTTAGAATAATAACTGATTCGGTTAACAGGTGTTATGAAGCTCTGGGTCTTGTACATTCTGTGTGGAAACCTGTGCCAGGAAGATTTAAAGATTTTATTGCCCTACCTAAACTAAATGGATATCAATCACTTCATACTACGGTTATAGGGCCTTTTGGAGAAAAAATGGAGATTCAAATTAGAACCAAAGAAATGCATGAACTCTCTGAATACGGAATTTCAGCTCACTGGAAATATAAAGAGGGGAATCTTTCGAAAAATGAATTTGACAGGGTATATGCAAATCTAAGGCAGCTGCTGGAATGGAAGGATATTAAAGATCCCAATGAGTTTTTAGATGCGGTAAAAGGAGATCTTATTCCGCACATGGTTTATGTTTTCACTCCTAATGGGGATTTAAAAGAAATGCCAAGCGGAGCTACACCAGTTGATTTTGCTTATTCAATACATACAGAAGTAGGGCACCACTGCACTAGGGCAATAGTAAATGGGAAGATTGTTTCATTAAACCATATTCTCAAAAGCGGCGATACGGTAGAAATTATTACAAGTAAGGATAAAAATCCTAATCAGGACTGGCTTAAATTCGTTGTTACAGCAAGTGCTAAAACCAAGATAAGGTCATGGCTGAGATCTAAGGAAGAAGACCAGTCAAAAGTTGTAGGTAAATCTATATGTGAGCGTAAATTTAAACAACAGGGTCTTAATTTTCAAAAAGAGCTAAAAAATGAAAAGCTTAGCAGTGTATTAGCTGACAATAAGTTTAAAAATATTGATGAACTCTATATTGCTGTTGGTTTTGGAAAAATATCGGTTTCTGAGATAATGAAACATTTTATAGTCAAAGAAATAGTCGAAGATAAGGATCATAAAAAGAGCAGAATAGACAGAATAATAAAAAAGATTACAAGAGATAGTTCAGACGGGATTTTGGTTAGAGGTTATAATGATATTCTTATAAGAATATCAAATTGTTGTTCACCGCTTCCGGGTGAGGATATTATAGGGTTTATAACTAGGGGTAGAGGAATCTCCATACATAAAAGCGCCTGTCCTCAACTCTTTGAGATTGATCCCACAAGGAAGATAGATGTAGAGTGGGATAAATCGTACAAGGGACTGCGATCAGCAAGAATTTTGGTTAAATGCAGTGATCAACCCGGGATGTTATCCAATATTACAAAGTCAATATCTTCTTCAGATATAAACATATCTAGGGCAGAGATGTCTTCTCCAGATGAGACAAATGCAATAGGCACTTTCGATATTAATATAAAAGATATTAAACAACTCAACAAACTGATGTCGAGAATAACTAAACTCAAGGGAGTAAAGTCAGTCGAGAGAATTGCTGATGAAAATTTTGATAACAAATATGTAAATAAATAATTTGTCGCTATGCTTCTTGAAATAATAAAATTTAAGAATTATTCATTATATCGTTGAAACAAGCATTTCTGCCGTTTATATTTATCTGTCCAAATTATGTTTAATATATTTTCTCAAGAAAAAAGAATAAAATCATCTGCAAAGCAAACTATTTCAAGTATCAAAATGGTGCTTAGAAATAAGGATGGGCTGATTGATGCAAGTGTAAAAAATATCTTCGATGAAAAGATAGCTGCAATTGAAAATTCTCTGGAAAGTAATAATATTGAAGATACCGCAAAGTTAGGTGAAGAGCTAAAAGGGCTGGAAACTGAACATTTATCTAAATTTACAAAATCTAAACTCCGGCAAAACTTAGAATCTCTTTTCATAGCTCTTGCTTTAGCGCTATTTGTTAGAGAGTTTATTATTCAGCCATTTAAAATACCTTCTGGGTCAATGATCCCCAATTTGCTGGTAGGCGATCATTTGCTTGTAACAAAATTCATGTACGGAACAAAAATACCATTTACTAATATACAGATTCTTCCAGGCATTAAAGATATAGAATATGGAGATGTTGTGGTGTTTATCTATCCCAATGGAGACAGGGAGCCTTCCAAAAAGGGAGTTCATTACATAAAACGTGTAGTTGGTCTTCCCGGCGATTCTATCAACATTAAAAACAAAAATTTATATATTAATGGTAAGTTAATACCCCTAGAATATGTTAGTTCCTATGACAGTGCTAATTTGCTTACGAGCGCTTATGTAGATGAATACGAAGAAGATATTTTTGGCAATACGCATAAAGTGATGTATCACAACGCAAAGAAGGCTACTGATAAAGGGAAATTTATTCCGTTCAACAAAATACCTGATAAACATTATTTTGTAATGGGTGATAATAGGGATAATAGCAGGGATAGCAGATACTGGGGGCTGGTTCCTTTCGAAAACATTTCGGGCAAGGCACTACTTACACACTGGTCATGGGTGAATCCTACAAAATTAAGAAATGGTGTAAGGTGGAAAAGAATTTTTAAATTAATAAACTGAGATTTATGGAGGTAATAAATGGGACCTAAGAATGTATTTTATGTTTTAATCGCTTGCGTAGTACTTTTTTTTGTTTTAAAAATAGGGCCTATTTATTATAAAGGTATTTTTGGAATTAGGGGGATATGTGCCGATCAGGTTGATAGATATAAAAAATATGGATCCGAGTTTGTTAAAATGAGAGTTAATGAACAACTTGCTATAATTGGTATACCAAAGAAAAATAGTATATATAAATTAAAGATAGAAGGTAAAAGAGTATACTTGGATATTGATTATTGGGAAACAGCAATATTCTATAAAGATTATAAAAAGAAATTTGAATTCCATCACCAATGTTATTCTGAGACTCATACATATTTTTAAATAGCCGGGACTATTGAATATGAAAAAAAATTTATTAATGAATTCTGATGATATTAACCAAGCTATATCCAAAATATCTGAAAATCTATTAAAGAGTATCAAAGAATTTCATAATGTATGTTTTGTTGGTATAAGAACAAGGGGTATAACTGTTGCAAAGAGGATACTGAGTGAACTTAATAAAAATGAAATAAATAATATTCCCCTCGGAACTCTCGATATTACTTTGTATAGAGATGATTTTAGGTCAAAAGACACATGGCCTGTTATTGAAAAAACAGATATTGAATTTGATGTCGACAATAAAGATATAATTATCGTCGATGATGTAATCTATACGGGAAGAACAGCCAGGGCCGCTATAGAAGCAATAATGGACTATGGTAGACCGTCATCCATAAAACTAATTACACTTATCGATAGAGGAAATAGAGAATTGCCGATTCAGCCCGATTTTAATGGAGCCAAATTTGATGTTGCTGAGGGCAGCAGAGTAAATGTATTTTTGGAGGATATAGACGGAAAGGAAGGGGTTGAACTAACAACTGATTAATTATGAGTATTTCCAAAGGACATATTCTGGGAATTAGTGATTTGTCAGCACCAGATATAATAAAGATTCTTAAAACTGCTGAATCCATGAAGGTTGTTAGTACAAGAAATGTAAAAAAAGTCCCTACGCTTAAAGGGATTACAGTAGTAAACCTATTTTTTGAGCCGAGCACCAGGACGCGGGCTTCTTTTGAAATTGCAGAGAAAAGACTGAGTGCGGATGTTCTCAATCTAAGCTTAAATCAAAGCAGTGTTCAAAAAGGAGAAACTTTATTAGATACTATTAGAAATCTTAAATCAATGGGTGCAAGCATAATAGTACTCAGACACCCTATGTCCGGGGCTCCATGGCTGCTTGCCAAGGAACTTGATTGTTCTATCATAAATGCGGGAGATGGTTGCCATGAACATCCCAGCCAGGCGTTGATAGATTTATTTACCGTAAAAGAAATTAAAAAGAACATAAAAGGTCTAAATATTGTAATAGTTGGTGATATATTGCATAGTAGAGTAGCCCGTTCAAATATATGGGGTTTTAATAAACTTGGGGCCAATGTGTCTGTTGTTGGACCGCCAACTGTAATTCCTGAAGACATAACTCAGATGAATGTAAAAAAATATTATTGTATTGAAGATTCACTTGAAGGTGCAGATGTTATAATAATGCTGAGAATTCAGAGAGAAAGACAAAATAGAAAACTGTTTCCGTCAACGAGAGAGTATTCTAAATTTTATGGATTAACTAAAGAAAGGTTAGATTTAGCAAAAGATGATGCCATTGTGATGCATCCCGGTCCTATAAATAGAGGAATAGAACTAAGCTCCGAAATTGCGGACAACGCTAGATCGGTAATACTGGAACAGGTATCAAATGGAATAGCGGTGAGAATGGCAATGTTGTATCATGTAGCACAATCGAGGGCTGGAAATTGAATTTACTTTTAGAAAACGCAAAAATCATAGATCCTTCACAAGATTTAAACAAAAAAGGCAATGTGGCGATAGAAGAAGGAAAAATTAAAGGATTTCCCAAAAAAATATCAGATTCAAGGTATAAACATTATAAAAGGATTGACTGTACTGGCAAAATAGTTTCACCGGGTTTGATAGATTTACATGTTCATTTAAGAGAGCCCGGCTATGAGTATAAAGAAACAATAAAAACTGGTACTGAAGCCGCGGCTGCAGGAGGTTTTACAACGATAGTTTGCATGCCTAACACAAATCCCATAAATGATAATGCCTCGGTTACCGAGTTTATACTTTACAAAGCCAGAACTGAAGGTTTAGTGAATGTGCTGCCAATAGGCGCCATAACTATTGGAGAAGAGGGACAAGACCTTGCTCATATCGGGGAAATGTATGAAGCTGGTTGTGTAGGTATTTCAGATGATGGCATGTCTGTGATGGATTCTGGTATTATGAGAAGCGCTATGGATTATGTGAAAGCTTTTAATATCCCAGTTTTAATACATGCTGAGGACAAGGGGCTTTCTTGTGATGGAGTAATGAATGAAGGATTTACCTCTACTGTTTTGGGTTTGAGGGGGATTCCAAACTCCTCAGAAGAAGTTATGATTGCAAGGGATATTAATCTTTGCGAATTGACTGGCACTCATCTTCATATATGTCACGTATCAACCAGAGGTTCAGTAAGGTTAATTAGAGAAGCAAAATCCAGAGGCGTAAACGTTACGGCAGAAGCAACCCCACACCATTTTCACCTGACCGATGAGATTGTTAAGGATTACAATACCTTTGCAAAGGTAAATCCTCCTATAAGAACATCTGCGGATGTGCAAGCCATAAGGCAGGGGCTTGCTGACGGCACAATAGATGTGATTGCCACCGATCACGCACCTCATTCTGAAGATGAGAAGAAAGTTGAATTTGATAAAGCGCCATTTGGTATATCGGGTTTAGAAACAGCACTTCAGTTATCACTGCAGCTGGTTGAACAGGATGTAATTTCTCTTGAGTATATGATTTCAAAGTTTACAAATATACCTGCAAAGGTAATAGGCTTGGATAAAGGAACCCTGAAAGAAGGGGCGGATGCCGATTTAGTGGTTTTTAATACAGAAGATAAGTCAGTTATAGACAGGCATAAATTCTATTCCAAAGGGAAAAACACGCCATTTCACGACTGGAAAGTTAAGGGAAAAGTAAATTATACAATTGTAAATGGTAGGATAGTTTATAAGAATTTATGATTAGCTGTTAATCTTGAAGTTTAGCTATTTAAATTCTTCATTAAGTGTTTATATTTATCTTCGCTATAAAGTTAGACAATATTAATCTTTTTTATTAAAGATTAATATATCCAAAATTATAATAATTTTATAAGGGGGCTAGAATGCCAACAGATCTAAAAGATATAAAAGTACCAAAATTTAATGTTTTATATATAGCTGTAATTGTAGGTATTGTTTTAGTAGTATCAAACAGCTTTGTGACTGTTCAAAGTGGACATGTAGGGGTTGTCAGAACCTTAGGCGCTGTTCAACCAAATGCATTGCCTGAGGGCTTCCATGTCGTAAAGCCATTTCTAGACAAGGTAGAGCAAATGGACATAAGGCTTACAAAAGCTGTTGTAAAGTCTGAAGCGGCATCAGGAGATCTACAGACTGTCAGGACACAGGTTACAGTCCAGTACTCACTTGTAGGAGCCGTAGCTCCAAAAACATATCAAAAAATTGGTGTTCGATCAGTAGTTGAAGTTACTTTGATTGAACCTGCTATTCAAGAATCGGTTAAAGCTGTGACTGCGCAGTTCTCAGCAGAGCAGCTGGTTACGAAACGAGCAGAAGTAAAAATTCTTATACAGCAAGCTATTAATAATTTCATAAATATAACTTTAAAAGAAAAAGGGGTTGTAAACTCTCTAAGAATTGCAAATGTGGCCATTACAGATTTCGAATTTTCTGCTGAATTCAATAAGGCTATTGAGCTCAAAGTTAGAGCTGAACAAGAAGCCCTGCAGGCCGAAAATGAAAAGACCAAACGCGTAACACAGGCTGAAGCTGCTGCTGCGGAAATAGAACTCGCTGCAGGGGCCGAGGCGTTTCAGATAGAAGCAGCTTCTAAGGCAAGGGCAGATGCTATTGCTAGAGAAGCCAAAGCTTTAAGGGGTAATCCAGCTTTAATCCAACTTAGGATTGCTGAAAAGTGGGATGGGGTTCTTCCAAAGTTCACTGGTCAAGAGGGTATTCCGTTTATTAATATCGATCTTGATAAGTAAAATAACTTGTTAAATGATTGCCAGATCTTTTTTATAAAAGATCTGGCAATGTCTTTGAAGTATCTATATTACATATTATAACTTGTTTCGTTATGCTGGCTAAGGTCGAGGCCTTGATTTTCTTCATCGCTGTCAACCCTTATTCCGATTGTGATTTTTAATATGTAAAGAATTATCATGGTTACTACAAAAACAAATATCCATGTTGCAACTACAGCGATAAACTGAATCCAAAGCTGTTTGGGATTACCATAGAATAGGCCATTATTGCCGCCTGAGTTGACTGCTAAAGATGCAAATAAACCAGTTGCTAGTGCTCCCCAAGTACCTCCAACTCCATGAATACCAACTACATCTAAAGCGTCGTCATACCCTAATTTAG
>SMVB01014605.1_pt1 | contig 11347 bp, 13 predicted proteins | sample 2456461 | NCBI WGS metagenome assembly SMVB01 (sample SAMN11095934, study PRJNA526329) | marine sediment metagenome | biome: Marine sediment; feature: Surficial sediment; material: Deep marine sediment; isolation source: Hadal surficial sediment | place: Pacific Ocean | collected 2014-05 | depth...
AAAAAGCTGATCAAAGCCTGTTTGCGTCAGGAGGAATTTCGCCCATTTCGCGTGAAAGCGGAAGCTGAAGATCTTCTGCAAAAAATTTCCACGCCGCTTCTTGAGCCCAGCGTGCGATTGCTTGTGCATGAGGGGCAATGGTGCCTCGTCCCGAACGATTGGACGAGGGAAGCATTGCTGTATGCCATTCCCTATGAAATCTGGGGGCTTCAAATATTTGAAAAGATGATCGATCATGAGGTCATGCCCCTCACACGGAAAGCGCTCTATGCCGGGTTGACGGATTGTTATACCAAAGCTGCCGAGGCGGGGATTGAACTGTTTTTTCAGGACAAGCCGATTGCCACCGCCCAATGGGATTGTTCAGTTGATGCCCGCCGTTCGCCGACGATCGACTGGTTTGAACTTCGGCCAGAAATTATGTGTGATGGTGTGCGTCTTGAGGACAAAGACGTTCAGGCCATTCTGGAACGAGGTGGGTTCATGGAGGTGGATGGGCAGGTGCGTATCGTGGATCAGAACATGCAAGAAATTTTGCGTACCTTGACCGCATTATCCTCCTCAACGCTCTCCCATACATCTGACGATCAGAAATCTGCGGTGATCCAGGTCCCGAAATTACAAATTTTAGATTGGGTCGCGTTGCGTAAGCGAGGCGTCAGAGTCATGCTTCCACCTGAAGATGAGGCATTAGTTGAACGGCTGCTGAATTTTCAACGGATCGAACCCATCATGTTACCCAAAGGACTGAAGGCTACATTACGGCCATATCAGCAAGAGGGCTATCGGTGGTTGGCCTTTTTGTATCAGCATCGGTTGGGAGCTTGCTTGGCTGACGATATGGGTTTGGGTAAAACCATCCAAGCCATCAGTTTGTTAGCCGGTATTCATGAAGGAATTATTCCATCGCCGGATCTCGATCACGGTCCGCATTTGGTGGTGCTGCCACCAAGCCTGCTTTTTAATTGGGAACAAGAGATTGCCCGGTTCTATCCCGGTTTGAGAGTACAGAGTTATCTGGGGAAGGACCGCAAGACGGATTTTGCCAATACGGATGTCGTGCTCACGACTTATGGGTTGGTGCGACGGGACATTGCGGTCCTTGAACGCATTGTCTTTCATGTGATTTTGTTTGACGAAGCTCAAGCCGTCAAAAACATTAAGGCGAGCACTACTGGCGCAGCTCGACGACTGAAAGCGTCTTTTAAATGTGTGATAACGGGAACACCGCTGGAAAATCACGTGGGGGAATATTATTCGCTGATGGATCTGTGTGTGCCGGGCTTGCTGGGCGAATACGATACTGTGAAAGGGACGCTCAAAACGCCGTCACCGGCGCTGTTGGATACCATTATGCAACGGACCAAGCCGTTTGTGTTGCGTCGCACCAAAGCGGAAATTCTCAAAGAATTACCGCCGAAAATGGAAACGGATATTTACTTGGAACTCACGGATCGTCAGAAGACCTTGTATCAACAGACGGTGGCTAGTATTCGGTCCACGATTGCGTCGGCGTATCGCAGTAAAACGTCTGCGCAAGCGCGAATTATTGCTCTGACCGCCATTTTGAAATTGCGGCAAATTTGTCTTTCGCCGAGGCTTCTTGACAAGGGCAGCACGGACACCTCTCCAAAATTAGTCTGTGTGTTAGATCGCCTTCAGGAACTCATGGATGAAGGGCATAGCGCACTCGTGTTTTCGCAATTTACGTCATTCTTAGATTTAGTCGAACAGGAATTTCAAACCCATCACATTCCCTTTGTTCGTCTGGATGGATCGACACCCACGGCCACACGGAAAAAATACGTGCAGGAATTTCAAGAGAGCGAGCATCCGCTCGTTTTTTTACTGAGCCTCAAAGCCGGCGGGCAGGGGTTGAATCTCACGAAGGCGTCGTATGTGTTTCATCTGGATCCCTGGTGGAATCCGGCTGTTGAGAATCAAGCGTCTGATCGTGCGCATCGCATCGGACAAACGCAGAAGGTGTCCATCATGCGCTTATTGATGCGGCATACGATCGAAGAAAAAATGATGGTACTGAAGCAAAAGAAAATGGAACTGTATCAAGCGGTCTTAGAAGGGGCGTCCCATCATGGAGGCGGAACCTCACTCACTCAGAAGGATTTTGAATTCCTTCTTGATTAGGTGAAGATGACTAAAATTTTCTTACGATAGTTTTCTGTTTCTGCTGTTGGAGGAGGAAAGAATCAATGCAGTGTTTCCTGGAATTAATGACACCATGACATCAGTCAATCATGATGGAATACTAGCCTCGGAACTACGTGTGGCGGTCAAACAGGTGGCGGCCACGGTCAAGCTTTTGGATGAGGGGGCGACAGTGCCTTTCCTTGCACGCTATCGAAAAGAGGTGACGGGTGGGCTGGATGAAGTGGTCATTACATCCATTCGGGATCGTGTGGCTCAATTGCGAGAGTTGGACAAGCGCCGGTCGGCCATTCTGGCATCCCTGGAGGAACAGGGAAAACTGACTGATGAACTTAAAAGTCAGATACACAGCGCCGCCTCAATGCTGGAACTGGAAGACCTGTATCTTCCCTATCGGCCTAAACGCCGCACACGGGCTATGATCGCGAAGGAACGCGGTCTGGAACCGTTGGCGCAGTGCCTTTGGGCCCAAGATCCACGGTTGGACGTTCTTGCTGAAGCTGGCAAGTTCCTGAACCCAGAACAGGGTGTGGAGTTGGTGGACGAGGCGTTGGTCGGTGCACGCGATATCATGGCTGAATGGATCAATGAAGATCAGCAGGCTCGCGCATCCATGCGTACGCTGTTCATGGAGCAAGGTATTTTTAAGGCGACAGGAGTGCGAGGAAAAGATGTTCAAGGAAGCAAGTATCGGGATTTTGCCGAATGGGAAGAACCGGTTGCGACTGCGCCCTCACATCGGGTGCTGGCTATGCGCCGAGGGGAAAAGGAAGAGTTTTTAATCCTGCGCGTGTCGGTGCCGGAATCGGCTGCGTTGTCTCTTCTGCAACGCCTCTTTGTCAAAGGGAAGGGGCTTGCTGCGGAGCAGGTCACCATGGCCATCCAGGATAGTTTTATGAGACTCCTGTCCCTTTCAATGGAGACGGAAACCCGCCTTCAGGCAAAATCTCGTGCGGATCAGACGGCCATTGATGTGTTTGCGCAAAATGTGCAGCAATTGCTTATGGCGTCACCCTTAGGTCAGAAGGCCGTGCTGGCCATCGATCCGGGGTTTCGCACCGGGTGCAAAGTGGTCTGTCTTGACCGGCAAGGCAATTTGCGTCATACCTGTACAATCTTTCCTCATCAGGGACCAGGGGGTGTCGCGCAATCAGAGAAAACGATTACCGAATTATGTGAGCGTTTTCAGATTGAGGCCATCGCGATTGGCAATGGGACGGCAGGGAGGGAAACTGAAACATTTCTTCGTTCGTTGACGTTGTCATCCGATATTCAGCTCGTGATGGTCAACGAAAGCGGGGCGTCCGTGTATTCCGCATCTGCGGTGGCGCGTGAGGAATTTCCGGATCAGGATATTACTGTGCGTGGGGCGGTTTCGATTGGTCGGCGGCTTATGGACCCATTAGCCGAACTGGTGAAAATCGATCCCAAGGCCATTGGAGTGGGGCAGTATCAACATGACGTGGATCAAGGGATTTTGAAACAACGTCTTCAAGATGTGATCATTAGTTGTGTCAATCGGGTAGGGGTCGACGTGAATATGGCCAGCCCGCAACTGCTTACCGCTGTTTCGGGCGTGGGTCCGCAACTGGCCACCAATATCGTGACGTATCGGCAGGAACATGGACCGTTTTCCAGCCGGACAGCCTTAAAGAAGGTGCCTCGTCTTGGCGCAAAAGCCTTTGAACAAGCCGCTGGTTTTTTACGCATCATCGATGGAGAGCATCCGCTTGATGCCAGCGCTGTGCATCCCGAACGATATTCTGTGGTCAATGCCATGGCCAAAGACCTCGGCTGTTCCGTGAAGGATTTAATGAACAATCCTGACCGGCAGCAAGCCATCGATTTGGATCGCTACATCACAAAAGACGTGGGGAAGCCGACGTTAACTGATATTCTGACTGAATTGGCCAAGCCAGGCCGTGACCCGCGTCAGCAATTTGAAGCAGTGACATTTGATGAACATGTGCAATCGATTGAGCAGGTCACATCTGGTATGGTCCTCTCAGGTGTGGTCACGAATGTCACAGCCTTTGGCGCCTTCGTCGATATTGGAGTGCATCAGGATGGTCTCGTCCATATCAGTCAACTTGCTAATCGGTTTGTGCAAGATCCCAATACGATTGTCCAGGTCAATCAGCAAGTGAAAGTGACGGTCTTGGAGATCGACATCCCACGCAAGCGCATTGCGCTCTCTATGAAAGCGGCCGCAAGGGAGATTACCTGATCGTTCTCGACCAGGAGTTTTCTGCCCCATGAAGAAAATGATTCTGATCCCTTCTTCCTGCCTGCAAATAAATCTGCCTCATTTTTTCATGCTCATGCCTGTCTCTCTATTGCCCATTGTTTTTTAGCATCCTGCTATTCATCGGTGTAGGTGTCCAGTAATTCCTGGATGCGGGAGAAGATTCGATACAACGCCTTCTGACATGTGACAATTTCAGCATGGTTAGCCGCAGCAGCGACATAACCGCCAAGTTCATCCAGATCGTCCAGGGTGAGACGGATTGAGAGGCCATTCTTTCCGACTATGGCCAGGCGGATGCGGTTTTCGAATTCAGGTGGTCAACAAAGGACATCATCAAGGAGAAGCTGTTGTTCCCGTTTACTGAGCGTGAGGGAAAGCGTTTCGTCTGGCTTGATTTTTTTTCGTGAAGGATTGGATGGAGAGTTCAGACCTGGAAACTGAACGTGTGGGTACAGGACTGTGATTGATCGGGCTTGGCCAGGGACACGCGAAATGAATCCCCGTTTTGCCAAGGTCAGAATCATCTGGTGCACCGATGGTGGCGAGATCTGGAAATGCTTTTGTATATCGGCTTCCGCAGGCGGGACCCTCATAAGTAAGATGTACCCGGCGATAGATGTCAAAAACTCAAGCTGGCGAGGCGTAGGCTTCGTATCCATTGGGGGTTTCATTTGAAGGTCTTGTCCAGAACCTTTTTAGATTCTCGTCCATTGTCACTCGTGCGCTTCAACGTCGGCAATAACCGGTGTGAAGCGGAGCATCCGTGTTGATTGGCCTTGTTAGCTGTCATTCATCTTCCCAACTTGGATATTGCTCAGGGTTCTCACCTTCCGACTCAATCACCTTCGGGTACGTGATGCCTTTCTCAACATGCTTCTTTTTTCTCCCCTTTGTAATTTTAAACATCCATGAGTCACCAAAATCAAAGTGATAAAATAGTTTCGGTCCCGTGATGGGATAGACCTCATTTAACATCGTGTCTAATCCTTCTCGTTCCTCGAATCCATATTCATCTTCGTCTCCCAAAACTCTTTCTCTTTTACGCCAATTCTTTCCAACAAAAAACTCAAAAAGATGATCGTTGTCAAAACCGATGATCTTCTGAATGAAAAGGTGAAGATCAAATAAATCCAAATCTTCTGGAACTTCAATGACTCTCTTCCATTCAGAAGAAGCGTACATGCCTGACTCAAGTTCTATGGTTAAGGTGTATAATTCTTTCACGTTATACTCGGTGACTATGCAGCCATTAAGTCTGTATCAAGTTTCTGGATAGTAACCAAGTAGGACTGAGAAAGACAATTATTTCATTGATATCGAAGTGGAATGTTCTTCCATATTTAGCCTAATATTGCTGTATGTCATGCTAGGGGAAGGATGTGTAGAGTCTCCTGAAAAGCTTCTTTGTGTCTTCTGGCTATATTCCGCCAGTATTGGAAAGCGGATTACAACGGACTTGCCCCATTTATGTGATCAGCCCAAACAAGAATGACTTCTTTCCTCAATCCCAACCAATGAGGGAAAAAAGAAAGATGGATTCCCGATTAAGGATGTCGGGAATGACGGGGTGGAGGATGGATTGTTACGCATTTCAATCTTTCTCTGTTTGCTTGGTCAGGGTTTCGGTGAGGAGGGAGTCGCGGAGGTGGCGGGTGTCGGTTTGGGTGGTGGTGAGTTGGGTTTCCAGTTGGTTGCAGAGGGCCATCAGTTCTTCGACTTTGGCGACGATGCTGTGTTGTTCGGCGGGAGGCAAAGGGGAAATGTGATGTTCAGGAGTTCTTCAAGTTTGGAATGAAAAAAGGTTCCTGACACTATTTATTCAACAACCAGAATGATTCTAGTATCACCAGGTGCATTTCCAGATCGCATCTTTGATCCTGAAGGGAGGAGTGAAGCAATCAATTCAATTGATCAATAGGATTACCCCTTTACTATCATGACGGGAAAGGCCCAATTAAAAAGAGGATACGCCGTGCATCGCGGTGATGACGTATCATGGATTTGAGAATTTTCAGCGTTGATCTGGATTTCGACGAGTATCCAGGCAGTCCACGAATTACCTGAGCGACTGTCGTGATGAACCCCGAGCACGATGAAGAGATCGTTCCATCTGAATAAATAGCGAAAAACTCGGCTTGACCCCTTTTATTCTGGCCATCTTTGAACCGGTCTCAATCGAACAAATCTCACCATAGCCCTGCCTATGCCTCGGCTTGTCCTCAATCGATCCGTCCAAATCTAGCCAAAATCTTGGCGCGATGTGGTCAAAGGTCTGTATGGACAGGCCCTACGCCGAACGCTTCAATGCCTACGTCGTCCTCTTTTTCACTGTGGGGTTCCCTTTCCAGAGAGTTGGGGAATTCTTGCCAAGTATTTGAAAAGGTTATAGGATTACTAAAAGTCGTTAGCTGAGAAAGTTGGGATAGGCGGATCAAGCCAATTGATATTTATACTTAATATGGATGAAGTAAATAGCGAAAAGGAAAGTTTCAGGGAGAAGGAGGCGGCGTTTTACAGCGCAACGATCAATGCCTGGTACACCACCAGATTTGAAAAAGACAAGCATCTCTTAAGCTTAGCTTCCGCAGGCATAGGGTTGCTTGTCACATTGGCGACAGCCATAGGTGTGGCAAACATTTGTATTGCGGCTATGTATATCCTAGCTGTAATTTCATTTTTAATTTGTGTTTTGGTTGTTCTCACTATTTTTGGGCGCAATGCGGATCATCTCGAAAAATTGATTCATGGCCGAGAGGATAGTGATCCGGTGCTTGGCATTTTGGACAAAACAGCAAGTTCATCTTTCGTATTTGGTGTTGTGTTCACCCTGTTAGTGGGTGTGTTTTCGGGTTTTGAAACTTTAAATCAGAAGGAGGCTATGATGGCTCATGACTGAGAGGAGACGACCAAGACTAGTAAGGAAGTTTGTAAAAAAAGCGTTGAGGGGGCGGCGAGTCTCCGTCCATCCAAGCCGATAGACCAATCTTCTGACAACAAGCAAGGTAGTCAAAGCGACCAATCAGACAGCTCATCCAAAGAGAAGAAGTGAACAGAAAATAATGTTGTCGAGGCGACGGAAATCCTCGCCAGCCGGCACTGTGGAGTATTCGACACCTCGTCGTAGACGTTCGGGGAAAAATAATGCCCACAGTATTACGAATAGGTCCTTACCGCTTTCATTTTTATTCGGACGAGGGAAGTGAACCGCCTTACATTCATGTGCGGACTGGGGATAGCGAATGTAAATTTTGGCTTAACCCGATTCTTCTTGCAAAAAATCGCGGCATCCCTGCACATCGTTTGAATGAGATCGCTCGCCTCGTTTTTTAAAATCAACAATTCTTAACGGAGAAATACCATGAATACCACAACTGTTAACGTTGAGTTACGACAAGAACCCGTAGCTTGCCGGGCATGGGCTGAACGACGCACCATTTTCATTGAACTCTACGATGGAAGAATTGTGGGTTTTCCTGCGTCACGATTTCGAAGACTTCGGGAGGCAACAAACGAAGAATTAGGAGAAGTCAAAGTTGAAGTCAATGGGTTTGCCTTGCGCTGGGAACGCATAGATGAGGATATCACCGTCCTTGGTATCGTGAACGGATGCTTCGAACTGCCTCTCGAAGAAAAAACAGATGCCAAATAAGCGAATCTTAACGAACCTCACCTCTCTAGTGCGAAAAGTATAGAGTTTAGATACGACCCTATTATTCGATCCATCCGCTGGAATCCATCAAGCTCTTTACAGCCGGTCCTGCTTTTCCCGGATGCCTGTCCTGGACATCCCCTTGAGCGATCCCTTCAGGCTTTTGATCGGCAATTCTGGCACCAGGGTAATCACTCCACCTTTTTCTATGACCTGTAAACGCTGCCGAGGACACAGGTGAAGCTTCTCACGCACGTCCTTGGGGATCACAATTTGAAATTTCGGTGAGATCGTTGTCGTGTCCATGCCAAATACTCCTTACTAATTTTTGATCGATCATGCAATCGTCATACGATTTTCCAGTCAAGCGTGAGGGCAATAATAATGGGTAGCGTCCCCTTTTGTAGTATTGAAAAGCAATTTAGACCGAACTTGGTCAATGTATGCGTCCACCAAAAACAAGAATGTCCCCTTTACCACAATCTCCCTTTGTGCCCGATGTCGAGGTTTTTCGAAAAATCTTGCATCGCTATGGAGCCATCAATCGTCGAGATGTCATTCGATCTCCACATTCCAATGGCCCGTGCACCACATGCTTCCCGAAAGATCTCGTACAGTAGGCCTTTTAGAACCCCTGTGAATATCGCTGAATCAAATCTATTCTCAGCGAAGATAAAGCCTTGCATAATCGTAATATATATATTACAGTGAAGGTATGCCACGATATGAGGTGGAAGAATATGAAACCGTGGGCGGCCACAGACCATTTCGTGAGTGGCTGCTGGGGCTCAAAGATGGCCGAGGCAAAGCCAAGTTACAAGCTCGGATTGACCGAGCTTCGCTTGGAAACTTTGGCGATTGGAAAGACATCAAAGGGGCAAAAGGACTATGTGAAATGCGAGAACATTTTGGCCCCGGCTACCGTGTCTTTTACACCATCATTGGCAATAAGATCATTGTTCTGCTCGCCGGGTCGATGAAAAGGGATCAGAGAACGGCCATTGCCCAGGCCAAGACCTACTTGGCCGATTATGAAGAAAGGATACAATCATGAAACGGAAACCAAGCCGACCATTTAAGGACACCAGCAATGAGCTGCTCAAAGATCCGAACGTGGCCGCCATGTATCTGGAAGAAATGTTGGCTGATGGTGATATGGAGCTGTTTAAACTCGCATTGAAAAATGTGGCGGATGCGAGACTTGGTGGAATGACCGAACTGGCCAAATGCACCAATTTAACCCGAGAAGCCTTGTATACCTCTTTGTCCAAAAAAGGGAATCCCCGATTTGATACACTGAATCAAGTCCTGCATGCTGTCGGATTGCGGTTATCCGTCACACCGGAAATCACGCAGTAAAGCCTTTTTCAGACTAGAGCCCTTAACCATAGCGTCGATTGTCGTACATCGCGGTGATGACGCATCATGAATTTGAGTGAATTTTCAGCGTTGATCTGGGCTTCGACGAGTACCAGGGCATTACGCGGATTCCCGAGTGACTGTCATGATGAATACGGAGCGCGAAGAAGAGAAAGCTTCATCTGAATATATAGCGAAAAACGCGACTTTGACCCGTTTCGATGCAGTTGGTTGCAGAGGGTCATGAGTTCAGAATATATAGTTAAAAACGCGATTTGACCCGTTTATCTTGTGTGATATGGCAAAGTACAGATACGACCCCAAATTCGACCCCAAATTGTGACAGCCAGGGCAATAAAGTCGCCATGTCGGTCGGGGTTGGTCAGGACAAGGACTGGTCGTTTTTTTGATGAACCCAAATCCGCATAGGGAAATGGAATGAGAACCAGGTCATGCGGATTACACATCATTCCAGACCTCGTCTTCAGAATTGTCCCAGATATGTTGCATGACCGGTGTTTGTGCTTGCTTGAGTTCCTCGGATAGTCCGTCTTTGAGTCCATGTTTGAACTCAATGTATTCAATAAAATCTAAGACTTCTTTGGCCAGTGGCTCAGGAAGCCGTTGAATTTCTCTCATAATTTGCTCTGCCGTTGACATGATTTTCTCCTCTTCATTTCACAAGGGCTTGGTTGAGTTCCCGCAGTATGGCACCGAGTTCTCGGAGAGACAACTCAAATAAGATATGATTTTCCTTTCCCCTGTCTCTTTACCTCCTTGAATCTTAGAAATAGGCATTTTAATCTTTCCCTGTTTGCTTGGCTCGGGTTTCGGTGAGAAGAGAGTCGAGGAGGTGGCGGCTTTCAGTTGGGGGGGTGGTGAGTTGGGTTTACACTTGGTTGCAGAGGGTCATGAGTTCAGAATATATAGTTAAAAACTCGACTTGACCCGTTTATCTTGTGTGATATGGTAAAGTACAGATACGACCCCAAATTTGAATATATAGTGGAAAACGCGACTTGGCCCGTTTTACAGAGCGCGATGAAGAGTCACCTTTATTGAATAAATAGCGAAAAACGCGACTTGTCCTGTCTATTGACCTGTCTATGACCCGTCTACGTCTACTATAGGGCTGAAATCTAGGAGTGAGTAGTATGAAGTCATGAATTGACCATTTGAGCGAGTGCATGTGATTGTTAGATTTACACTTCCAGATACTGGACCGGAATAGAAAGTCTGGAATTCTCATTTAGAGCAGTGAGAAATTCAGACCAAGTGCCTTTCTCAACCCTTCGAGATAAGTAGAATGCTGCCATGCGTTGAAATGCATGTGATACATTTTCTAAATCCTGCACGAAAATTTCTATCTTTTCTGAATAGCGCCCGTAACTTAAAAATATTGAGTCACGATAATTTGCTTTGCCTCGATAGCGAAATGCTTGGATTAGATAATTGACTCCATTTTTGGCCAGCTGTTTGTCTCTTAATTCTCTAGCTGCTTTTGTATGAAAATTAGCAACCCCCTAAGAGCACGAAAATCAGACCTAGTTTTGACCGTTTCTTCTACTCGCAATTTCTCATAATCCCATGTACCTTTCAGGTATGAAACAATGGCACCCCAAGCCTCATCATCATTTTCTGGGTAAGTGTTAAGGTCATATTCGTTACTTCCCCGATATGATGAAATTTCGGCTAAAATAACGTTTTGGAGGAGGCTGCTAAGGTTTAGCGAAAAAGGCGACATAAGCAACCCAGCATTAACGATGTCAGCCTGCCAAACTTTTGCAGTGCTAGCGTGAGTTTCTTGTTTCGCCCCTGATGCTGCCGCGATCATTGCGCTACATGTGAAGTAGGTGCTGTAGTACCAACTGATGATTGCAGAGCGACATACATCATAAGGATGCGTAGCATCTTCACATAGGCGT
>SMVB01164725.1_pt1 | contig 11346 bp, 11 predicted proteins | sample 2456461 | NCBI WGS metagenome assembly SMVB01 (sample SAMN11095934, study PRJNA526329) | marine sediment metagenome | biome: Marine sediment; feature: Surficial sediment; material: Deep marine sediment; isolation source: Hadal surficial sediment | place: Pacific Ocean | collected 2014-05 | depth...
AGTAATGGCGGGCGACCGCCAGGTATTCACGTTCAGAAATTGAGAACCTGACACGGATCGGATCGATATCCGACAAGGTATTTAACACCACGGGATTGGGCTCCCGACCGACAAACTCGCCTGGCTTGGCCAAGGTCAGACCAATCAACCCGTCAATAGGCGCCTTGATTCGGGTATAGCTCAGCTCAATTTCCGCCAGGTCAACATAGGCTTCACTGGCCCTGACGTTGGCCCTGGCTGCGGCTTCCTGTGCAACCGCGGAGTCCAGATCCTGTTCGCTTACCGCCTTGATCTCAGCCAATGGACGGATACGGGCAAGATCAGCCTGTGTCTTTGCGCGGGTCGTCTGTGCCGCTGCCAGTTCACTTTGTGCGGCCACCAGCTTGGCCTGGAATGGCTGCGCATCGATGGTGTAAAGCATGTCACCTTTCTTAACAAAGGTGCCTTCCTCAAACTCCATGGTCTCAAGGAAACCTTCAACCCGGGTCCGGATCGGAACATCCTGGTTACCAATGGTCGTGCCAACCATTTCCACAATCAACGGCACATCCTGAACAGTGGATTGGGTTACCCGGACAGTGAGTGGCGGAGCCTGGCCCACGGCTTTTCCGGATGAGTCACAAGCGCCCAACAAAAGTGCCAATATGGAAAACCCCGTCATTCCGGTGCGAGTTATTGTCATTCCAGACTTGATCCGGAATCCACTTTTTTTGTAGCGGGTGAACTGAGATAAACACAAGGAAAATGGACCCCGGGTAAAGCCCGGGGTGACAACCTTTGATGTCAGGATGGCGATACCGATTTTCACGGCTTGACGAATTTCAATGTCCAACGATCCGTGTTTCCCGTAACCGTTTTACGGCCAACTTCGTAACGTAATTCGTCATCCAGCCTGAAATGCAAATCCGAGTAATCTACAAATTCAAAGCCCGCTGCTTCAATTTCATGAATAGCCAGCACCGGATCAATACGACGGCGGTTTTCATCACTATCTCCTTCCATATGCCTGCGCGTATGGTCGACGACCGCATATACACCACCTGACTTCAGCGCATCAAAAGCACTTTTATTCATGGCTGCTCGGCCTGCAGCATCAAAATTATGATAATTGCGGAAGGTCAACACCATGTCCATACCGGTAACACCGAGCCCATCGGTTTCCAGAGTATAAAGACGTGCACCTTCTTTGCGATAAAGTTTTGAATCTTCAGAAACAATCTGAACATCTTCAAAGCCTGGCTCGGTAATCAGCGACTCGGAAATCCGCCCGGTCCCCAGCGCCGCGTAATACTCGCCGTTTTCCTGCACCACCGGTGCCAATAGTTTGGTATACCAGCCGCCTCCGGGAATCAGCTCTACGATCTTCATATCATCGCGTAAACCAAAAAACCGCAGGGTATCAATCGGCTTGCGATTACGGTCACGCTCCTTTTCTTTATCCGTGCGTATGTCAGCATCCAAAGCCGTTTTAAGTTTGGCTTCAACAGCGTCAAAGTCATCAGCAAATGCCAGGCTGGCAGATATCATCAATAAGACACTAAGAAAATATTTCATTATAAATTCCTGTCCTTCAAATGCAGAAATGCGGCCTGCAAGCATAAAGGATTATGCATTTGCGGGATACCGTCTTTGAGGTCGATCCTGGGAGAGATGCGCTGCCAATGTCATCAATTCAGTTTACGCTCTCTCGGCTTATATTCTTCGGCTTCCTGCCTGGTGAGTTGCTCGACGCGGAGGGTCCAGTTTATAAGTGAGGAATCGACCTTCAGGCGGTAACGACCACTTTCAGTGAACAGTCTTACACCGTTATTAACATACTTGGTCGTGACAATTTTGCCGACATATTCACCTCCCGGCGAACTGACCAGGCTGACCTCCATGGCCATGGTCCCCGGATAATCACCGGTCGTCATCCAATCCACGATCCAGGGAGCTTTCACCTTGAATTCTGCAGTGGTCCGGCTTTCTGAGCCTTTGAATTGCTTGATCAACTCCTTACTGTCCGCCACGGATGCAAAACAACAAAGAACAAGCAAAATGGCAAAACTAAATAGGAATCTGTTCATTTGATTCTCCTGTTTTAGTGGGTTTAACATTTACATTATCGCAAATTTAGAGCCTGTTGATCATTTCATACAACTCTCTGACCTGCGCGCAACACCAGCGCTATGGATTTAGGCGGGGTCTCGACGGCATTGTATACTCTGGTGAATATTTAGCCCGTTTTTGAGAGGAGATCGTCATGTACACAGAACTGGCAATTCTCGCCCTGTTTGTATTTATTTACAGCCTGGTTTCAGGCCGTATCGAACGCTCTGCGATTTCAGGACCCATGGTGTTTGTTGTGGTTGGTTTTCTGATGGGGCCTTCTGGTTTTGGCTGGCTAAAAGGCAGTGCGACCGGCCAAGATATGAGAACGCTGGCAGACCTGACCCTGGCGCTCATTCTCTTTATCGATGCGGCGAATGCGGATATGTCCATCCTGAAACGACAGTTCCGGATTCCCTCACGCATGTTGCTGCTGGGTCTGCCCGGCGTAATCTTGCTGGGATTCGGATTTGCCGTTTTAATGTTCGACGGTTTAACGATTTACGAAGCAGCCATTCTCGCAACGATGCTCGCCGCCACCGATGCGGCTCTTGGTAAAGCGGTTATAACCAACAAAAACGTTCCGGCGCGGATTCGTGAAGGATTAAATGTGGAAAGCGGGCTCAATGACGGTATTTGTGTGCCCATTGTGCTGTTTTTCATCGCGCTGGCCGTTGGCGGACAGCATGGCGAAAGTTCAACCTCTGCCATGGCCCTGGTTGCGCAGGAACTTGGAATTGGGCTGGCCGTTGGCCTCGGCCTGGCTCTCGTGGGTACTTATCTGCTGCGTTGGTGCTGGAAACAAGGCTGGGTGACCGAAATCTGGATACAAGTGACCGTGGTTGGACTGGCCATCGCCTGTTTCGCCACCGCGCAAAGCCTGCATGGCAGTGGCTATATCGCTGCGTTTACCGGTGGTCTGCTGTTTGGCTTTCTGGCCAAGGACACGACCCATAAACTGGTGCTGGCAGCTGAGGCCACCGGCGAGACGCTGGCACTGGTGACCTGGAGTATGTTTGGGGCTATTGTCATCGGGCCGGCGCTACAATTATTCAACTGGGAAGTCGTGGTCTACGCATTGCTAAGCCTCACGGTAATACGTGTCGTGCCCATTTTCCTGTCCCTGTCGGGGACCGGCGAAAGCGTTCCCAGTCGCCTGTTCCTGGGCTGGTTCGGACCACGTGGCCTGGCCAGTATCGTGTTTGCAATTATCGTCATCAACGCGGAAGTTCCCGGCGGTGAATTCCTGGCCCTGGTTGTTATTTGTACGGTATTGCTGAGCCTGGTCGCCCACGGTATCAGCGCCAACCCGCTGGCGAAGTGGCTGGGGGAAAAAGAGGCCAAACAACGGACTCCATAAGCTGAGGGGGAATTCACAATGCATAGAAACGCCGGCACGATAGAAGCGGAAGAAATTACGCAACGTGACTCCGCAGTAATCTTTGACTGCAGATTCTCTTTGGCCGATTCCGGAGAGGGGAAAGCACGTTACCTGGAAGGCCATATCCCCGGAGCGCACTACCTTGGTCTTGAGCCTGATATGTGTTCCCCGGTGTCACGCCATGGTGGCCGACATCCGCTACCCGATCCAGGTGAATTTGTCGCCCTGTTGGCGACCTTTGGGGTGGGACCGGAGACTGATGTTATCGCTTATGATGATTCACGCTTCGCCTATGCTTCAAGATTGTGGTGGATGTTGAAGTCCCTCGGTTTCAAAGCACCGCTATTGCTAAACGGCGGCTACCAGGCCTGGCTGGCGACGGGTGGCGAGCCCGAAACAGAACCCGCTACGACCAAACCCGGTGCCAACCTGGCAGGCAGCTTTTACTTTGACGGTTACTGCGATATTGAGGCCGTGCGGGCGGCACAGATAGCTGAAACCACCATCATTGACTCCCGCGAAGCACCCCGCTACCAGGGCCTGGAAGAGCCGATTGACCCGATCGCCGGTCATATTCCCGGCGCAGTCAACCATCCCTGGCAGGGTGTCACCGATGGTGAGGGCAAAATTCTTGGCGCAGATGCACAAGGACAACACTGGGGTGATGTACTCGACGCTGATCCATTGATCGTATATTGCGGTTCAGGGGTAACCGCCTGTGTGAACCTTTTTTCCCTGGCCAGCCTGGGACGGGATGATGCCATACTGTACGTCGGTGGTTGGAGTGATTGGTGTAGCTACATGTAGTTTAGGTGTCGTCGAATGACGAATTAAATTGCCGGACCGGGTACCAATTTTGAACCATCGGAAAAGCGCGAAAATCTGAATCGCGTTAGATCGTAGCGTGGTGAATCACCCAAAACCATCTCCGCCATGACCCGCCCAGCACCCGGACCAATACCGAAACCATGACCGCTGAATCCGGTCGCCAGGAACAGGCCCTCGCAGGCAGGAACCTGGTCCATCACCGGTACCACATCCAGTGTGGCATCGACCATGCCTGCCCACGACTCAGCAAATGGAACCTCAGCAAGGCCTGGGACCCTGCGTCTGAGATTTTCCCGAATCTTTCTCAAGATTTTTTCCGAAGGTGCTGGATTAAGGACCCGCTGACGTTCGAAGGGTGTGACCTCCTCAGCGCTCCATTTTGTACCCCAAAACGAGGGCTGTGTAGGATCACGAGCAAGACGCACGTGAACACCACTCGCATTTCCCATTGAAGGTCGAAATTTGAACAGAAAGCGGAAGCTGTTGGCACCAACAGCATGTTCGAACACGTTGCTGGCAACCGTATAGCCCCCGTCCTGGCGGCGGCAGATATATACATCCTTCAATCCCGCTGCGCCTTCAAAAACAAAAGCGGAGGCTTGGGTTCTTACGACTGTGCCGCGCAGCGCCAGTTGCGGAAATGAAATGCCCATATTAGACAGGAACATCGTCGACCAGACACCCGCAGCACATATTACTGTGCTGGTTTTAACCGTGCCGTGCTCGGTAACGACAGCGTTGATCCGGCCCGCTTGCTTTTCGATCGTACGCACGCTGCAGGACTCCCTGATCAGGCCCCCACGCTCGAGCAATCCTTCAGCGATGGTTTTAACAGCGGTGAAGGGCTCCGCGCGGCCATCGCCGGGTGTAAACAACCCGCCTTTCCATTTTCCGGCATCGACGTTGATTGCATCACCCAATTCTTTTGCTGACAACATATGCGTATCCAAACCGTACTTGCCTGCAATATCCAACCAGGCTTCATATTCGGTCAGGGTTTTGTCGGTCCCGGCCATGATCAGTATTCCTTCACGACTGAAACCGATGCCCTTACCGAGCTGCTGCGCCAACTCCTCCCATAGGTCAATACTGTCCATTGCAATGGGTACTTCATCCGCGTCCCGGCCCATGGTACGCACCCAACCCCAGTTGCGACTGGACTGCTCACCGGCCACCCGGCCCTTGTCACACACCAATACCGACAGTCCGCGCTGGCGAAGATACCAGGCCGTGGTAATTCCAATAACACCGCCGCCAATCACAACGACGTCGACTGAAGCGGGTAAGGGAGAACGGAAGTTTAAGGGTGAATTATCGTTGTATATAAACATGGTTTTGTAAAAAATAATGCTGTTTATCCTGTCCTCGATCTTCCTGCCGGTTCAATTTTAAAGCGGGTTGAATTGATCCCAGTACGGGTGCTCACCAAAACGCTCCGCCAGGAAGTCAATTAACAGACGCACCCGGCGTGAGAGATAGCGGTTTTGAGGGTATACCGCGTAGGCGCTTCTCTGCGGTGGGCAGTAGTCGTCAAGGATTGTCACCAACTCACCGGTGGCCAGTCGTTGCCAGACAATGAATGAGGGCACCATAACGATTCCGTGGCCCGCGACAGCCATATCACGTAGAAAATCGCCATTGTTGGCCATCATTGCCGGTTTGTTCTGAACAACATACGTTTTGCCATCCGCACCGGACAGGTGCAGGGCAGAGCCATGACCGGCGTCAAAACAAAGCAATTTGTGATTTTGCAGATCCTGTGGTCGTTCAGGTGTCCCGAAAGCTTCGAGATAAGTCGGACTGGCGCACAGTAGTATACGGATCGGGCAGAGTCGACGCGCCTGCAGACTCGAGTCCTGCAGGTCGGCAATACGAATGGCCAAATCAATACCTCGCTCAACCAGGTCAAGGTGATGATCCGAAAAATCAATGTTCAGGCACAGCTGCGGATGCTCACGGGCAAACTCATCAATTGCCGGGGATAGATGGTCCAATCCAAATGACAAGGGCATCGCCAGTCGGATCGAGCCTTGCAGCAGCGCCTGTTGATCCGAGGCCGATGCATTCAGCTCAGCAACATCTCCAATCAGCTTGACGGCGCGCTCGAAGAACAATTGGCCTGCTTCGGTCAGGCTGGACTGGCGCGTGGTTCGATTCAACAGGCGAACACCCAGACGGCTCTCCAGCTCAGACAGCCTGCGGCTGACCCCTGATTTGGCGATATTTAGCTGTTCGGCTGCCTTGCTGATGCTGCCGGCCTCGACCACCCGGACAAAATTTTGCATTTCTTCTAACTGACCCATTGTTCTCATTTTCGCAACTATATTTTGTAATTATCACTGTTTATTTCGTTTTGGACAACCGATATTCTGCTGTTCAAGATCAAACGTAGCAGGAGAAATCGTAATGGGATTATTGGTCAATGGACAATGGGTTGATCGCTGGTACAACACCGACGATAACAAGGGTCAATTTAAGCGCAAGGCCGCGCAATTTCGGAACTGGGTTACTGCCGATGGCAGCGCTGGTCCCAGTGGCAGGGGTGGTTTCAAGGCAGAGCCAGGCAGGTATCACCTGTATGTCTCCATGGCTTGCCCGTGGGCCAACCGCACACTGATTTTCCGGCAACTCAAAGGTCTGGAAGAAATGATTTCAGTATCCGTCGTGCACTGGTATATGGCCGAGCACGGTTGGACCTTTGAAGCCGGCGACGGTGTCATTCCCGACCCAATTCACAATGCAGAATATTTGCACCAGGTGTATACCAATGCGGATGCCGACTACTCCGGCCGTGTGACGGTGCCGATACTATGGGACAAACAAACCAATACGATCGTCTCCAATGAATCATCAGAGATTATACGTATGTTCAATAGTGCTTTTGATGAAGTCGGTGCCAAGCCGGGAGATTTCTATCCTGAAGACTTACGGGAAGAAATCGAAAAAATTAATGCTCGCGTATACAGCGATGTTAACAATGGCGTATACAAAGCCGGTTTCGCGACAACACAATCTGCCTATGAAAGCGCCGTGTTGACCCTGTTTGAAACCCTGGACTGGCTGGAAGACCGACTTAGCTCACAGCCTTATCTTTTGGGTGATCAACCCACCGAAGCAGATTGGCGGCTTTTTACCACGCTGATCCGTTTCGATCCGGTATACGTGGGGCATTTCAAATGTAATATCCGGCGGCTGGCTGATTATCCCCATCTGTGGGCCTACACACGAAATTTGTACCAGCACGATGGCATTTCAGACACCGTCAATATGCAACACATCAAGCAGCATTATTATGTCAGCCACACAACGATCAACCCCACTGGCGTGGTTCCCGTCGGCCCTGATATGCACGAAATGCTGCAGAAACAATGATTGGATAGTAATGGTCTAGATGCTTCACCATGGGCGCGCCGGGTGAAGTTCTGTATCGACAAAATTCGGGGCCGTGTTGAATTCAGGTCCGGTTACATAGTGTAAACTCGGTATCCACACGATCCAGCACCAGAAAAAGACAAGAAAGGGGTCATGAAAACAACAACGGAAAACACCCTTAACCGGGCAATAGGAAAGCTCGGCTACGGAGCGATGAACATCAACAGTGTCATCGGCGCAGGCATTTTTGGTTTGCCGGCAGTGGTCGCTGCAAAAGCCGGTTATTTCAGCCCCTGGGCATTTCTGCTGGGTGGACTGTTGGTGATCACAATTGTTCTCTCCGTTGCCCGTGCCGCCAGCATGTTCCGCTCCACCGGCGGCATCATTGTGTATGCAACCCATGCGTTCGGTCCTTTTGTGGGCTTCCAGGCAGGTTGGCTTAGTTACCTGTCCCGCGTGGCGGCCATGGGAGCCAACACCAACCTGTTGGTGACCTATGCAAGTTGGTTCTGGGCACCCCTGGACGGCGACCCCTGGCGTGCGGTTGCGCTGACAGTTCTGATCGGGTCCCTTACCTGGCTAAACGTCGCCGGTATAAAGAACAGTGTGACTGCCACTTACGTTTTCACGGTGCTCAAGCTCGTCCCACTCTCGCTGCTGGTCTTGTTTGGCATGGGTGAAGTCGATATCGGCACACTGATGCATGGCGCCGATTTACCAGAGTTCGGCAAGCTGGGGGAAATTATCCTGGTGCTGCTTTATGCCTACGTGGGTTTTGAGGGCACCGTGGTCAATGCGGGCGAAGGCAAAAGTCCGCGTAAGGATCTTCCCGGTGCATTGATCCACAGCATCATTTTTATCGGGGTGTTCTACTTTCTGATTCAGGTTGCCACAATATTCACCTTGCCTGGCCTGGCCACTAGCGAAGCAGCGCTGGCCGATATGGCGTTTGTATTGTTTGGCCAGGCGGGCGCGGTTGTACTGATCATGGGTGCGCTCTTTTCAATAGGCGGCAACCTTTTCGCCTCCTTGCTCTCAGCCCCCCGGATGACCTTTGCACTGGCGCGCGCCGGCACCATGCCGCATTGGTTTTCAGCTGTTCACGAAAAACATCGGACCCCGCACCATTCAATCTGGTTTTACGGTTTCCTGTGTCTAGTAATGGCGCTCAGTGGCAGTTTTATCTGGCTCGCGATTATGAGCACCCTGGTTCGATTGCTGGCCTACATGGTATGCATCGCCGCGCTGCCCATTCTCGAAAAGACCACTGAACACTATGAGGGGCAATTTGAAATCCCGGGCGGCCTTTTTATTCCAGCGCTGGCTTTCGGTCTTTGTTTTTGGTTGTTAACCCAGGCTTCTGCTGATGCCTGGTTAACGATGCTGGGGTTTATTGTCGCCGGTAGCGGTTTGTACTGGTATTCAAGGCGCCAAAAGAGTGGCGAAACCTGATGCCGGCATCAAGCGCAGATACCGATTTGTCGCGTTAAGTTCGTCTGGTATCGGGGGAAATCCGCTAGCGCCTTAACAGGGCCCACCAACGTGCTATGTTCAACAGGCTGGCAAGGGATGCAGAGAGGTAAGTCAACGCGGCTGCCTTGAGCAAACGCCGGGCGTGCGGCAGATCCACCGGCTTGAGAACACTACCCTTCTCCAGCATTGGTAAGGCGCGGTTGAAACTCGCATCCAGTTCCGTTGGCAGCGTGATCAGGTGCACCAGGGTGGTGGCGCCGAGACTTAAAAAACCACCCAGGATCATCAAAAAACTGATCAGCGGTGCACGTGTGATGATGCCTATCAGTGGTGCGGCCATTAATATACCGGCCCCCAACCTTTGCACCGGCCGGGTCAACAAGACGAGTTGCGTACGGATTTTCAACGGCGCATAGCCGCGGGCATCCTGCAATGCATGTCCGACTTCATGCGCCGCCACTGTAATGGCCGTTAATGAATGACCATTGAGTTTTTCAGGTGTGAGGCGAACAACTTTTTCCAGCGGATCATAATGGTCGCCCTCGGGTGTTTCCTCCACCTTGACATGCTGAAGGTCGTTGATATCGAGCAAATGCCTTGCCAACTCACCGCCTGTGCCTTCATAGCGGTCTTGCGGTTTGCTGTAGCGCGACATGACCTTACGCACCCACAAGCCTGGGCCAAAGATGAGTGCGAACAGCAGCAAAATCGGCAGAAGCAAGTGCATGCTTTTATCATAAACCTATATCGGGCCAGGTGGGACGGGCTTAAGTCACGACTGTTTACCAAAATATGCAATATCCTACAAATCAGGCTGCAAAACCCCCATCGTTTCAACTCTGCATACAAGCATAGGATTGCACAAAGCAAAAAAGCCACTATAATATGTATATACTCTTTGTATATACATATTACAGAACAATGACCAAGACGCAAACTAAAGTGTTTAAATCCAACAAGACTCAAGCGGTTCGTTTACCCAAGGCGGTTGCATTTGATGAATCTGTCACAAAAGTCGAAATTGTTGCGGTCGGAAATACACGCATCATCTCACCCGCCGACGAAAGCTGGGACCATTGGTTTGATGGTACCGGTACTTCGGACGACTTCATGAGCGACCGGCAACAGCCGGAAGACCAGCAGCGCGAGGCCTTCTAGAACACCTCACATCCCATGCTTAAATACATGCTCGACACCAAGATCGCGATTTACACGCTAAAAGACCGGCCTGTAAAAGTTCGCGAGGCTTTCAAACAGCACACCGGTGAGATGTGTTTGTCTTCCATCTCTTTAGGCGAGTTGATATATGGTGCAGAAAAGTCTGCCCAGGTTGAACGAAACCTCGGTGTCGTACAGGGTTTTGCAGCAAGGCTAACGATTGAAGTCTTTGATGCTCAGGCTGCCATGCATTTTGGTCAACTTCGGGCCGAGCTTACAAGTTTCGGTAGAGTAATCAGATCTTATGACATGATGATCGCCGGACATGCCCGGGCTCTGGGTTTGATTTTGGTGACCAACAATGGGCGTGAGTTTGATCGGGTTCCCGGTTTGCGGGTCGAGAACTGGGCCTGATGTTGTAAGACTATGCTGCCTCGCGTATGGGGAGGTCAAACTCGAAGCGGGTGCCTTCGTTGACCACACTGCTGACCGTGATACGGCTGCCATGCAGGTCGAGGATTTTGCGTACGATGGCGAGACCGAGGCCGGTTGAACCAGAAGCGCTTTCTTCGCCTTGATCGATGCGGTAAAACCGGTCGAATACGCGTTCCAGATCACACTCGGCGATACCACAGCCTGTATCTGCCACAGCCACTGCCACACTGCCCGCCTTGCGTTCCAGCTTGATGCTGATCTCACCACCACGTGGTGTGAATTTGAGGGCGTTGCGGATCAGGTTTTCCAGCACCCGCTGTAATAAACCGATATCGGCGTAGACCATGGAATCGCCGGGGCCACCCGGCACCATGATGGTGATGTCTTTTTGTTGCGCCTCGAGCTCAAAATCCTGAGCTACATCCTGTAACAGTTCGGCCAGTGAGAATTGTTCCATGTTGGGATGTATGCTGTGTGCTTCCAGACGTGACAGATCAAAAAGATCTCCGATCAGTTGTCCCAAACGCTTGGTGTGTTTGCGGGTAATTTTGAGATAATGAAGACGCTCATCAGCGCTCAACGTGTCGTTTTTGAGTAACAGGGTTTCGACA
>SMVB01186208.1_pt1 | contig 11346 bp, 10 predicted proteins | sample 2456461 | NCBI WGS metagenome assembly SMVB01 (sample SAMN11095934, study PRJNA526329) | marine sediment metagenome | biome: Marine sediment; feature: Surficial sediment; material: Deep marine sediment; isolation source: Hadal surficial sediment | place: Pacific Ocean | collected 2014-05 | depth...
GAACCTCCGGCCCCTGCCTCCCGAAGGCAGTGCTCTACCAGGCTGAGCTACACCCCGACAAAACCATTCTAGAACAGTGATTTAATCGGAAACAAGAGAATTTTGAATTAAGCTAGACGCCCCCTGAGCGAAACCTAGCAATCTTGACGATTGTTACCCGCCGTCTTCCTCGAGAAAACTCTCGAACTCGCTGAAGTCCAGGTAATCTCCCGAGCAGCTGATTTCGCTGAGCTCCCAATGGGGAGGCGCCAGGCGATAGTAAAGCGTCTCCGCGATCCACGGTTCGGCCAGAGCCACCGAATCCTCCATCGTGATATTGAGTTCCAGGTTCAGGTTGTCGATTCGGCGGAAAACTTCCGTGACGCGTAACTGGTCGCTGTGTTGATAACCGGAGCGATCGAGCCATGTCCTCTCATCGATGCCGATCGTGGTCACCACGAACGTGGTGTCATCCTCCCAGTTACCCACCGAGTTCCCGAGCCACAACACGACCGGATCTTCAGGATTAGGCCGACCGTCGATATAAACGCGACGAATCGTGTGATCGTATTCATAGAGCATGATCATTTCTTTGGCGGTGTACACGATCTCGAACGGATACGGATGGAAATAGACTCGCGGGACGCCTGGCGGATAGCATCGGGTGAGTACCGGATCGTTGGTTTCGGCAAGCGTGAACCCTCCGGCGTTCGAGTCCTTCGATGTCGCGAAATGCGCTCGCCCCCAATCCGTCAGTTTAGGTGGCTCGGGTGTCCAGGTGGAGCCGCTGCGAAATGACCCTTCGCGCCCGATTCGTGTCCAAACTCCGGAGAGGTCACGAACTGGTGCCGGTCCGTCTTCATGCGCTTGCAGATCCGTTGGTTGACCGGTGCCGAACTGCGCGACTCCCGTCCCCGAAAAGCAGAGCATGGTAACCAATAAGAGAAGCGAATACGCTGCCCGGGTCATGTTATTACTCTTCATCGATATCAAGTCTCGTTCACTGCCGACTGCGCAATCGCACTCTAGCTTGAGTCCGCGAGTCGTCCACCAGGGCGGCCGCCGCGGCCAGGTTCAGAGGTCGATCGGCGTTGCCGTCTACCGCACGTTATCGTGGTGTGTATCGTCGACCATCTGGTCGAGGTCGCGTTCGATGCAGGGCGGCGCCTCGACGATCTCCTGATCGGTTAAGTGAGCAATCCGCGGCCGGAGCTGCCAGGGTTCCTGCAGGACTTCCGGATCGTAGGCTGTCGCGAGCCACTCGAGCGTTTCACCGTCCCGGCGGATTCTCTCGATGACGCGCAGGTTGGTCGTATGAAATGATCCGTCGTCCGTCAGCCAAGTTTGATCGTTGAAATTGATCGATTCGACAACCAGCGTATCGTCTTCCCACCAGCCGATTGCATCGCCGAGAAAACCCGGTTCAACGTCGGTACGGTGCGGGCGCCCATCCACTGGGACGATGCGGAAGAAGTTTCCGGCGTAATCATCGTAGAGAAAAATGATTTCGTTAGGAGTCTGCACGATCTTGTCCGGAGGGCCGATGCGTGGCACACCGGGAGCGAAGCATCGCAGCACGGTGTCTTCTTGAACTTGACGCTCTTCCAGGTCTTTCACACTTGCGACGAATTCGGGTTGATACGTTGGCCGGTCGCCTCTTTGAGACGGTTGTGGGTTTTGAGCACAGCCTCTGACGCAAATAGACGCCCCGATCTGAACCGGTTTGACGAAGTCGATTCCGGCGCCGTTGTCCCACGTGCCGGACAAGTCGGGATGACCGTCGGACGCACGCGGCGTAACGGCATCATCGGCGGCAGTTGCCGTTGTGTGCAGCAGGAGAATCCACAGCGCCGCCGCCAAGGTACCGGCACCGCGTGAAGCCTTCGCCTGTGCATGTCTGAAATTATTCATTTCGGTTCTCCGCAAGCCGCAGGTCTGAAATTGTGCGGACTACACCTCGGCCAGCTGGTAGTAATGTCCGTCTGCATACGTGATCTTGAGAATATAGCCGAGAGTCTTATTGCCATTGCGCGCGGTGTGTATGAGGACCGTGACGGGCTGACCGTCTCCGATCATCATGGCCTTAGTCAAACCGGCCTTGCGCAGCATCGCCGTCGGCAATGCCTCCAAGTGCCAGGTCACTACGTTGCCGTCTTCGTCTGCGACGTCGAGGTAGATATAGCTATGCGGATTGATCCAATCCATGTCCATGATGATGCCGGTTAGCTCGATCGCGCTGTCCGCGTTGAATTGGGCCAACAACGAGTGATGCGCCAATGCCCACGGCGCCGACCAGAGCAGCGACAAAACACCGGCAGCTAAGCTCTTGTAATTCATGGCATATCCTCGAGCTTTAGGCTAACACAAGAGGCATCGATCCTGCACCGTAATTCGGTGCGTTGGGTGCGGTGAGCAAGGTGACGGCCGTCCGGCTAGCTCACAGCGACTTGCCGCGCCGCTCGCTCGTCCCGAGCGTCCAGATAAACGCGCCCTGCACACCGAGACCATAGTCGTCTTGAAACAATGGGCTCTGGCGATTCTTCGCACCGTGATTGATCCAGAGTCTGGCGGAGCCGTCGAACTTAAGCCGCGCAGAGAGCTGACGGACGAAACCTACCCGGAATTCGGAGCCGATATAGCCTGAAGAGGCGTCGAAGCCGGGACGCTCCATCGTCGCGAACTGGGGCGCAACCTCGTAATAATAGTCCGCATAGTCTTCGCTGGCCCAGACCGATTTCCAGCGTAGCGTCCAGTCGTTGCGGGTACCGAACGCCTGGTCGAGCCGATATTCCAATTCCGGGTTAAACAGGATGCCGCGTCCGCTCGCATTCGAGCCATCGAAAGACACCGCGGCTCGCAATTGCAGCGCAAGTAGCAATTCGCCTTCCACAGCCGGGCGAGAATTGAGCTTGATTTCCAGCTCGGGACCGATCTCAAGCAGTAGATCCAGATCCGGCATGCCCTGCCGTACCGGGATGTCTTCGCTGTCCGCTCCAAAATTGACGTTGAAATTGATATCGAGATTGACGCGCGATCCGGCAAACACTCGTCCTTCGGCGATCTCGTCCAAGTCGTCACCGAAGTGCAAGCGGGATCCTCGATAGACCGGATACGGCAATGGTAGCAGCGTGAAGTTGTGGTCTGCGGCACCCGGGTAGACTGGCGAATAGCGGCCGAAAGCTGCGAAACGGAATTCCCACAGGGGCAACTCTTCGGCCGCTGGTGGTTGCGCGGCCGCGCTCTGGCTCGTGACTAGGATAACGGCCGTTAACGCTGCCTTGAAGTTCGATCTCGAGCGGCGCATTCGGATCAATGCGGACAGTGTGTCCACTCGACTAATTGGCACGTCAATAAGCCATCGCGTAACACTCGTGGCGCGGGTCCGCACCGGCGTTGCGGATCTGGGTGTTCAGATCGACCATGACGATCGTCGCGCATCCCGACAGACCCAGTGGCGGCGCTTGAAAAACTTCATGGCCTCGAGACGCCAGGTCTCGCAGGATCGCGATCGGCACCGTTATCTCGGCGTTGAGCCGGTTGAAGCCCGTGTCATGCGGCCAGAACGACGCGTAGAAGTGTAAGGTTTGAAATCGCGGCCATTCGATCGCTTCATGCAGGTTCGGGTACCAATCGTCCTTGAACTCGATGATATTCAGAAAAGTCTGCAATATGGTCTGTTCCTGATTATCGCCGCCTGGCGTACCGATGGCGAGAAACGGTTCGCCGTCATGCAGTACGAGAGTGGGCGTGAGCGAGTAACGCGGGCGTGAGCGTGGCCGCAATTGTGCGGCCCTGGTTTCGTCCAGCCAGAACTGCTCGCCGCGTACGCTCAATGCGATACCCGTCTCACCGAGAATAACCGAGCCACCAATCCAGCCACCGCTCGGGGTACTGTCGAATATGTTGCCGTCTTTGTCGATGACGGCGATGTGAGTCGTGTCCTTCGAGGCGCCGGGGTAGTCGATGCCGGCAAGCAGCTGGCTGCCGTCGAGTACATCGATACCGGCGATCCAATATTCCCAGTCGTCTACTTCGTTATCGAACGGTAGCGGGTTCCCCGCGAGAAACGATGAAGACGCCCGCTGCATGTCGATCAACTGCGCGCGTTGCTTCGCGTACTCCTTGGATAGCAAGCCTGCAGCAGGGATATCAACGAAGTCGGGGTCGGCGTAATACGTATCACGATCCGCGTAGGCAAGCTTCATGGCTTCGATAATTACGTGTATGTAGTCGGCACTGTTATGCCCCATCGCTTGCAGGTCGAAGTTCTCGAGAATATTGAGCATCTGCAACAGCACGGGGCCCTGGCTGTTGAACGACTGCTTATAGACGGTATAGCCCTTGTAGGTCGTACTGGTCGGTTCTTCCACGCGCGCGTAAAAGTCGGCGAAGTCATCTGCTTCGAACGGTGCGTCATGCGCTTGAAGGAAGGCGAGCATTTCCTGCGCAATATCGCCTCTATAAAATCGATCGCGGGCTGCCGTTATTCCCGCTTCACGACTTCGAGTCGAGGCCTCCCGCTCGGCGGCGACCATTCGCTTCAGTGTGTTCGCGAGTGTCGGCAGGCGGATGATCTCACCAGCCTCATAGGGTAAGCCGTTCGGCTTCAGCCAATAGCGCCGATTGTCGGGCCACTGTGAGATGAAGCGTTGCTCCCGCTGCAGGGCTCGAGCCGTTCGCGGCAGCAACGCGAACCCGTTTTCGGCGTAGTCGATGGCACGCGCGGAGACGGCCTCGAAACTCATAGTCCCCCAGCGCTCGAGCACGGTCAGCGCACCATGGATTGCGCCAGGCACCACGGCCGGATCGAGTCCCGCACCACTCAGATTTTTCTCCTCTGAGCGGTACCAATCGATCGTGGCGCCGCGTGGCGCCCAGCCCTGGCCGACAATCGATGTCACCTTGCCCTCATCGCTGGAATAGACCAGCACCAAGGCTTCTCCGCCGAGGCTGTAGAGATGCTGCTGCACGACCGCGCCGACGAACAGGGCTGCGATACCGGCATCGAACGCGTTGCCGCCACGGTGCAAGACCTCGAGCGCGGCGGCAGTCATTAGCGGGTGTCCGGCAGACACACCCGCGTTCGGCCCCATGACGGCTGGTCGCAGACCCTCGGGCACCACCGTGACGCGATTCATAAGTGTTTCCTGTGCGGCGGTCGGTTCGAGCGTCATGCATGCGGCGAGGATCCCGCAGAGCGATGCCAGCAGGATCGTGGGTGAGACTGATCGTGGCGGTTTGGTCATGGGCCTATGTATGGTCTCATACACTCGATCCCAATTCTTAAGGATTCTTAATCTCAAGTCTGCCGGGGCTCTGGCACAATACCTGGCTCGTTCGCATTCGCGAAGACATAGGCTAGGGACCGCCTGTTCGTCTTATGAAGTATATGACTCACCTCATCCCTGTTTTGCTGCTCCTAGGCGTAGCCTCTGTCACCGCCCAGGGCATCGATACTCTGCAGGGCTCCGAGGAACAAAAACGCGTGGAGATGATGCGGACGGATTCACCACCAATACTCGATGGCGTTCTGGACGACGCCGTTTGGTCTCAGGCGACGGTGATCGATGACTTTCATCAGTTCAGGCCGCTCGATCACGGTGAGCCCAGTGAGCGAACGCTGGTCTATCTGCTCTACGACGACAATTACCTGTATGTTGCCGCGCGCATGTGGGACAGCGAGCCAGACCAGATCAGGGCGCGGCAAATGGTTCAGGGCGAGAACACGCGCTGGGATGACAGCTTTTCGATCTATCTCGACCCGTTCAACAACAAACGTTCCGGATACCGATTTCAGGTCAACCCGAATAGCGTACGTGGCGAGGGGACGTTCGAGACGCCCACGCGCCTCAATTATAACTGGGAGGGGATCTGGTACGCAGAGGCCCGAATCAATGACGAAGGTTGGGTCGCGGAGATGGCCGTGCCCTTCAAGACCCTGAACTTCGATCCCAATAATCCGGACTGGGGTTTCACGCTCGAGCGAACCATCGCGCGTAAACAGGAGGATATTTCCTGGTCATCCTACAACCGAGCAGTAAACCCGGGCTCCGCAGGTCTAGTGACCGGGTTGACCGGATTGCAGCAGGGCAGGGGGCTCGATCTCGTGCCTTCCATTGTCACCACCGCGTCCAGGGATTTTACTACGGGCATTAGTGACAGCCAGACGGAGCCGGCGTTGGATGTGTTCTATAACTTCACGCCGTCGCTGACCGGTGTGCTGACGCTCAACACCGACTTTTCGGCGACCGAGGTCGATGATCAACTGATCAATCTGACTCGCTTCGGTCTGTTCTTCCCGGAGAAGAGAGATTTCTTCCTCCAGGATGTAGATATATTCGCTTTCGGCGAGTTGCGGCGTAACGGAATGCCGTTCTTCTCCCGCCGAATAGGCCTCAGTGATAGCGGACAGCCGGTCGATTTGAACGTGGGCGCGAAACTCACTGGCCGCGTGGGGCGCTTCAATGTTGGTGTTCTCGGCGTACAGCAGGATGAGTTCGATCAGGTTGACAGCAGTGATCTGTTCGTCGGTCGACTGGCAGCCAACGTGCTCAGAGAATCCAGCGTCGGTTTCATCGTGACCGACGGAGATCCGCGGACCAATCTTGATAACTCTCTACTGGGCGTTGATTTTCGCTATCGCAATACGAGTCTGCCGTCGGGCCACAGCCTGGAGGGCGAGTTCTGGTATCAGAGCTCGGACACGGAAGGAGTCGATTCCAAGGAGGATGCCTGGGGAATTCGAATCTCCTCGCCCAATACTGAAGGTCTCCGTGGTTACCTTGGGTATACGAGCATTGAAGAGAATTTCAACCCGGCGCTAGGTTTCGTCAACCGAAGAGATATCAATTACACGGAGGCTAGTCTCGGCTATACGAATCGGCCGGAACATCGCTGGCTACGCGCGCTGACGCACTCTGTGACATTTCGAAATTACGACAAGATATCGGGCGGTCTGGAGAGCCGCTTCCTGTTTATCGAGCCGTTCGAGATCGAAACGAACAGCGGTGATCAGTTTGGCACTGAGTTGACTCGAAATCGTGAGGTGCTGGTGGGTGCGTTCGAGATTTCCGCTGGTGTGATCATCCCACCAGGGGACTACGAGTTCGACCGTTACGGGATCGAGGTGTCCGGGGCCAACGAACGTAAACTTGCGCCTAGCTTTGAGGTGAACGCGGGCGAATTTTACGACGGCGATCGTATCGAGATGTCAGCCAAACTCGACTGGCGGCCGAATCGGCGGCTGTATCTTAGATTTGAGTACGAATATAACGACATCGAACTGCCGGGCGGGGACTTTATCACCCGTCTGATTCAGATCAATGCCGACGTTGCGTTCAACGTCAGGTGGTCGTGGCTCAATCTGCTGCAGTATGACAATGAGTCAGGATCCGCAGGTATCAACAGCCGGTTGCGCTGGAATCCCCGGGCGGGCCAGGATCTCTATATCGTCCTGAATTACGGCTTCAGTGCGGAGGGGGCGTTCTCCGGTCTCGAGTCGGAGCAGTCGCAGTTTTCGGTCAAGTATACGCAGACGTTCCGCTTCTAACGTTCACGAATTTGGGCAGCAAAGTTACCGGCTCAGGGCGGAATAGACGGCGTCGAGGTTCTTTCTCAATATTTGCTGTAGGCCGTCGGTGACCAGCTGGCGATTTTCAACCATGCCGGGATCACCGGTGTCGAGCACGACGAGCTCGGCGCCCGCAGCGCTGACGGCGCCCAGGATTGCATCGCTGGGCATCCATTTGTGAATTACAACTTTGATCTCGCGCTGTTTTAGGTGACTGGTTAGAAAATCCAAGTCGGCTTCGGTCCAGCGGATATCCTGTTTGATGAAATAGCCGTCGACATACAATCCCATATCGTTGGTCAGGTAGATAAAATCGCCGGTCAGGGCGAAGACGGTATCGGCACCGGCCTCGATCAGGCGATTTTGGTACTCATTGCGAAGATTCAGTAGCGACCATTTAAGGTCATCCAAGTTGCTGTGAATCGTCGTTTCGAAGTCGGGAAACAGCTCGATCAGGTCATGGGCGATGATGTCGCCCATGCGGATCGCATTCGAGAGGCTCAGCCAGAAATAGGGCGCAATCGCTGCACCGGCCGGATCGGTATCGGTGCCCCAGTCAACGTTAGAGACCGGCGTGTCTGCCAGAGCAACGCCAGGTGTGCTCAGCGACCACGGTAAGGCGGCATCGATATCGACGATGCGGATATTCGCATCGCGGGCGAACCGGTAGATCGGATCCCCGGGCAGGGCGTTGGTAACAGAAATCACTGCGGTCGCCGCAGCGAACGTAGGTGAGAGCGCCTCTGTTCGTCTGCCGATGTAGTCCTTCAGCAGCGACATCTGCCGGCCGTCCTGCGGTACGTTCAGCACTTGGATGGGCGTTTCGCGGGTCAGAGCGCTGGCAAGCGAATAAGTCGCCTGATTGCCCGTCAGTATCGTGATCTGTGGCTGATCTGCCGCCTGAATGTTAACCGCCAGCAGCGCAAGGATCGCTGTCGGTAAAGACCGCACACCGGTTAAGTACGTGATTAGCTTGGCCATAGCCTAAACTCCACAATGTCGCTGGACACTCCCGCGTCAGATGCTCGCTTCTCGATAGCGGGGCATCACCATGCGTATGATCATGGTCACGACGAAGATCATTGCCGCGGTGAGAATAATGGCTCCGCCAGAGGGAACCGGTAGATCCCAGCGCATTGGAGCGTAAATACCGATCAGACAACTGGCGGTTGAGAAAATGACGCTCCAGGCGACAAAACCTCGAATCGAGCGATTGAGATTGCGCGCGGCAGCAGCGGGAATCAGTAACAGAGCTTCGACCAGAACTGCGCCGACGATCTTGACGCAGGCGACGGTCAGAATGGTCACGAGCAGGACGAATACGTACTCGAGCAAATGGACGTTGATGCCGCGGACATGAGCGAGGCTGGGATTCAGACTGGCGAGCAACATCTGGTTATACAGCGGCAGGGCTACGCACGCAGTAATCAACGTCGTAACCAACAAGACATTCATGTCGGTGTCGTTCACCGTGAGGATCGAGCCGAACATCACCGTGTCGAGAATATGAGTATTTACTTTGGCTGAAACCCACAGCAGCGTCGTAGCACCTATCGCCAGAGAGATTGACAGAAACACGCCGATCAGCGTATCCGAGGACATCTTGGTTCGATTCTTGGAGAAGTTCAGGAGTAGAGCGAAGAGGATGCAGAAGCTGAACATCGATACATATGGTGCCGTGTAGGACTCGCCGATCATCACCCCGATCGCGACTCCGGTCAGCGCGGCGTTACCGATTGCCTGAGAAAAGAAGGCCATGCGTTTGATGACCACCATGGTTCCGATACCGCCGAGCAGTGGGCCCACGACGAGCGCACAGAGAAATCCGTTGACGACGAACTCGTAAAGAAATGTGTAGTGAATAATTCCCTGATCGGCCAGATTGATGATGTACTGGCGAAGCAATTCATAAAATGCGCTCATGATGTTAATTCGCCGTCGTGGCTTGTTTCTCGAACAGCTCCAAGCTCGGGAACAGATGTGCGGCGGTGCCGCTTGCAAGCACTTGCCGCGGGTCGCCGTCCAACAGGACTTTCCGGTCGATGTAGGTCAATGTGTCGGCGATCTCGTTGACCTGGGCGATATCATGATTGATCCAAACGACGGTTCCGCCCGCGTTGGTGAAATCTACGATCGAAGTCTCCAGGATTTTTCTGCCGGCCAGGTCGAGGCCGGTCATCGGCTCGTCGAGGACCAGCAGAGCAGGTTCGGGGATCAACGCCTGCGCGAACAGCACTCGTTGGCGTTCGCCACCGGACAGACTGCCGAGTATGGATTTGCTTTTGCTGGTCAGTCCTACCCGATCCAGCACCGCCGCAATTTGCGAGTGGCGCGAGCGGGCGATGCCAAGAAATACGGGGCGTCTCTGGCAGGTCATGCCCATGAAATCGCGAACGGTCACCGGCAGGGTTTTATCGAACTCGAGGGTCTGCGGCACATAGCCGATGACCCGGTTGTCGTGCCAATCGATCGTGATATTGCCGGAATGCGGCATCTGTCCCAGCATCGAGAGTATTAGCGAGGTTTTTCCACCGCCGTTGACGCCGATGATGCAGTGGATCTTACCGGGGCGAATCGAGAAACTGATGTCCTGCAGAATTCGAGTATTACCCAAGCTCAGGTTGACATTCTCAAACTTGATCGATGGGCCCTGCATGCGGAATTCCTTGCGGCGGCGATTCGATCACGACCGATCGTTAGCGGTGTCGTTAATGGCTTGAGCCAGCGTGTCCAGATTCTCGCGCATCTCGTCGATAAATTTTTCAGGCGTATAAGGGCCGCTGCTGATGTGTGAGATCGAGTACATTTCGACCCCAGTGGCGTCGCGGATGGTGTCCGAAAGCTTGCTGGCGAAATACTTCTCGGCGAACAGCACGTTAACGTGGGCGGCGTTGATCCGGTCGATGGTATCGGCCAGCTGACGAGCGGTCGGCTCGACGCCGTGGCGCGGCTCGATCACGGCCGTGACCTGCAGCCCGAGTTCCTGAAGTATGTAGTCATAGCCACTGTGCATGGTGGCGACGCGGAATTTCGATAGATCCGCACCGGTGATCTTCTCATCGAATTCCGCCCGCAGCTTGCGGATGTCGAGAGCGTACTGACGTGCGTTGTCTCGATAGAATTTGGCATTGTCGGGATCCAGTTCCCCCAGGCTGCGGGCGATTAAATAAATCTGCTGGATGGCTGCAGTCGTTGAAATAAAGGTGTGCGGATTGACGATTTTTTCCCCGCTGCTGTCACCGGCGATCGGGATAAGCGAGACTCCGTCATTGGCGTAAATCAGCGGCAGCTTGTCTTTCATTCCAGCGGCATCGAGAATCTCGAACGCCCATGAATCGTGACCTATGCCGTTGACGATGAGCACATCCATCGACGTAATGCGAATCATGTCGTTTGCTTGCGGCGCGTAACCGTGAGGATTGGAATCGGAATCGATCAGGGGGATTATCTCTGCGCGGTCATCGACAATATGGGCTACGAAACTGTAGTAAGGGTGCAAGGTGACACCGATCCTAAGCTCGGCGGCACGCGTCTGACTGGCGCCGATCATTAACAGCATGGTTGAAGCGATGCCGAGCGTTTTGAGAACTCTATGCATGGGGAAAACCATCTGCTTACTCTCCATAAATTTTCCTGACCTCTTGGTCCCCGGTGTAAGGCACAACTTCTCTCCAGCCGCGCAGAATCAAAGAGTCACGAAAGCCGCTCTCCGGCATGTCGACCAAACCCTTTTCGTTCCACCAGATAACGATGGCGTTGGTGTTGGTAAACCCGGCATGAACGTGGCCGATCACCAA